>JAAIGF010131665.1_pt1 | contig 60429 bp, 70 predicted proteins | sample 6487441 | NCBI WGS metagenome assembly JAAIGF01 (sample SAMN13974129, study PRJNA590717) | phyllosphere metagenome | biome: pepper field; feature: multiple bacterial spot infested pepper fields; material: pepper leaves; isolation source: leaves from pepper fields | host: Capsicum annuum ...
ACACGACCGTTAAGCCCTCTAGCGCCGATGGTACTTGGACCGCAGGGTCCTGGGAGAGTAGGAAGCTGCCAAGCCAATCAAGAAGTCTTCTCTTAGCGGAGAAGGCTTTTTTTGTATGTAAGGGAGACGGGGACGCACGGGGAGGGCGCTCCGGGAGAAGCCTTGTCGCTACCCTTGTTTGCCTAACGGCAAGCCAAAAGTCGCTCGAAGGCTTCTCCCTACGCTCCTACGTGGGTGCCCGTCTTTTGGGAATTTAGATTGGAAGGGCTGTTTCTTTTCTATCAAAGAAACAAGAACCATTCCTCTACGCTTGACTTACATTCCTTCGCCCCACAATGGCTCAATTTCAATCCGTTTAAGCCTCTAATCTCTACATCTGTTGTAGTCGGCAAAGCCGCTACCTCTTCCGGCGGCTAGTTCAAGCCGCGTCATTCGAACTTCGCTTTTGAACTTCGCTTTTTCACCTCCATACAAGAGCGAGTCTGCTTCCGAACCGGAGCGCCTTTGCCCTTTCCCCTCACCTCTAATCTTTTATTCAATGAAAAGGGGAAAGGACAACGAAGCGCAGGTCGGAAGCAGACTCGCGGCCGCCCACAGATTATCCCCGCTCTCCACACATTGAATTTAAACTCCCTCTGAAATACACGCTTTTTCCGATAACTTCTCCACAAAGCATCCACATACAACCAAGTTATCCACCATAACTGAATAACTTCAATTATTTTTCGTGTTTTTTTATCCCAAAGCCCTAGTTTTCAACAAGTAATCCCCAATTTCCTGGATTTTGTTTGGAGCAGCAAGCAACGGGTTTTATATAACGGTAAAAAACAAAAATAGGAAATTGGAGGGCTCGAATGAAAACCAAAGGTTTGAGAGAAAGGCGAGGGCGTTTAGCTTTGATTGTGATTTCAGTGCTATCCGCCTTGTTCATCTGGCAGGCGACTTCGGGGTATTCCGGCGTATTTTCCTTGTTGGGCGAAAAAAGTGCACAGGCAATAACGAATGCGGCTACGCCGGAAGGATCGTTATCGGTTACCGCTTATGGGGCAAAAGGAAACGGAAAAAGCGATGCATTGCCTGCTTTTAAGAAAACCATTGCTATAGCGAAAAAACAAGGGAAGAGCGTTTATGTACCGCCCGGCAACTATTTGCTGAGCGGACGTTTGACTGTAGATGGAGTTAAAGTCGCTGGGGCGGGGGCTGGAGTATCTATTTTAACGTCGACAGATCCTACCAGTGGCTCGATTGATTTGAGAGGAACCGATGTGTCTCTACAGGACGTTTCACATGTGTATCGGAGTACCGCAGCCCGTGACGGAGCGGATGCCAAGAACAGCGTAACCGTGCTTGGCGCCTCTAACTTTTCTATTCGTAACGTAAGCATTGTAGGAGCCAGTACGGCTGGAATTCTGGTCAGAGACGGTTCCGCGAATGGTGTCATTGCCGACAATATTATTAAAAATACCAAGGCGGACGGGATTCATATCACCGATGGAAGTAAACAGATCACCATTGAAAACAATACGATCAAACAAACCGGAGACGATACGATTGCGGTTGTGAGTTATAAGAAAGATCCGGCGATTACAAGCAGCGTGGTAATTCGGGGGAATTCTGTGGGGTATGCTTCTGGAGCTAGAGGAATTTCCGTCGTCGGCGGCAGCGGAGTTACCATAGAGAAAAACAAGATCAGCAATACCGAAATGGCCGGGATCTATATCGCGGTCGAATCGGGTTGGGAAACTCGTAACGTCAGCAACGTGAGCGTCAGCGGAAATACGATACGGGGTGCCGGCACAAGACTGACTGATGACCATCCCAACGTACTTGTTTTTGCCGACGAAGGAATTATTGATGAAGTTCGCTTTGTACGTAATGTGATTTCGGACTCGGTGAATGCGGGAATCGGCGTGTGGGGAGATGGGCAGATCGGGAATATTTACTTTACCTCCAATCAAGTGAAAAACTCAGGGCAAGCGGCGGCTACATTTAAAAAAGGGCAGATCCATACAGATGGGAACAGCGGTTTTTGATGGTAAAGAGGGCTGCGGAAAACGCGGCCTTTTTTTATTTTCATTCTTACAGGAAAGCTTGGCAATTAAAAAAAATATGCTATAATAGTTACAAAGTCAAAGAAAGTCAAAGTCAACAGGTTTATCATTATCATATTACCCTGCGACACGCCGCAAACAGATGGTGCCTCGAAACAACCAGACGTTTCTTCCTTTTTGCGGAAGGGTTATTTTAAGAGTAGGCTCCACATTCGAACAGCAGAAGGGCGGCGGCTCAGGCAGATCGTGGAGGGTGAATCGATGCGTAATATTTCCGATATCATCGAGCATTATTTAAAGACCGTTTTACAGGAAAGCCAAGGTGGCATGATCGAGATTCAACGCAATGATCTAGCTGATCGTTTCTCTTGCGTACCGTCTCAGATCAATTACGTCATCAGCACGCGTTTTACATTGGAAAAAGGCTATTTGGTCGAGAGCAAACGCGGTGGCGGCGGGTATATCCGTATTCAGCGAATCGAACTTCCCGCGCATTCCGAGCTTCACGCTCATGTGCATGAAACGATTGGCAGCGAGATGACTCAATCGGCAGCCGAAGGTCTGATCTACAGACTGAAGGAAGCGGACCTGATTACAAGCCGCGAGGCTGCACTGATGCGATCGGCGATTATACGGGATACGCTGCTACTCAAGTTGCCTTATCGGGACGAGATGCGTGCACGAATCATGAAAGCAATGTTGATTGCGCTCATGGGGCATTAGAAGAGGTTTAAGTAACCACAGCTTGAGACAAACGTTCATTTAGGTGAAGGAGGTGGGGCGAATGCTGTGTCAGGAATGTCAGCAGCGGCCCGCAACCCTGCATTTTACGAAGATTATCAATGGCGAGAAAAACGAATTCCATATCTGCGAGCAATGTGCGCGGGAAAAAGGCGAGATGATTCCGGGAACGTCAGGCGGATTTTCGATCCATAACCTGCTTTCGGGGTTTTTGGATTTTGATATGACCGGAAAAACGCATACGGGAGGAGCACCACAAACTCAGCAGCTTCATTGCGAGGAATGCGGGATGACCTACGCCCAGTTTCGCAAGATCGGGCGTTTTGGTTGCAGCTCCTGTTACAAATATTTCGACGATAAGATTGATCCGCTGCTCAAACGCGTGCATGGCGGGACGGTACACGTCGGCAAAGTACCGAAGCGCGGCGGAGCCGATCTTCAGGTTCAACGTGAGATTGATGCGCTTAAGCAGGAGCTGCAAGAGCGCATCGAAAAGCAGGAATTCGAAACGGCTGCACAGCTAAGAGATCGCATTCGCGACCTTGAGTTGCAGCGTTCGCAGCGGTAAGGAGGCCGATCCATGTCTGAATTTGCGTTTACGGAACATGCACTGAGTACCTGGATGCGGGGAGAAGGACAGGACTCCGATATCGTGATCAGCAGCCGGGTTCGAATTGCGCGTAACCTTCGCTCCCTCCCGTTTCCTCTTGTGGCAAGTGAGGAGCAGGCGGGGCAGGTACGAGAGCAGGTCATTGAAGCGGCTGAACAAGCGAAAGACGATTTGGGTCCGATGCAGTCCGTGTCGCTTGACGAGCTGAACGAGATTGATCGTCAAGTATTGGTCGAGAAGCGGCTGGTGAGTCCTATGCTGGCTAACGAGTCGCAGGAAGCAGCCGTTGTGTTAAGCGAAGACGAATCTCTGAGTATCATGGTCAACGAAGAAGATCATATTCGTATCCAATGCCTGTATCCAGGATTTCAGGTCAGACAAGCTTGGGAACGGGCTATGGCAGTGGATGATTCGTTAGAAGCGTATATCGATTATGCATTCGACGACCGTCGCGGCTATCTAACCAGCTGTCCGACTAACGTGGGTACCGGATTAAGAGCTTCCGTGATGATTCATATGCCTGCGCTCGTGATGACTCACCAAATCGGACGTATTTTGAGTGCAGTTTCTCAAGTGGGGCTTACCGTTCGCGGTATTTACGGAGAAGGCAGCGAAGCCCAGGGGAATCTGTTCCAAATCTCGAATCAGATTACGTTGGGACAGAGCGAACAAGAGATCGTCGAGAATCTGGAAGGAATTGTGGTCCAGATTATCGAATATGAACGTCAGGCGCGCAGTCGGCTTGTCGGAGAATCGAAGATCCGTCTGTATGACCGGGTTATGCGTTCTTACGGCATTCTGACCCATGCGGCGATCATCGATGGAAAAGAGGCTGCACAGCGGCTGTCTGACGTTCGTTTGGGCGTTGATCTTGGCTGGATAGACGGGCTTCCAACAACGCTGCTTAACGAGCTTACCATTTTGACTCAGCCTTATTTCCTTCAGAAAACGTTCGGTGCTACAATGAACACATCGGAGAAGGATATGTACCGGGCGCAATTGATCCGGGACAAATTGGTTAAGAGTAAAGAATAACCAAGCTGTATCTGTTGATTTTTCACTACTTTGTGGAGGTGCTTTGCATATGATGTTTGGCAGATTTACGGAACGCGCGCAAAAAGTTCTGGCTCTCGCTCAGGAAGAAGCAGTGAGACTCGGACATAACAACATCGGTACGGAACATATTCTGCTCGGTCTGATTCGCGAAGGCGAAGGCATTGCAGCTAAGGCACTGATTGGACTCGGCCTCGGTCTGGAACAAATCCAGAACGAAGTCGAGACGCTGATCGGACGCGGACAGGAGCAACCGACTAATATTGCATATACGCCTCGCGCGAAAAAGGTTATCGAATTGTCGATGGACGAAGCGCGTAAGCTGGGACACACCTACGTCGGCACCGAACATATCCTGCTCGGTCTGATTCGCGAAGGCGAAGGCGTAGCGGCACGCGTGCTGAATAACCTGGGCATCAGCCTGAACAAAGCACGCCAACAGGTTCTGCAACTGCTGGGCAGCAGCGAAGCGGTATCCAGCCATCACGGTACGCCAGCCAACGTTAGCACGCCTACGCTGGACAGCCTGGCACGCGATCTGACGGCCTACGCCAAAGACGGCAACATCGACCCGGTTATCGGCCGCAGCAAAGAAATCGAGCGCGTTATTCAAGTGCTCAGCCGCCGGACGAAAAACAATCCGGTGCTGATCGGCGAACCGGGTGTCGGTAAAACGGCGATCGCCGAAGGTCTGGCACAAAAGATCGTGAACAACGAAATTCCGGAAACGCTGCGCGAAAAACGCGTCATGACGCTCGATATGGGATCTGTCGTGGCCGGTACTAAATACCGCGGCGAATTCGAAGACCGTCTCAAAAAAATCATGGACGAAATTCGTCAAGCGGGCAACGTCATCCTGTTTATCGATGAGCTGCATACGCTGATCGGCGCGGGCGGCGCGGAAGGCGCGATCGATGCTTCCAATATCCTCAAGCCTTCCCTGGCGCGCGGAGAGTTGCAATGCATCGGGGCAACGACGCTGGACGAGTATCGCAAATATATCGAAAAAGACGCCGCGCTGGAACGCCGTTTCCAACCGATCACGGTCGATCAGCCTTCGGTCGACGAAGCGATTCAAATCCTGCTCGGTCTGCGCGACCGCTACGAAGCGCATCACCGCGTGAAGATCACGGACGAAGCGATCGAACAAGCGGTTAAGCTGTCGGACCGTTACATCACGGACCGCTTCCTGCCGGACAAAGCAATCGATCTGATCGACGAAGCGGGTTCCAAAGTAAGATTGAACTCGTATACGGTACCGCCGAACCTGAAACAGCTTGAGAATCGTCTGGACGATATCCGCAAGGAAAAAGATTCGGCCGTTCAAAGCCAGGAGTTCGAAAAAGCGGCTGCGCTGCGCGATACCGAGCAGAAGATCCGCGAAGAATTGGAAACGACCCGGAATCAATGGAAAGAGAAACAGGGACGTACCGATTCCGAAGTGACGCCTGAGGATATTGCGGACGTTGTCGGAAGCTGGACCGGAATTCCGGTCAACAAGCTGAAAGAAGAAGAAACGGACCGCCTGCTCAACATGGAAAGCCTGCTGCATGACCGGGTTATCGGTCAGGACGAAGCCGTCGTCGCGGTCAGCCGCGCGATCCGCCGTGCTCGCGCGGGTCTCAAAGATCCGAAGCGCCCGATGGGCTCCTTCATCTTCCTCGGTCCTACCGGCGTCGGCAAAACCGAGCTGGCTCGCGCTTTGGCGGAGTCGATGTTCGGGGACGAAAACGCGGTGATTCGAATCGACATGTCCGAGTATATGGAGAAACATTCGACTTCACGTCTGGTCGGAGCGCCTCCGGGATATGTCGGATACGAAGAAGGCGGCCAACTGACCGAAAAGGTACGCCGCAAACCGTATTCCGTCGTACTGCTGGACGAGATTGAAAAAGCGCACCCTGAAGTATTCAATATCCTGCTTCAAGTGTTGGAAGACGGGCGCCTGACCGATTCCAAAGGCCGTGTGGTCGATTTCCGCAATACGCTTATCATTCTGACGTCGAATGTCGGCGCTGATGCGATTCGCCGCAACTCGACGCTTGGCTTCACGGCTGCTGCCGATAGCGGAGCGGAATATAAGAGCATGAAGGGCAAAGTCATGGAGGAGCTTAAGAAAAGCTTCCGTCCGGAGTTCCTGAACCGGATCGACGAAACGATCGTGTTCCATTCGCTCGAAGAAAAGCATATCGCTGAGATCGTGACCTTGATGTCGGAAGAGCTGCGCAAGCGCCTGAACGAGTACGGCGTGAACTTCAAGCTGACTGACGAAGCGAAGACCTTCTTGGCGAAAGAAGGCTACGATCCGGCTTACGGCGCGCGTCCGCTGCGCCGCGCAATCCAGAAGCATATCGAGGACCGTTTGTCCGAAGAACTGCTGACGGGCCGCGTAGCCAAGGGAGACTTCCTGCTGATCGACGAGAAGGACGGCGCGCTGTCTGTCGATAAAGCAGAAGAAGAAACACCGGCAGTAGCGATTGAAAAATCGGAGAAATAATCGGGCAGCTTTTGCAGAAGCGTTGCCTTGCACAATCAGGCCCGGGCTGGGCGAAGCCTCGCGCTCATCCGGTCTGCTGGCCGCATCAAATCCGAACCGCGGAATTTCATTTCCGCAGTCCGGATTTTTTTGCTTGACAGCCGTCTCTCCAGGTGGTTGGACCCTTACTTTTATAACCAATAAATGATAAACTTTTTAGGAAGAGCTTTCCGCATGCCGGAGGTGAGAGAGGAGATCCATGGCCAAAACAAAAACGAAGTTTTATTGCACCGATTGCGGCTACGAGTCGCCTAAATGGTACGGAAAATGCCCGGGCTGCCAATCGTGGAATTCCATGGTGGAGGAAACGGTCAGCAGCGTGAAAACGCAGGGGATGACCGGCATGAATGCTTCTCTTTTCCAGGGCACGCAAAAGCCGATGTCCATTGTCGATATCGAGAGTGGGCAGGAGCCGCGCGTGGACACTAAAATCGGAGAGCTGAATCGGGTACTCGGCGGAGGCGTGGTGCCGGGTTCGCTTATTCTGGTCGGCGGAGACCCGGGGATCGGGAAATCCACTTTGCTGCTTCAAGCTTCGCATTCTTTGGCGGCCTCGGGCCTCAAGGTTTTATACATTTCCGGAGAAGAATCGGTCAAGCAGACGAAGCTTCGGGCGGAGCGACTGGGTGCCTTGTCCGATCAATTGTATGTGCTCTGCGAGAGCAACATGGAGCAGATCGAGCAGTCGATCGAGCAAATTGCGCCTGACTTTCTCGTTATTGACTCGATCCAGACCGTGTATCAGCCGGATGTCACAAGTGCGCCGGGCAGCGTGTCGCAGGTTCGCGAATGTACGGCACGCTTTATGCGCCTAGCCAAAAACGGCGGAATCGCCATCGTGCTGGTCGGTCACGTGACCAAGGAAGGCGCGATCGCGGGACCCCGCATGTTGGAGCATATGGTGGACTGTGTCTTGTACTTCGAAGGCGAGAGGCATCATACGTACCGCATTCTGCGGGCGGTGAAGAACCGTTTCGGCTCGACGAATGAAATGGGAATCTTCGAAATGCGCGAGCATGGTCTTGATGAAGTGACCAATCCTTCGGAATTGTTCTTGTCCGAGCGGGCGATGGGCGTATCCGGTACGACCGTTGTAGCGAGCATGGAAGGAACAAGGCCGGTATTGGTGGAGCTTCAAGCCCTTGTTGCCACGACGCATTTCCCTTCACCGCGGCGGATGGGAACCGGTATTGATTATAATCGTTTGAATCTGATCATTGCGGTGCTGGAAAAACGGATGGGATTGTATATGCAGACGCAGGACGCTTACGTCAATGTGGCAGGCGGTGTCCGCTTGGATGAACCGGCGGTCGATCTGGCAGTAGCGGTCAGCATTGCGTCCAGTGTACAGGATAAGCCAACGCGTCCGTACGATGCGGTGTTCGGAGAAATCGGTCTGACCGGCGAAGTGCGTGCCGTAGCCCGAGCCGAGCAGCGTGTCAAAGAAGCGTTGAAACTTGGCTTTAAACGGGTAATTTTGCCTGAGAAAAGCTTGAAGGGATGGAAGCATCCCGAAGGTATACAATTAATCGGGGTCGAGACCGTGTCGCAGGCGCTCAAAGCAGCGCTAGAGTAAGGGGTTGTTCATCGGCCAACGCAAGGGGAGGCAGCCAATGAAAGAATCGGAATCTGCAAAAATGAACGAATTGCTCAAGCTCGTCGCACCGGGAGCACCTTTCCGCGACGGGCTTGAGAATGTGCTTAGGGCGAAAACCGGCGCTTTGCTGGTTGTGGGGTATAGCCCGGAAGTGATGGAGGTTGTCGACGGGGGGTTTTCCATCAACTGCGATTTTTCGCCGAACTATCTGTATGAATTGGCCAAAATGGACGGCGCGATCATCCTCAGCGAAGATCTTAAACGCATCCTGTATGCCAATACTCAATTGATCCCCGATTCCGCGATTTCTTCGTCGGAAACAGGGATTCGTCACCGGACGGCGGAACGGGTCGCTAAACAAACCGGCAAGCTGGTCGTATCCATTTCGCAGCGTCGGAATATCATTACGCTGTATTTGGGCAGTCTGCGTTATACGCTCAAAGAGATCGGGGTCATTTTAACCAAAGCCAACCAAGCCATTCAGACGTTGGAGCGATATAAAGTCGTACTCACTCAAGCGCTAACCAATCTGACCGCTTCCGAATTCGAAGAATTGGTCACGCTGGCCGAAGTGGTCGGAGTCATTCGCCGCGTGGAAATGGTGCTGCGCATCAAAACGGAAATTCAGCGCTACGTCAGCGAACTGGGTAACGAAGGACGGCTGATCTCCATGCAAATGGAAGAGCTGGTCGGCAATACCGAGCGCGAAGTCATGCTGCTGATCAAAGACTATATCGCCCAAACGGACGACGATAAAGCCAAAGACGTCCTGACGGCGCTTCGACGTTCCACGGACGACGAACTGCTGGACACGGCGCATATCGTCCGCCTGCTCGGCTACCCGGCATCGGTATCCGTCACCGACGAAATGCTGACGCCGCGCGGCTACCGCGTACTGAGCAAGATTCCCCGTCTGCCGAACGTGATCGTCAACAATTTGACCGAACATTTCGGCCAATTGGGCCAAGTCGTGCGCGCCGAGCTGGAACAGCTCGACGAAGTCGACGGCATCGGCGGCGCCCGCGCCCGCACGATCAAAGAAGGCCTGCGCCGACTACAGGATCAGGTGTTTATCGAACGGCAGGTTTAAACTACCCTTGTGAGGCGCTGCGTGAACTCGCTTTTCGCTTCCCTTGTTTTGATTTCCGGGTTCGATGGAGAAGATTCTGAGGAGGAAATCAAAGCCAAAAGTCGCTCAAAACGAGTTCACTCCGCTGGTGGCAGGTTTAATGGAATACTGTTCGATTTATTATTTTTTGGGTAAAAAAAAGCGGAACGCGAACTTGCCGGTTCGCGTTCGGGCATTTTGTTGGTGCCGATCGATGAAGCTCCCGCGTTCCGCGAGGAGCTTTTGGTTTGCTTGGAGTTTGTACGGAGTATAGGAGTGAACATCGCTTTCAATCGGTTTGAAGTTGTTGTTCTGTTCTGAGATGAGCGAACCATAAGCGAAGACGTTACTTGATACCCTAAAAGCGAAACGGAACCGAAGCCTCCGTTTCTTCTTTTTCTTAATAAAGATAAGGAAGAAAGACCCCGCAGGCGTCTTCAAATTCCCTGCCTTAGCGAAGCGCCAGGCGCAGGGAGGGATTCAGTGTAGGTGAAGACTTTCGGAGAAAGTCACTTCGGAAGCATAGGCTGAAGCGTTCGCCTTTGAAATTGGGAAAAAACCTTATTAAATTCCAATCAACTTTTCCCAATTTCAACAAGCGACCGAAACGAATCCCTCCCGCAGCCGTCAGGCTTCGCGATCGCACAGGACTTTGAAGACGACTTCGGCGTCTTGTAGTATAATAAAGGGACGCGAAAACAGCGAAACGGACATAAAGGCGGGGCTGAAAGTCATGGAACGGAATTTAAGCGTCATCGTGGTCGCGGCCGGGCGAGGTTCGCGCATGGGGACGAAAGAAAGCAAACAGTTTCTCGAACTGGACGGACGACCGTTATTCCTACGGGCGATCGAAACGTTCGGGCGATTTGGCGCGACTGCGGAGATCGTCGTTGTCACCGGAGCTGCCGATGTCGAACGCTGCGAGCGATACATCCGGGAAGCGGATTGTCCGCTCGTCAAAATGGTTGTAGCAGGCGGAGCCGAGCGTCAGCACTCCGTTTACGAAGGGTTGAAGCAGGTATCTTCGCCGTGGGTCATGGTGCATGACGGCGTACGTCCTTTTATCCGGGAAGAAGATATCGGCGCCTGCTATGAGGAAATGCAGCGCAGCGGTGCGGCAGTGCTTGCCGTTCCGGTTAAAGATACGATTAAGACCGTTAACGATACCACCATCATCGATACGCCGGACCGCAATGCGCTATGGGCGATTCAAACTCCTCAGGGCTTTCGAACGGAAGAGTTGCTGCGTGCACACGAAGAAGCGGCATCCGAAGGCTTTTTGGGTACGGACGACTCTATGCTAGTCGAGCGGCTCGGCATCTCGGTGAGTGTGGCTCAAGGCGACTATACCAATATCAAAATCACGACACCCGAAGATCTGGATTATGCGGAGTTTTTACTTCAGGCCGTTCGGAAGGAGAAGCAATCATGATAAGAATCGGGCAAGGTTTCGACGTGCACCAGTTGGTGGAGGGCAGACCGTGCATTATAGGCGGCGTGACTATTCCTTATGAAAAAGGACTGTTGGGACACTCCGACGCCGACGTGCTGCTGCATACGATCAGCGACGCGATTCTCGGTGCATTGGCGCTGGGGGATATCGGCCGTCATTTTCCGGATACCGATGAGGCCTTCAAAGACGCGGATAGTCTGAAACTGTTGGAAGACGTGTGGAAAATGGCTCAAGAACGCGGTTACGTACTGGGCAATCTGGATGCGACAATCATCGCGCAGAAGCCGAAAATGGCACCGTATATCCCGCAAATGGTCACTGTGATTGCAAGTGCGCTGGGCGCTGACGAATCTCAGATCAACGTAAAGGCGACAACGACCGAATGGCTCGGTTTTACCGGGCGTGGTGAAGGAATCGCGTCGCAAGCCGTTGTCTGCCTGACGAAGGGTATGCTATCTTTGTAAAAGAGTTTTCAGAAACGATACGGGAGGAACACAATCATGACACAGGAAGTACGCGTACGATATGCACCGAGCCCAACAGGGCACCTGCATATCGGCAATGCCAGAACGGCTCTTTTCAACTATTTATTCGCACGCAATCAAGGCGGTAAATTTATCGTCCGCATCGAAGACACCGACGTAAAGCGCAATGTGGCCGGCGGGGAAGAAAGCCAATTGAAATATATGAAATGGCTGGGCATCGAATGGGACGAAAGTATTGATATCGGCGGAGAATACGGACCTTACCGCCAAACGGAACGCCTGGACATTTATAAAAAGTACTGGCAGGAGCTGCTCGACAAAGGGCTGGCTTACCTGTGTTACTGTACGGAAGAAGAACTGGAAAAAGAGCGCGAAGAGCAGATGGCCGCGGGCCAAACGCCTCGCTATTCCGGCAAGCACCGTAACCTGACTCAAGAGCAACGCGAAGCGTTTGCTGCCGAAGGCCGCGTGCCGAGCGTTCGTTTCCGCGTGCCGGAGAACAAAACGTATACCTTCGACGATATGGTTAAAGGCGAAATTTCGTTCACAACCGAAGACACGGGCGATTTCGTCATCGTGAAGCGCGACGGGATTGCGACGTATAACTTCGCGGTCGTGCTCGACGATCACCTGATGAAAATCAGCCACGTGCTGCGCGGGGAAGACCATATCTCCAACACGCCGCGCCAACTGATGATCTACGAAGCGCTGGGCTTCGAACCGCCGCGCTTCGGTCATATGACGCTGATCGTGGGCGATGACCACAAAAAGCTCAGCAAGCGCAACGAGTCGATCATTCAGTTTATCGCGCAATACGAAGAACTCGGCTATCTGCCGGAAGCGATGTTCAACTTTATCGCGCTGCTCGGCTGGTCGCCGGAAGGCGAAGAAGAAATCTTCAGCCGCGAAGAACTGATCTCGATCTTCAATGCGAATCGTTTGTCGAAAAGCCCAGCCGTATTCGATCCGAACAAATTGGCGCATATCGACAACCATTACATTAAAAATGCGGATTCGCAGCGGATCGCCGATCTGGCTATTCCTCATCTGCAAAAAGCGGGCCTTCTGCCGGCAACGCTGGACGCTTCGCAGCAGGATTGGGCGCAGCGCCTAGTGGCCTTGTATCAAGAGCAGATGAACGCCGCTTCCGATATCGTGAGCCTGTCCGAAATGTTCTTCCGTCAAGACATCGAATTCGGCGACGAAGAGCGTGAAGTGCTCGCGGATGAAAAAGCACCGGTGGCGCTTGGCGCGTTCCTCTCGAAGATCGAAGCTTCCGACGAGTTCTCGCCGGAACGCATGGCGGCGCTGATCAAGGAAGTGCAGAAAGAGAACGGCATCAAAGGCAAGCAGTTGTTCATGCCGATCCGCGTCGCGTTGACGGGACAGATGCACGGACGCGATCTGAACCAGACGATCTACCTGCTCGGAAAAGAGACCGTGATCGAGCGGCTGAAAGCCCAAACGGCGTAAAGCGACCTTAAACGTTAAGCTGACTTGGGCTTTGCCTGGCTGCTTGAGCTGCTCGCAGGCCAGCGTCCGCTTCCTTGATTAACAAGATTACAAACGATTGTCAGACCGCACCGATTCGTTTATAATGGCTAAACAAGATCTATCCTATACCGTCATTAATCGAATATTTCTATAGCGAAGAACAGGAGAAGTACGTCGTACGCCGCATCCCCAGAGAGGACGGCCGAACGCCACCAGCCCAATCGGGCCGAGGCGCGGAGCTGGAAGTCGTCCGGAGCGGTAGACGGAAATGCGCCTGGGAGCTGCGGATTCGAACTCATGGGTGTGTCATCCATGAGCTAGAGTTCGCCGAGTCGTCCCCGTTACGGATTTGAAGGAGATGGATTTTCCGTAATGGGAGATTCAAACAGAGTGGAACCGCGGTCGAACGCCTCTGTAGCATAACGATGCTACAGAGGCGTTTTTATTTTGGGGCAATGGAAGCGAGGAAGCGTGATGTTCAAATCGATGAAGTCCGATATCCGTGCGGTATTTGACAACGATCCGGCAGCAAGAAGCATGTTTGAGGTCATATTCACCTATTCGGGTTTGCATGCGATTTGGGCTCACCGGGTGGCGCATAAGCTGTACAAGTGGCGGCGCTTCACGCTAGCTAGAATCGTGTCGCAGATCGGTCGCTTTTTTACCGGAATCGAGATCCATCCGGGCGCCACGATCGGTAACCGCCTATTCATCGACCATGGGATGGGCGTCGTGATCGGCGAGACGTGCGAGATCGGCGACGACGTCGTCGTGTATCAGGGCGTCACGCTCGGCGGCACGGGTAAAGAAAAAGGAAAGCGGCACCCGACGATCGGCAACAACGTAGTCATCGGCTCGGGAGCCAAAGTGCTCGGTTCCATTGCGATAGGGGATCAGAGCAACATCGGTTCCAACTCCGTCGTGCTCAAAGAAGTGCCGCCTAACAGTACGGTAGTCGGCATTCCGGGACAGATCGTTAGGCAGCATGGGCGTAAAGTCGATCGGCTCAGCCATCAAATGCCCGATCCTTCGCATGACGCCATTTGTGAATTGAGACGCCAGATCGGCGAGCTTCAACGTCAGTTGGAGAACTTGAGCGGAGAGACTTACGCAGAGCCGAAGCGCGCCGCGGGCAATGGAGAAAACCAATAAAGGCCATCATATAGAAGCAGAACGCTTGAGAACGAGAGAGGAACGTGGAAAAATGACGCTGCAAATTTACAATACAATGACAAGGGAAAAAGAAAAATTCGTACCGGTGAACCCGGATAAAGTAAATATGTACGTGTGCGGTCCCACCGTGTACGACTACATCCATATCGGAAATGCGCGTCCGGTGATCTTTTTCGACGTGGTGAGAGCTTATCTGGAAGACCGCGGATACGAAGTCAACTACGTGGTCAACTTCACCGACGTCGATGACAAACTGATCCGTAAAGCGGAAGCGATGAATACGACCGTGCCTGAAGTGGCAGAGAAGTTTATCGCAGCTTACTACGAGGACCTGGAAGGATTGGGCGTAGCGAAAGCGACATTGAATCCACGTGTTACGGAGAACATGGATGACATTATTGCTTTTATCGGTGAATTGGTGGAGGCCGGCCATGCGTATCCAAGCGGCGGCGACGTATATTTCCGTACCTCCAGCTTCGAGCAATACGGGAAACTTTCGCGTCAGAATTTGGAGCAGCTTCAGTTCGGCATCCGGATCGAAGTTGACGCGCGCAAAGAAAATCAGGAAGATTTCGTGCTTTGGAAAGGCGCGAAGCCAGGTGAGATTTCTTGGGACAGTCCTTGGGGAGCGGGACGTCCGGGCTGGCATATCGAGTGCTCGGCCATGGCAAGACGTTACCTGGGCGATACGCTCGATATTCACGGCGGCGGCCAGGATTTGCAGTTCCCTCACCATGAGTGCGAGATTGCCCAATCCGAATGCGTGACGGGCCATGCGCTGTCCAACTACTGGATGCACAACGGCTACGTCAATATCGATAATGAAAAAATGTCCAAGTCGCTCGGCAACGGAATTACGGTGCAAGATCTGCGCGGACGTTATAAAAAAGAAGCTTTGCGTTATTTCGTGCTCTCGACACATTACCGCAACCCGCTCAACTTCAGTGCGGACAACATGGAGCAGGCGCTGAATAGCGTGGAGCGAATCGAGAATGCCGTAGGCGCGGTTCACCACCGCCTCGGAGCGGCAACTGCCGGAACCCATGAAGCGAGCGAGACCCTGAAAGGTAAGCTTGAGGTTGTGCTGAATGATTTTTACGCGAAAATGGATGACGACTTCAATACGCCGGATGCCGTGACGGCCATCTTCGAGTGGGTAAACGAAGCGAATCGCGTGCTGCGCGAAGAAGTGGTGATCAAAGCCGATCTCGAAGCCTTGCTCGACGCTTTCCGCAAAATGAACACCGTACTTCGCATCGCATCCGAGCCGGGTTCGGAACTGCTCGACGAAGAAGTGGAAGCACTGATCGCTGAACGCGCCGAAGCTCGCAAAGCGAAAAATTGGACCCGCTCCGACGAAATCCGCGATCTGCTGGCTGAACAAGGGATCCTGTTGGAAGATACGCCCCAGGGCATGAGATGGCGGAGAAAATAAGATGACTGAACACGAGAACAAAAAAGGGACAGGGTTAGGCGGTGCCGACGAAGGAGCTCAAGTAGCGGAGGGAGTAGAAAATACGGTAAAAGCCGCTTTTCCAAACGGGCTTCTTTTCGACTATCCGCCTTCCAAGGCGCCAGGATTACTGCCTCCGCTCGTCCTTGCCTATATCGGCGACGCCGTATTCGAGGTAGCGGTGCGCCAGTATCTAATTGGGCACAGCAACTTGAGGCCGCACCATCTGCATCGCGAAGCGACGAAGTTCGTATCCGCGGGCGCACAGGCTCGGATGCTGTTCCGCATCGAGCCTTCGCTGACAGAAGAGGAAACGGACATGGTTCGCCGAGGCCGCAATGCCAAGTCCGGTTCCGTGCCTAAAAATGCCGACGTACTCGAATACCGTCATGCGACGGGACTGGAGTGCTTGGCCGGTTATCTCTATTACAGCGGACGGGTGGGGCGTCTGGAAGAGTTGATTCGCAGAGGACTTGAACCTGAAGACACGCAAGAATCGGATCAGGAATAAACGCTAAAATTGAGTGGCGATGATCAGCATTCGCATCGCCTGAAGAAGGGAACGAATAACATGGAAGAAGAATTGATCGCGGGCAAGCACTCGGTCGCCGAGGCGCTTAGAGCCGGACGCAGCATCAATAAAATTTGGATCGCGGAGGGCACGCAGCAAAAGCAGATGCAGCCGATCCTGACCGAAGCCAAAAACCGGGGCGTTGTGGTACAGACTGCGGATAAGCGCAAGTTGGACACGCTCGTACCTGGCATTCAGCATCAAGGCGTGGTCGCGCAAGCCGCTCCTTATATCTATGCGGAAGTCGAAGACCTGCTTGCCGCCGCGGCAGCCAAGGACGAAGACCCGTTTTTGATCATTCTGGACGAGATCGAAGATCCGCATAATCTGGGTTCGATTCTGCGTACGGCCGACTGCACGGGCGTGCACGGCGTCATTATTCCGAAGCGCCGTTCGGCACAGGTAAATGCAACTGTATCGAAAACGAGCGCGGGCGCGGCGGAATACGTTCCGGTCGCACGGGTGACGAACCTGGCGCAAACGATGGAAAAATTGAAAGAAGCGGGCGTATGGATCGCGGGCACGGATGTGCGGGCCGAAGGCGAGATTTATGATACCGACGTGTTCAAAGGTCCGCTCGCCCTCGTGATCGGCAACGAAGGCGAAGGCATGGGACGGCTTGTCCGCGAAAAATGCGACGTGCTGGTCAAGCTGCCGATGCAGGGACGGATCAACTCGCTTAACGCTTCCGTGGCCGCAGGCGTGGTCATGTACGAAGTGCTGCGTCAGCGCAGCGGCAGAAAGTAGAGATGCGCTTATGGCCGATTTGCGGGATGTGCTTCTGGTGGACGGCTACAACATGATCGGGGCGTGGCCGGAATTGGCTTCGCTGTCGCAAATCGATATGAATGAGGCACGCGATCGATTGCTTGAGCGCCTGGCGGACTACCAAGCGTTCACGGGACGCCGGGTCATTGCGGTTTTCGATGCGTATCGGATTCCGGGGAAAGGCAAATCATTTGAACAGGGCAAGGTCGAAGTCTACTTTACGAAAGAAAAAGAGACGGCGGACGAAGCGGTTGAGCGTTTTGCCGCGCAGCTCAAAGGCAAACGGCGCAGCGTATACGTGGCAACGAGCGATTTTGTGGAGCAAAGCGTGGCTTTTGCGCAAGGGGCACTGCGTGTTCCTGCGCTGGAGTTGTTATCTGAGGTTGAGCAAAGCGAGCGCGAAATCGGAAAAAGAATCGCCGAACAGGCGCAGCGGGGCAACCGGAATACCCTTGACGGCAAACTGACGCCTGAGCAGCTTCGGCTGTTCGAACGTTGGCGGCGGCAATAAATGACCGTATCGTTGACCGGATTTAACTAAGGTCAATGATGCGGTGTGTCGCAAAAGTAAGCGTTTTTTTACAACTCGGTGTACAAAAAGGAATTATTCGGTACTACGACCCTCTTTTGGACGTTATGCGGTTGACGGTGTTAGGTGACATAATATATACTGGGGCTAACTTTTACAACAGGCTCGAAACTTGCGCCGCGGCCGGAGGGATTGCTGGTGAGTGTAGATCTCAAAGACGTCATCGTTTCACCTTACGATTTCCAAAGCGACGAAGAACTCGTGGAAGCGGTTCGTGTCGGCGATAGCGAGGCACTGGAATATCTGATCAACAAGTACCGGAATTTTGTCCGGGCGAAGGCGCGGTCGTATTTCTTGATCGGCGCGGATCGCGAAGATATCATCCAGGAAGGCATGATCGGCCTGTATAAGGCGATCCGCGATTTCAGAGGCGATAAGCTGGCTTCGTTTAAGGCTTTTGCCGAGCTATGCATCACGCGTCAGATTATTACCGCGATCAAGACCGCGACTCGGCAGAAACATATTCCGCTGAATTCGTACGTGTCGTTGGACAAGCCGATTTACGAAGAGGATTCGGATCGTACGCTGCTTGATGTGATCTGCGTATCGCAGGCATCCGACCCGGAAGAGTTGATTATCAACCGGGAAGAGTTTAGCGGACTGGAAGACAAAATGTCGGAGATTTTGAGCGAGTTGGAACGTCAGGTGTTGATGCTGTATCTGGACGGGCGGTCCTATCAGGAGATTGCCGTTGATCTGCGTAGGCATGTCAAGTCGATCGATAATGCCCTTCAGCGAGTAAAACGCAAGTTGGAACGTTATTTGGAGGTCCGGGATCAGGTCTGAAGCGGCTGCCCGTACACCGAGTTACATATAACAAGGAAAAGCCTTCGAAATGGGGGCGGAAAAGGCTCCGGCATTGGAGTCTTTTTTCTTTTTAAAGCCTGTATGCCGCAAAAATAAGAACAGGAAACGCTCGGCCGAGTTGCTGTAGTTTTTCGTTGACAGCCTATACGCGCTATGCTAAAGTGTTTTAGGTAGGCCTAAAATCATGATTTTAGGCTCAATACGAGTTCTTCTTGATTGAAGGATATCTTCGGGAGGTGTAAATCTATGCGGGTTATTATCACGTTGGCGTGCACAGAATGCAAACAGCGCAACTATACAACGATGAAAAACAAACGTAATCACCCTGACCGCATGGAGATGAAGAAGTATTGCAAGTACTGTAACTCGCAAACTCCTCATCGTGAGACCAGATAGTTAGTTGGAGGTGTCATGGGCGTGAAAAAAAGCTTCAAGTCTATGTTTTCCTTTTTCTCTGAAAGCTGGGCTGAACTTAAAAAGGTTCGCTGGCCCAATCGCAAAGAACTGACCAATTACACGCTTGTTGTTTTGGGAACGATTGTTGTGATGGCTTTATTCTTTTGGGTAATCGACATCGGACTCTCCTATGCGATTGAAGCGATAATTTAAGGAAAGGCCTGTAGGTGGCTTGATATGGAAAAAAGATGGTACGTCGTTCATACCTATTCCGGGTATGAGAACAAAGTCAAAGCCAATTTGGAAAAACGCGTAGAATCGATGGGCATGGAAGACAAGATTTTCCGGGTTCTTGTTCCTATGGAAGAAGAAGTGGTCGACAAAGACGGTAAGAAAAAAACTGTCATGCGTAAGGTCTATCCGGGTTATGTCTTGGTGGAAATGATCCAGACCGATGATTCTTGGTACGTTGTTCGCAACACGCCTGGCGTCACGGGATTTGTAGGTTCAACGGGTTCCGGTTCCAAGCCGACAGCCTTGCTTCCAGAAGAGGTAGAACAAATTCTGAAGCATATGGGCATGTCCGAACCGAAACCGAAGATCGAATTCGATCTGAAGGAATCCGTGCGTATCAAAGTGGGTCCTTTTGCTAACTTTGTCGGAACGGTGGAAGAAATTCTGCTCGAGAAAAGCAAGCTGAAGGTTCACGTCAACATGTTCGGGCGCGAAACGCCGCTTGAATTGGATTACACGCAAGTCGAGAAGATTTAATTAACGCAAGGAGGTGTTTCTCAATGGCAAAGAAAGTTATTAAAATGGTGAAACTTCAAATTCCTGCAGGTAAAGCCAACCCGGCGCCTCCAGTAGGTCCAGCATTGGGTCAAGCAGGTGTGAACATCATGGCATTCTGTAAAGAATTCAATGCTCGCACAGCGGATCAAGCGGGTCTGATCATTCCGGTCGAGATCTCCGTATTTGAAGACCGTTCTTTCACTTTCATCACGAAAACTCCGCCGGCTGCAGTTCTTCTGCGCGTCGCTGCGAAGATCGAGAAAGGTTCGGGCGAACCGAACAAAAAGAAAGTTGCAACGGTTAACCGCGATACAGTTCGTCAAATCGCTGAACAAAAAATGCCTGACCTTAACGCTGCGAACGTAGAGTCCGCTATGCGTATGGTTGAAGGTACTGCTCGCAGTATGGGCATCACGATTCAAGACTAATACCCAATCAACACCAGTTGACAAGGTATTGGTTCTTGACCATCGTCCAAAGCCGAGCCTCATCAGGAAGTGCGGCATAATGTGGGAGGGTTACCCGCTAACACCACAAAGGAGGAATACACAATGGCTAAACACGGTAAAAAATACGTAGAAGCTGCCAAGCTGTTCGACAGCGAAGCAACTTACGAACCGGCTGAAGCTGTAAGTCTCGTTAAAAAGACTGCAACAGCTAAATTCGATGAAACTGTCGAAGCAGCAGTACGTCTGGGCGTAGACCCACGTAAACAAGACCAAGCCGTTCGCGGCGTCGTTGTCCTGCCACACGGCACGGGCAAAACACAACGCGTACTGGTATTTGCAAAAGGCGAAAAAGCGAAGGAAGCGGAAGCTGCCGGAGCGGACTTCGTAGGCGATCAGGATATGATCAACAAGATCCAACAAGGTTGGTTCGAGTTTGATGTCTGCGTAGCAACGCCTGACATGATGAGCGAAGTCGGTAAACTGGGCCGTCTGCTCGGTGGTAAAGGCCTCATGCCTAACCCTAAAGCAGGTACAGTTACTTTCGACGTTACCAAAGCCGTTCAAGAAATCAAGGCTGGTAAAATCGAATACCGTCTGGACAAAGCAGGCCAAATCCATGCACCGATCGGCAAAGCGTCGTTCAGTGAGGAACAGTTGAACGAAAACCTGAAAGCACTGATGGACGCGCTGAACCGCGCTAAGCCAGCTGCTGCAAAGGGCGTTTACCTGAAAGGCGTAGCTATGTCCGCAACGATGGGACCGAGCGTTCGCGTTAACACAACTTCGTACAGATAATAAAAAAGTGTTGACTTCGGTTGACCTTTTAGATAGACTGTAGAAGCTGTTTCATTCCGTTCTTTGAACGGTCTGGTAAATTTGAATATGCTTACCGTAGACAGTAGGTGCTTTCGGGCTTAATTTCCTACCGAGGTGTGTGATAGAATTTCAGCTTTGCTGATTCGTCAAGCCTTCGTCTTCTGCGGAGGCTTTTCTTATTGCATGCGCCGCACGTTAAGTTTACTTGAATGTGGCAAAAGTGGAGGCGACCGAATCGTCCGCTGCGGCGGTTCGGCGCTTCACTCGAATTCAACAGGAGGTGTACGATTTGGCTAACGCAAAAGTGATTCAATCCAAACAAGAGTCGGTAGACGTAATCGCTGGTAAACTGCGCGAAAGCGTATCGACCGTGGTTGTCGACTATCGTGGTCTGAACGTTGCTCAAGTTACCGAGCTGCGTAAACAGCTTCGCGAAGCGGGCATCGAGTTCCAAGTTCTGAAAAACTCGCTGGTTCGCCGCGCGACTGCTGTTGCTGAACTGAGCGACCTTGACGCTGTTCTGACTGGACCGACTGCAATTGCATTCGGTACTGAAGATGCTGTAGCGCCTGCTAAAATCCTGAACGACTTCGCAAAAACGAATGACGCTCTGGAACTTAAAGGCGGCGTAGTAGAAGGACGCGTAGTAAGTGCCGACGAACTGAAAGCACTGGCTTCCCTGCCTTCCCGCGAAGGTTTGCTGTCGATGCTGCTCAGCGTGCTTCAAGCTCCAATGCGCAACTTCGCACTGGCAGTCAAAGCCGTTGCAGACAAAGACGAGCAACAAAGTGCTTAAGAAGTACCGAAAACCGCGGATGCGAGCTGAAGCGGTTTGAGGGACCGAATATAAAAACACGTTTTTATATTCGTTATGTTTTAGTTTTATCCCGTTTTACAAAATCGACAGCCTTAACCGGCTGATCCCACATACCCAAATGGAGGTTCAATCATGAGCAACGAGCAAATCCTTGAAGCCATCAAAGGCATGACTGTACTGGAACTGAACGACCTGGTTAAAGCAATCGAAGAAGAATTCGGCGTAACTGCAGCAGCTCCAGTAGCAGCAGCAGGTGGCGCAGTAGCAGCAGAAGCTGAACAATCCGAGTTCGACGTTATCCTGACAAGCGCTGGCGCTTCGAAGATCAACGTTATCAAAGCTGTTCGCGAAATCACAGGTCTTGGCCTGAAAGAAGCGAAAGAAGTTGTAGACAACGCTCCAAAAGCAATCAAAGAAAAAACTTCTAAAGAAGACGCTGAGTCGATCAAAGCTAAGCTTGAAGAAGCTGGCGCTGCAGTAGAAGTTAAGTAATTTCTTTTCAATAAAGAATTACACAGGGCAGACCCTCGAAGTTATCCTGCTTCGGGGGTCTTTTCTCTTATTTGGTGCGTTTCTCGAAAACTCGTGAAAAGCACGTAAGTCTTCGATCGATGATAAAGGGGTTGAAGCAAATGTCGGATCATTACTATACGAATCGTCCTACCGCCGAACATGATCGCAGAACGATTGAAGTCGAGCTGCGTGGTGAAAAGGTTCGACTGGTGACGGATGCCGGTGTTTTTTCTAAAAGCGGACTCGATTACGGTAGCCGGGTGCTCATTGATGCGCTTGAAATTCCGGAAGGGGCTTCGGTGCTGGATGTCGGCTGCGGATATGGTCCCATCGGTATTGCGGCGGGGATTTTGGGTGCGGCAAGCATTATGATGCTAGATGTGAATGAACGGGCAGTTGAGTTGGCGCGTGAGAATGCGGCAGCTAATGGCGTTCCGCAGGCAAAAGCGGTGCAAAGCGACTTGCTTGAAGCTGTATCGCAGGAACGATTTGATGTCATTATCACGAATCCTCCGATTCGCGCTGGGAAAGAAACGGTGCATCGACTGTTTGAGCAGGCAAGCGAGTGTTTGAAGCCTGGAGGAGCGCTGTGGATCGTCATCCAGAAAAAGCAGGGAGCACCTTCGGCGAAAGCAAAACTTGAAGAGCTGTTCGAACAGGTGGATGAGGTTACGAAGGATAAAGGGTATCGAATTTACAAAGCAGTAAGAAGCCTTTGATGCCTGAAACGAATTTTTTTGAGAAAATGGCAAAGAGGGATTGACCTGCGGGTTGAGCCGTGGTATAGTTATAAAATGTCAGTATAGAATGCCCTACGTGGCTTTAGCATATTAAAATGTTGAGTGGCTCCGCAAAACAGCAAAGGAAGTGCGGTTTTGTTTGGGGCTTCATATTTTGATGTGCAGTTGCGGCTTTGTTATGGGTTTTTCGACGACAGCGTGAAAGACATGCAGCGACGTTTTATTTTGCAAAGTTTGGTTTATGACCCGTTCTTGCGCCGCTCTTTTTTCGGATAAACTCGATAAGGGCTTTTCTGCATGTAAGGGGTATGCCCGTTTTGAATTCATTATACGTGATTCAAAGTAAGGGCTGCAATGGAATTTTTAAACTCGGCATTTTTCATCCAAAAAGTGCCTAAAGTTGAGTAGACATTGAGGGGTGAGTATAGTTGACGGGACATCTTGTTCGATATGGTCGACGCACTCGGCGGAGTTATTCGCGGATTCATGAGGTGCTCGAAGTTCCGAATCTGATCGAGATTCAACAGAAATCGTATGAATGGTTCCTGGAGGAAGGTCTTCGGGAAATGTTCCACGACATTTCGCCAATCCAGGACTTTACCGGAAATCTGATTCTGGAATTTATCGATTACAGCCTCGGGGAGCCGAAATACACGACAGACGATGCCAAAGAGCGTGACGTAACTTACGCGGCGCCGCTGCGTGTGAAAGTCCGCCTGATTAACAAGGAAACGGGCGAAGTCAAAGAGCAGGAAGTGTTTATGGGCGACTTCCCGCTGATGACCGAAACCGGTACGTTTATCATAAACGGTGCGGAACGGGTTATTGTCAGTCAGTTGGTTCGCTCTCCAAGCGTCTACTTCAATACTAAAGTGGACAAAAACGGAAAGAAAACATACAGCGCGACTGTCATCCCGAACCGCGGTGCATGGCTTGAGCTTGAGACGGACGCTAAGGACATCATTTACGTTCGGATCGACCGTACCCGGAAAATTCCGGTAACGGTACTGCTGCGTGCACTCGGTTTCGGCAGCGATGCCGAAATTTTGGATCTGCTCGGCAACGACGAGTATATCCGTAACACCCTCGACAAAGACAACACAGATTCGACCGAGAAAGCCTTGATCGAGATCTACGAGCGTCTGCGTCCAGGTGAGCCTCCTACACTGGATAACGCGAAAAGCTTGCTGATTGCTCGCTTCTTCGACCCAAAGAGATACGATCTCGCCAATGTAGGCCGCTACAAGATCAACAAAAAGCTTCATATCAAGAATCGCTTGTTCAACCAGAAGCTTGCTGAAACGCTGATCGACACCGTAACGGGTGAAATCATCGCGGAAGCGGGTCAAATGGTAGACCGTCGTCTCCTTGACGAGATTCTGCCTTACCTGGAAAGCGAGCATAGCGTGAAAACGTACCATGTTGCTGGCGGCGTGCTTGAAGCCAACGACATTCCGATGCAATCGATCGACGTATTCTCTCCGATTGAAGATGGCAAAGTGGTTAAGGTCATCGCCAACGGATTGATCGACAAGTCGGTTAAAAACATTACGCCTGCTGACGTTATCGCATCGGTGAGTTACTTCATCGACCTGCTGCATGGCATCGGCGACACGGACGATATCGACCACTTGGGTAACCGTCGTCTGCGTTCCGTAGGCGAATTGCTGCAAAACCAATTCCGTATCGGTCTGTCCCGTATGGAGCGCGTTGTACGCGAACGGATGTCGATCCAGGATTCGAACGTGATCACGCCTCAGGCTCTGATCAACATTCGTCCGGTTATCGCATCCATTAAGGAGTTCTTCGGCAGTTCGCAGCTCTCCCAGTTCATGGACCAGACGAATCCTCTGGCCGAACTGACGCACAAACGTCGTCTGTCCGCACTCGGACCCGGCGGTTTGACGCGCGAACGCGCAGGTTTTGAAGTTCGAGACGTTCACGCCAGTCACTATGGCCGGATGTGCCCGATCGAGACACCTGAAGGACCGAACATCGGTCTGATCAACTCCTTGTCCACCTTTGCGCGGATTAACGAGTACGGATTCATCGAAGCGCCTTACCGTCGCGTCGATCCGAAGACGAACAAAGTGACCGAGCATATCGATTACCTGACCGCCGATGAAGAAGACAACTACGTAGTCGCTCAGGCAAATGCCCAGCTGACCGAAGATGACGCCTTCGCGGATGATATGGTTATCGTTCGTTACAACAAACAGGCCGACAACATCCTGCCAATGCCGAGTGATCGCGTTGACTACATGGACGTTTCGCCAAAACAGGTCGTATCCGTCGCGACGGCGCTCATTCCGTTCCTTGAGAACGATGACTCCAACCGCGCACTGATGGGATCGAACATGCAGCGTCAGGCTGTACCTCTGCTGATTCCTAAGGCACCTCTCGTAGGTACGGGTATGGAACACAAATCGGCGAAGGACTCCGGCGTTTGTATCGTAGCGAAACATGACGGTTACATCGAGCGTTCGACAGCCAGCGAAATCACGCTGCGCCGCGTTGAGAACGTCGACGGCCAAGAAGTCAAAGGCGACTTGGTCACTTATAAATTACACAAATTCATGCGTTCGAACCAAGGTACGTGCATCAACCAGCGTCCTATCGTTCGTGCGGGTGATATCGTGAAAAAAGGCGACATCCTGGCAGACGGTCCTTCGACCGAAATGGGCGAATTGGCTCTGGGCCGTAACGTTGTCGTAGCCTTCATGACTTGGGAAGGTTACAACTACGAGGATGCGATCCTGCTGAGTGAAAAACTCGTTAAGGAAGATGTATACACTTCGATCCACATCGAAGAATACGAATCCGATGCGCGTGACACGAAGCTGGGACCTGAAGAAATCACGCGCGACATTCCGAATGTCGGCGAAGAAGCACTGAAGAACCTCGACGATCGGGGTATCATCCGCATCGGCGCGGAAATCGCTGCTGGCGATATCCTGGTAGGTAAAGTCACGCCTAAGGGCGTAACGGAACTGACTGCGGAAGAGCGTCTGCTGCATGCGATCTTCGGTGAGAAGGCTCGCGAAGTTCGCGATACTTCCCTGCGCGTACCTCACGGTACGGACGGGATCGTCGTAGACGTCAAAGTCTTCACGCGTGAAAACGGCGATGAACTGCCACCGGGCGTTAACCAGCTTGTTCGTGTTTATATCGCGCAGAAACGTAAAATCTCCCAAGGCGACAAGATGGCCGGACGTCACGGTAACAAGGGTGTCGTATCGCGTATCATGCCGGAAGAAGATATGCCGTTCCTGCCGGATGGCACGCCGGTTCAGATCGTACTGAACCCACTGGGTGTACCTTCGCGGATGAACATCGGACAAATCTTGGAAGTCCATCTGGGTATGGCAGCACAACGTCTCGGTATCCACGTCGCGACTCCGGTATTCGACGGAGCGAACGAGTACGACGTATTCGATACGATGGAAGAAGCCGGCATGCAGCGCAACGGTAAGACTGTGCTATACGACGGACGTACCGGCGAGCGCTTCGAGCGTGAAGTTACGGTCGGCGTCATGCACATGATCAAGCTCGCGCACATGGTCGACGATAAGATCCACGCCCGTTCCACGGGTCCTTACTCGCTCGTTACGCAACAGCCGCTGGGTGGTAAAGCTCAGTTCGGTGGACAGCGTTTCGGCGAGATGGAAGTATGGGCGCTTGAAGCTTACGGCGCAGCCTATACGTTGCAAGAGATCTTGACCGTGAAGTCCGATGACGTGGTGGGTCGCGTGAAAACGTACGAATCGATCGTTAAGGGCGAGAACGTGCCGGAACCGGGCGTACCGGAAGCGTTCAAAGTCTTGATCAAAGAGCTGCAAAGCTTGGGCATGGATGTCAAAATCCTGGGTGAAGACGAGAACGAGATCGAAATGAAGGAACTGGATGACGAGGAAGAACCAACCGGCGGCGATAAGCTGGGCCTCAACCTTGAAGGTTCGGAAGTCGGCGCGGAACAATAAGTTTTAAAAATCAGGAACCGCATATAGGGAGGGTTGCTCCTTGTTGGATGTAAACAACTTCGAGTTTATCAAGATCGGGCTCGCTTCACCGGACAAGATTCGTTCTTGGTCCCGTGGTGAAGTTAAAAAGCCGGAAACGATCAACTATCGTACGCTCAAACCGGAGAAAGAAGGTCTTTTCTGCGAAAAGATCTTCGGACCGACCAAAGACTGGGAATGCCATTGCGGCAAATATAAACGGGTACGTTACAAAGGCGTTGTCTGCGATCGCTGCGGCGTTGAAGTTACCCGCGCAAAAGTTCGTCGCGAACGGATGGGCCACATTGAGCTCGCCGCTCCGGTTTCCCACATTTGGTACTTCAAAGGAATTCCGAGCCGTATGGGTCTGGCGCTGGATATGTCGCCGCGCTCGCTCGAAGAAGTCATTTACTTCGCTTCGTATGTCGTAACCGATCCGGGCGAGACGCCTCTGGAGAGAAAACAACTCCTGTCGGAAAAAGAATACCGCAGCTACCGTGAAAAATACGGCTACGGATTCCAAGCTGGCATGGGCGCTGAAGCTGTAAAAAAACTCCTTCAGGATATGGATATCGATAAAGAATTGGAGTTCCTCAAAGAGGAGCTCCGTACGACGCAAGGACAACGCAGAAGCCGGGCAATTAAACGTCTGGAAGTCATTGAAGCATTCAAGAGCTCGGGCAACAACCCGGACTGGATGATTCTCGATGTGCTTCCGGTTATCCCGCCGGAACTGCGTCCGATGGTACAGCTCGACGGCGGTCGTTTTGCGACGTCCGATTTGAACGATCTGTATCGCCGCGTTATCAACCGGAACAACCGTCTGAAAAGACTGCTTGATCTGGGAGCACCGGACATTATCGTCCAAAACGAAAAGCGCATGCTGCAGGAAGCGGTAGACGCCCTGATCGACAACGGCCGTCGCGGCCGTCCTGTTACAGGTCCGGGTAACCGTCCGCTTAAATCCCTCAGCCATATGCTTAAAGGTAAACAGGGCCGCTTCCGTCAGAACTTGCTCGGTAAACGGGTCGACTATTCCGGCCGTTCCGTTATCGTCGTAGGTCCTAACTTGAAGATGTACCAATGTGGTCTTCCGAAGGAAATGGCGCTGGAACTGTTCAAGCCTTTCGTGATGAAGGAACTGGTCAACAAGGGCCTTGCTCACAACATCAAGAGTGCAAAACGCAAAGTTGAGCGCGTAAGCGCTGAAGTTTGGGATGTACTCGAAGAAGTCATCAAGGAGCATCCGGTTCTGCTGAACCGTGCCCCTACGCTTCACCGTCTCGGTATCCAGGCATTTGAACCGATCTTGGTCGAAGGTAAAGCAATTCGCCTTCACCCGCTCGTATGTACGGCATACAATGCCGACTTCGACGGTGACCAAATGGCCGTGCACGTTCCGCTGTCCGCGGAAGCGCAAGCCGAAGCCCGCATCCTGATGCTCGCTTCCGGTAACATCCTGAACCCGAAAGACGGCAAGCCAGTCGTTACCCCTTCGCAGGATATGGTCCTCGGAACATATTATTTGACGATGGATAACAACCAGGCTAAAGGCGCAGGCATGATTTTGCGTAATATTAACGAAGCGGTGTCCGCTTATCAGCGCGGCACGGCCGAACTTCACGCTCGCGTGGCGATTCCGGTCAAAGCTCTCAATAAAACAAGCTTTACCGAAAAACAGCAGGATGCAATGTTGATTACGACAGTAGGTCGGATTATCTTCAACGAGATCTTCCCGGCAAGCTTCCCGTATATCAACGATGCAACCCGTGCGAACCTGTTCGACGGCGTGGCCGAAGACTTCTTCATCTATGAAAAAGGGGAAAACGTCACCGACCGTATCATGAACGCTCCGCAAACGAAGGGAATCGGTAAAGAGTATCTGGGAGACATTATCGGACGTTGCTTCGAAGTGTACCAGACGACTCAAACTTCGATGATCCTCGACGAAATCAAGCAGCTTGGCTTCACGTACTCGACTCGTTCGGGCGTAACTGTAGCTGTATCTGACGTTGTCGTTCCACCGGAGAAAAAAGCGCTGATGGAAGAGTCGGATAAAAAGGTATCGGTGATTACGAATCAGTATCGCCGCGGTCTGATTACCAACGAAGAACGGTATGACCGGGTTATCGAAATCTGGTCGCACGCCAAGGATCAAATCAGCGACATTCTGATGAAATCCATGGATCGTTACAATTCCATCATGCTTATGGTCGATTCCAAAGCCCGGGGTAACAAATCGCAGATCACCCAGCTGGGCGGTATGCGCGGTCTGATGGCCAACCCGTCGGGTCGCATCATCGAACTCCCAATCAAGTCGAACTTCCGCGAAGGCCTGACGGTCCTCGAATACTTCCTGTCTACGCACGGTGCGCGTAAAGGTCTGGCCGATACCGCGCTTCGTACCGCCGACTCGGGTTACCTGACCCGTCGTCTGGTTGACGTAGCCCAGGACGTTATCGTTCGCGAAGATGACTGCGGAACGGATAAAGGCTTCATGGTTAGCCGTATCCAGGATGGCAAAGAGGTTATCGAAGATCTGTACGACCGTATTGAAGGCCGTTACTGCTTCGAAACCGTTCGTCACCCGGAAACGAATGAAATCATTGCGCGCCGCAATGAACTGATTACTTCGGATAAAGCTGAAGAAATCGTCAAAGCTGGCGTTGAAAAACTGCAAATCCGTTCCGTGCTCAGCTGCCGCGCTCGTCATGGCGTCTGCAAAAAGTGCTACGGACGCAACTTGGCGACGGGCAAACACGTCGAGATCGGCGAAGCCGTCGGCATCATCGCTGCCCAATCGATCGGCGAACCGGGAACACAGCTCACGATGCGTACGTTCCACACCGGCGGTGTTGCCGGCGACGACATCACGCAAGGTCTGCCGCGTATCCAGGAGCTGTTCGAGGCCCGTAACCCTAAAGGTCAAGCCACGATCAGCGAAATCGACGGCGTCGTGAAAGAGATTCGCGAAACGAAAGATCGTCGCGAAATCGAAGTTCAAGGCGAAGCAGAAAGCAAAACGTACGCTGTTACTTATGGTTCCCGTCTACGCGTTCGCGAAGGCATGACCATTGAAGCAGGGGACGAGTTGACGGACGGTTCGATTGACCCTAAAGAAATGCTGCGCATTAAAGGAATCCGCGGCGTGCAGAACTACATCCTTCAGGAAGTTCAGCGCGTATACCGGAACCAGGGCGTAGAAATCAACGATAAGCACGTCGAAGTCATGATTCGTCAGATGCTGCGCAAAATCCGCATCGTCGATGCAGGCGATACGACGCTGCTGCCAGGCTCGTTCGTGGAAATGCACGAATACGAGAAGGCGAATAAAGAAGTTATCCTGAGCGGTAAGGATCCGGCTGTAGCCAAACCGATCCTGCTGGGCATCACGAAAGCGTCGCTGGAAACCGATTCGTTCTTGTCGGCAGCATCCTTCCAGGAAACAACGCGCGTGCTTACCGACGCGGCGATCAAAGGCAAAGTCGACCAATTGCTTGGCCTGAAAGAAAACGTACTGATCGGTAAGCTTATCCCTGCCGGTACAGGTATGAGCCGTTATCGCAACATCCGTTTTGAAGAGCCGGAAGGCGCGGATAGCGGAGAAGAATCCTTGGAGCCTGTAACGACTGAATAAGTCGTTGCAGGGCAACAGAACCGGGGTGGAAGGAAAGAGAAATCTTTCTGGAAACCCTGCATTCTGTGCTTGACATACTGTTCTGCCAGGTGCTAATATAGCAAAGGTGCGTGAGCAGGTTGTTGTAATCCTGTCTTTTGGAGGATATGCCGAATGTCTAATGATAAAGGACTTCAGGATGCTCATGTTAAAATCGGCACCAAGCAAACCGTGCGAGCGGTTGAACTTGGAGAAGCTTCTGAAGTTTATGTAGCCATGGACGCAGACCAGCGGATGATCGCAAAGATCACATCGCTGTGCGTGAAGTCCGGCGTGAAGATCACCGAGGTCGAAACTATGCGAGAGCTTGGCAAGGCTTGCGGAATCGAAGTCGGCGCGGCGATGGTTGCGGTTCTGAAGTGAGAAAGACATAACTGTGTGAGAACGTTTTTGTTTCAGGAGCGTTAAGCGCTTGGGGCAAAAACTTTCATTTGTTCTTTTATGAACCACCTGGCTCTGTGGGCTTGAGAAAACGGTTTGTAACAAGGATGTTTACCAATATGGGAAGGGGGTGGCAATGACAATGCCAACTATTAACCAACTCGTCCGCAAAGGACGTCAAGCGAAAGTCGTGAAGTCGAAATCCCCAGCACTGCAAAAGGGTTTCAACGCACTGAAACGTGAAGAAACAAACCTGAGCGCCCCGCAAAAACGCGGTGTCTGCACTCGTGTAGGTACAATGACTCCACGTAAACCGAACTCCGCGCTTCGTAAGTATGCCCGTGTTCGTCTGACGAACCGTATCGAGGTGACTGCTTACATTCCGGGTATCGGACACAACCTGCAAGAACACAGCGTAGTGCTGGTTCGCGGAGGTCGCGTAAAGGACTTGGCGGGTGTACGTTACCATATCGTTCGCGGTGCTCTTGATACTGCAGGCGTAAACGGACGTATGCAAGCCCGTTCGAAATACGGCGCTAAGCGTCCAAAAGAAAAGAAAAATTAATTTGAGCGCCTGAGGGCGTTCAACTATCGGAGAAAGGGGGATATCCATGCCACGCAAAGGTCCAGTTACCAAAAGAGACGTACTGCCGGATCCGGTGTACAATAGCAAACTGGTTACTCGTCTGATCAACCGCATCATGATCGACGGAAAACGCGGTGTAGCTCAAAACATCCTTTACAACTCGTTCAAACTGATTCAGGAACGTACGGGCAATGACCCAATGGAAGTATTTGAAGCTGCAATCAAAAACATCATGCCAGTTCTTGAAGTTAAAGCTCGCCGTGTAGGCGGTGCCAACTATCAAGTGCCGATCGAAGTTAAGCCAGAAAGACGTACAGCTCTCGGTCTCCGTTGGCTCGTTAACTACTCCCGCAACCGCGGCGAGAAGACAATGGAAGAGCGTCTGGCGGCAGAAATCATCGATGCATCGAACAACACTGGCGCATCCGTGAAGAAACGCGAAGACACGCACAAAATGGCTGAAGCGAACAAAGCGTTTGCTCACTACCGTTGGTAGGATTTCGGCTTAGTAACTAATATTGAATTTTGAAGGGAGATTCCCATTCATGACAAGAGAGTTCTCCTTGAAAAATACACGTAACATCGGGATCATGGCGCATATTGACGCCGGTAAAACAACGACTACTGAACGGATTCTGTTCTATACAGGCATCACGCACAAAATCGGTGAAGTACACGATGGCGCAGCGACGATGGACTGGATGGAGCAGGAGCAGGAGCGCGGAATCACAATCACTTCCGCTGCTACGACCGCTCAATGGCACGGTTACCGCGTCAATATCATTGATACCCCGGGACACGTTGACTTCACAGTTGAAGTTGAACGTTCCCTTCGTGTATTGGACGGGGCAGTAGGCGTATTCAGTGCCAAAGAAGGTGTCGAACCTCAGTCTGAAACCGTATGGAGACAGGCTGACCGTTACGGCGTTCCTCGGATCGCATACGTCAACAAAATGGACATTATCGGTGCGGACTTCCTTAACGTTGTTAAAGATATGGGCGAGCGTCTTCAAGCCAATGCGGTAGCGATTCAGCTGCCGATCGGCGCTGAAAACGACTTTGCCGGTATCATTGACCTTGTTGAGCAAAAAGCTCATATGTACAAAGACGATCTGGGTCAAAACATCGAAGTTGTCGACATTCCGGAAGAATATCTGGCTCAAGTTGAAGAACTTCGTTCTACTTTGATCGAGAAAGTTGCGGAACTGGACGAAGAATTGATGATGAAATACCTGGAAGGCGAAGAACTCACAGTTGATGAGATCAAAGCCGGCCTGCGTAAAGGCGTCGTCGACGTTAAGATTTTCCCGGTTATCTGTGGATCTTCTTACAAAAACAAAGGCATTCAGCTGATGCTGGACGCAGTTGTTGATTATCTGCCAGCTCCAACAGACGTTCCTGCAATCATGGGTACGCTGGAAGACGGTACGGAAGCTGTTCGTCATTCTTCGGATGAAGAGCCGTTCTCCGCGCTTGCTTTCAAAATCATGACAGACCCTTACGTGGGTAAACTGACGTTCTTCCGCGTGTACTCCGGTACGCTTCAATCCGGTTCGTACGTGCTGAATGCATCGAAAGGCAAACGTGAGCGGATCGGTCGTATCCTGCAAATGCACGCTAACAGCCGCCAAGAAATCAGCATCGTTTATTCGGGCGATATCGCGGCAGCAGTTGGTTTGAAAGATACGGGCACAGGTGATACACTGTGTGATGAGAAGAGCCCGGTTATTCTGGAATCGATGAACTTCCCTGACCCGGTTATCGAAATCGCGGTTGAGCCGAAAACCAAGGCTGACCAAGACAAGATGGGCGTGGCTTTGAGCAAGCTCACCGAAGAAGATCCAACCCTTCGTGCTCATACAGACGAAGAAACCGGCCAGACGATTCTGGCAGGTATGGGTGAACTTCACCTTGATATCATTATCGACCGGATGCGTCGTGAGTTTAAGGTAGAAACCAACGTGGGTAAACCACAGGTTGCTTACCGTGAGACTTTCCGTCAACCGGCTCGCGTAGAAGGCAAATTCGTACGTCAATCCGGTGGTCGTGGTCAATACGGTCACGTATGGGTTGAGTTCGAACCGCTGGAACCGGGTACGGGCAGCCAGTTCGAGAGCAAGGTTGTCGGTGGTTCCGTTCCACGCGAATACATCCAACCGGCACTTGCAGGTATCGAAGAGCAAATGAAGAGCGGCGTTATCGCGGGCTTCCCGCTGGTTGACGTCAAAGCAACGATTGTAGACGGCTCGTACCACGATGTCGACTCCAACGAAATGGCGTTCAAAATCGCCGGTTCGATGGCGCTTAAAGCAGCGAAAGAAAAGTGTAAGCCTGTCCTGCTTGAGCCAATCATGAAAGTCGAAGTAACCGTGCCTGAGGAGTACATGGGCGACGTTATGGGTATGCTGAACTCCCGCCGTGGCCGTATCGAAGGTATGGATTCCCGCAGCGGTGCTCAAATTATCCGTGCGAAGGTACCTCTCTCCGAAATGTTCGGATACTCGACGACTCTGCGTTCGGGTACGCAAGGACGCGGCGTATTCTCGATGGAACTTTCTCACTACGAAGAAGTTCCGAAGAGCATCGCTGAAGAAATCGTATCGAAAACGAAAGCAGGGGAGTAATCCTCGTTTTCACCGCCGGATGACGGAATCTTGCGAGATCTCGTCTTCCGGATTGATTTTAACCTAATAATTTTTCTACATTAAGGAGGAACTGTTTCAAATGGCAAAAGCTAAATTTGAGCGTAATAAGCCGCACGTTAACATTGGTACTATCGGTCACGTCGACCATGGTAAAACAACTCTGACTGCTGCAATCACAACTGTTCTGTCGAAGACTTATGGTGGTGCTGCAATCGCGTTTGACCAAATCGATAAGGCTCCGGAAGAAAGAGAACGTGGTATCACGATCTCGACAGCACACGTTGAATACGAAACTCCAGCTCGTCACTACGCACACGTAGACTGCCCAGGTCACGCCGACTATGTTAAAAACATGATCACTGGCGCGGCACAAATGGACGGAGCGATCCTGGTTGTATCCGCAGCTGACGGCCCAATGCCACAAACTCGCGAACACATCCTTCTGTCCCGTCAAGTAGGCGTTCCTTACATCGTCGTATTCCTGAACAAATGCGACATGGTTGAAGACGCTGAGCTGCTGGAACTGGTTGAAATGGAAGTACGTGACCTGTTGAGCGAATATGACTTCCCAGGCGACGACACTCCAATCATCCAAGGTTCCGCTCGTGAAGCGCTGCAAAACCCTGAAGGCGAATGGGCTCAAAAGATCGTTGAAATGTTCAACATCATCGATGAGTACATCCCAACTCCAGAGCGCGACACTGAGAAGCCTTTCCTGATGCCAGTCGAGGACGTGTTCTCGATCACTGGCCGTGGTACGGTAGCAACTGGCCGTATCGAACGCGGTACAGTTAAGATCGGCGACGAAGTCGAAATCGTTGGTATCGCTGAAGAGTCCAAGAAATCCGTTGTTACGGGCGTAGAAATGTTCCGTAAACTGATGGATTCCGCTCAAGCCGGCGACAACATCGGCGCACTGCTGCGTGGTGTTGACCGCACTCAAATCGAGCGTGGACAAGTTCTGTCGAAACCAGGTTCGGTTAAACCGCACACTGAGTTCACAGCTCAAATCTACGTCCTGACTAAAGAAGAAGGTGGCCGTCACAAGCCGTTCTTCACAGGATACCGCCCTCAGTTCTACTTCCGTACAACTGACGTAACAGGCATCATCAACCTGCCAGAAGGCGCAGAAATGGTAATGCCAGGCGACAACATCACGGTTACTGTATCCCTGATCGCTCCGATCGCTATCGAAGAAGGAACTAAGTTCTCTATTCGTGAAGGCGGACGTACAGTAGGCGCCGGTGCTGTAGCAACAATCCAAAAATAATAACGGCTAACCCCGTTTAATAGAGCAACAGTGTACTGGAACGAGTAACAATGTACTGTAAACGAAAGCGCGAGGCGGGGCCATCATCCCGAAGTCGGGATAGGGCCTCGCTTTCTTTTTGTGTAATTTTAAAAAAGGGTTGCATTGTCTCGACATCTTCTATATAATAATGAATGTTGTTCTGAGACGTTGCGATGATGCGAGAGGTTACCGACACACCCGGCTCCTTTGCCATAGTGGGCGTGCGCGGAAAATTTTCGCGGAGTATGTCCGATACCAAATTGGGCGATAGAAGGAGGGAATTTGAAATGGCAAAGCAAAAAATCCGTATTCGTTTGAAAGCATATGATCACAGAGTTTTGGATCAATCTGCTGAAAAAATCGTTGAAACAGCAAAACGTTCGGGTGCCGGTGTTTCCGGACCGATCCCGCTGCCGACTGAAAAACAAGTGATCACCATTCTCCGTGCGGTGCACAAATACAAGGATTCGCGTGAGCAATTCGAACAACGCACACACAAGCGTTTGATCGACATTGTGAACCCAACTCCACAAACTGTGGATGCCTTGATGCGTCTGGACCTGCCGTCCGGCGTCGATATCGAAATCAAACTGTAAGACTTCCTGAATAAGGACATAAATGAAAAGAGGTGTCAACATGACTGGTATCTTAGGGAAAAAACTGGGTATGACCCAAGTGTTCACCGCTGAAGGTAACGTCGTTCCTGTAACGGTTATCGAAGCAGGCCCATGTGTGGTTCTGCAGAAGAAAGACCTGGAAAATGACGGTTATGAAGCGGTACAAATCGGTTTCGCGGACAAGAAAGCTAGCCGTTCCAACAAACCGGAGGCAGGCCACGCTAAAAAAGCGGACACTGCACCTAAGCGCTACATTCGCGAACTTCGCGGTGTTGACCTCGCTAACTACGAGGTTGGACAAGTGCTTAAAGCGGACGTGTTTGCCGAAGGACAATTCGTCGACGTAAGCGGCGTATCCAAAGGTAAAGGCTTCGCTGGTAGTATCAAGCGTTGGGGACAAAGCCGCGGACCTATGTCGCACGGCTCGCGTTACCACCGCAGACCGGGTTCGATGGGTTCCATCCAAGCTAACCGTGTACCGAAAGGCAAACGCCTGCCAGGACACATGGGCCATGACTCGATCACTGTTCAAAACCTCGAAATCGTAAGAGTCGATGCGGAACGCAACGTACTGCTGGTTAAAGGCTCCATTCCGGGTCCTAAAAACGGCTTCGTTAAAGTTCGCGAATCGGTGAAGAAATAATAAATCCTTAGCAGAAAGGAGGAACATGAAATGCCTACAGTAAAAGTTTTCAATATCGAAGGTAGCGAAGTTGGAGAAATCGAACTGAGTGATTCGGTATTCGGAATTAATCCTAACGGACATGTGCTTCACCAGGCAGTCGTGATGCAACAAGCATCGCTGCGCTCGGGTACGCACAAAGTCAAAGGACGTTCGGAAGTTCGTGGCGGCGGTCGTAAACCTTGGAAACAAAAAGGTACAGGACGCGCTCGTCAAGGCTCCATCCGTTCACCACAATGGAGAGGCGGCGGTATCGTTTTCGGACCAACTCCGCGCAGCTACTCCTTCAAACTGCCTAAAAAAGTTCGTCGTCTGGCGATCAAATCGGCACTGTCTTCGAAAGTCATCGCTAACGAAATTATCGTTCTGGATGCACTGAGCCTCAACGCTCCGAAGACAAAAGAATTCGCGGGTATCCTGAGCAAGTTGAACGTAGACCGTAAAGCCCTGGTAGTGGCTCCGGAATATGATAACAACGTAGCTTTGTCCGCTCGTAACATCCCTGGCGTGAAATTCGTTCAAGCCGACGGCATTAATGTTCTTGACGTGCTCGTGCATGATAAATTGATCATCACGAAGGACGCAGTACAGAAGGTACAGGAGGTATTCGCATAATGAAAGATCCTCGCGACCTTATCAAACGTCCGATTATTACGGAACGTACAGCTGAAGCAATGAGTCAGTCGAAATACGTGTTTGAAGTGCAAATGAGCGCTAACAAAACGGAAGTGAAAAAGGCAGTAGAATCGATCTTCGGCGTGAAAGTGCTGAAAGTCAATATTCTGCGCGTTCCGGCTAAGCCGAAACGTTATGGCCGTCACTCCGGTTACACGAGCGAGTGGAAGAAAGCGATCGTGACGCTGACTCCAGAAAGCAAATCGCTCGAATTCTTTGAATCTGCAGAGTAAGGAGGGAAACTAACGTGCCAATCAAAAAGTACAAACCAACATCCCCGGCCCGCCGCGCAATGAGCGTGTCGACATTCGAAGAAATCACAACGAATCAGCCGGAGAAATCGTTGCTGGCGCCGCTCTTCAAAAAAGCGGGTCGTAACAACCAAGGTAAAATTACGGTTCGTCACCACGGCGGCGGACACAAACGTAAATACCGTATCATCGACTTCAAACGTACCAAAGATGGAATTCCAGGCCACGTTGCTACGATCGAATACGATCCAAACCGGACTTCGAACATCGCATTGATCAACTATGCAGACGGCGAGAAACGCTACATCATCGCGCCTAAAGGTCTGAAAGTTGGCGATACAATCTACTCCGGCCCTGAATCGGATATCAAAATCGGTAACGCACTGCCACTGGAAAACATTCCAGTAGGTACAGTTATCCACAACATTGAGTTGAAACCAGGTAAAGGCGGCCAATTGGTTCGCGCAGCCGGCACAGAAGCTCAACTGCTGGGTAAAGAAGAACGTTACGTATCGATCCGCCTGTCTTCGGGCGAAGTTCGTCGCGTATTGAAAGTTTGCCGCGCTACAATCGGTTCGGTAGGCAACCAAGACCACGAACTCGTGAAGATCGGTAAAGCAGGACGTAACCGCTGGTTGGGCAACCGCCCTCAAGTCCGCGGCGTAGTCATGAACCCTAACGATCACCCACACGGTGGTGGTGAAGGCCGTGCTCCTATCGGACGTAAGTCCCCGCTGTCTCCATGGGGCAAGCCAACACTTGGTTACAAAACACGCAAGAAAAACAAATCTTCGGATCAATACATCATCCGTCGCCGCACGAAGTAATGCGCTTATCCCGCATTGCTTCGCCGGCTAGGATTATGGAACAAGCCAGCTGAAGGGAGGACTACAATCGATGACACGCAGTCTTAAAAAAGGCCCTTTCATTGACGGATACCTGCTTAAAAAGGTAGAAGTTTTGAATGAAACCGAAAAGAAAGTCGTTATCAAAACTTGGTCCAGACGTTCCACGATTTTCCCACAATTCATCGGACACACTTTCGCCGTTTACGACGGTCGCAAGCATGTACCGGTTTATGTAACGGAAGATATGGTTGGACACAAACTGGGTGAGTTCGCGCCGACGCGTACTTACAAAGGCCACGCCGCTGACGACAAGAAAACAAGACGCTAAACGGACCTTACATTAAAGTCCGAAGGGAGGTTATGATAGCATGGAAGCACAAGCGCACTTGAAGTATTCCCGCATCTCGCCACGTAAAGCCCAATTGGTCGCTGACCTGATTCGCGGCAAACACGTAGGTGAAGCAATCGCGATTCTGCGCCACACTCCGAAAGCGGCATCCCCGATTCTGGAGAAGTTGCTGAACTCGGCAATCGCTAACGCAGAACACAACCACTCGCTGGACGTGAGCAAGCTGGTTATCTCGCAAGTTTACGTAAACCAAGGACCGACTTTGAAACGTTTCCGCCCTCGGGCAATGGGACGCGCAAGCCGGATCAATAAACGCACCAGCCACATCACTTTGGCTGTATCCGAAAAGTAAGGAGGGACAACTGTGGGACAAAAAGTAAATCCGGTCGGACTCCGCGTAGGGATCATCCGTGACTGGGAATCCAAATGGTATGCTGGTAAAGACTTCGGTACATTGTTGATCGAAGACGTGAAGATTCGCGAATATCTGAAAGCTAAGCTTAAAGAATCCGCTGTCTCCAAGATCGAGATCGAACGTGCAGCTAACCGCGTAAACGTAACGATCCATACGGCGAAGCCGGGTATGGTTATCGGACGCGGCGGCGCTGAAGTTGAAGTACTGCGTGGCGAAATCACTAAGATTTCGAACGGCAAAAAAGTACACATCAACATCGCAGAAATCAAAAATCAAGAACTGGACGCTATTCTGGTTGCCGAAAGCATTGCACAACAATTGGAACGTCGCGTATCGTTCCGTCGTGCTCTGAAACAATCGATGCAACGTACGATGCGTGCAGGCGCTAAAGGAATTAAAACTGCAGTTAGTGGACGTCTGGGCGGCGCTGAAATCGCACGTTCGGAAGGCTACAGCGAAGGAACTGTTCCACTTCATACCCTGCGTGCCGACATCGACTACGGTACAGCTGAAGCGCACACGACTTACGGTCGTATCGGCGTTAAAGTATGGATCTATCGTGGAGAAGTTCTTCCTCCAGCTAAGAAACAAGCTGCTCAGGAAGGAGGCAACTAATCATGTTGGTACCTAAACGTGTAAAACACCGTAAACAGCAACGCGGCAGCATGGCCGGTCGTGCTAAAGGCGGTACTGAATTGAACTTCGGCGAATTCGGCCTGCAAGCGACTGAACCTTCGTGGATCACGAACCGTCAGATCGAAGCAGCACGTATCGCCATGACCCGTTACATCAAGCGGGGCGGTAAAGTCTGGATCAAAATTTTCCCGGACAAGCCGATTACTCAAAAGCCTCTCGAGGTTCGGATGGGTAGCGGTAAAGGTAACGTTGAGAAATGGGTAGCGGTTGTAAAACCGGGCAAGATCATGTTTGAACTTGCTGGCGTTTCGGAAGAAATCGCTCGTGAAGCAATGCGCCTCGCTTCTCACAAACTGCCTGTTAAAACTAAGTTTGTGAAACGTGAAGAATTGGGTGGTGAAGCAAATGAAGGCTAAGGAACTGCGTGACCTGACTACTGCCGAAATCGAACAGAAGGTCTCCGGATTTAAAGAAGAACTCTTTAATCTGCGCTTTCAGCTCGCTACCGGTCAGCTCGATAACCCTACACGCATCAGCGTAGTCCGCAAGGAAATCGCTCGTGCTAAAACGGTTCTGCGTCAAAGAGAACTCGGAATTACTTCTTAATTCCTTTGAACCCTCGGGTATAATATAAGCCCTTTATTCAGGAAGGAGGCTAACCATGACCGAAGAACGCAACTCGCGTAAAACGTTGGTGGGTAAAGTCGTAAGCGACAAAATGGACAAGACGATCGTTGTTGTTGTAGAAACCTACAAAAAACACGAACTCTACCACAAACGCATCAAGTCGACGAAGAAATTCAAAGCGCATGACGAGAACAACGAAGCGAAAATCGGCGATACAGTAAGAATCGTTGAAACTCGCCCGCTGTCCAAAGACAAGCGTTGGAGACTGGCTGCAGTTACTGAAAAAGCAATCATCATCTAATGAACGATAAGCTCGTCCGAAAGGAGGACATTCATAATGATTCAACCATTTACACGTTTGGCTGTAGCTGATAACTCCGGTGCGAAGGAACTGATGTGTATCCGCGTACTTGGTGGTACGGGACGTCGTACAGCTAACATCGGTGACCTGATCGTTTGCTCGGTAAAACAAGCAACACCAGGGGGCGTTGTCAAAAAAGGCGACGTTGTTAAAGCAGTAGTTGTTCGCACGAAGCGTTCGGTACGTCGTAAAGACGGATCGTACATCGCATTCGACGAAAACGCAGCGGTAGTTGTAAAAGATGATCGTGGACCACGCGGTACACGTATCTTCGGACCAGTTGCTCGTGAGCTTCGCGACAAGGACTTCATGAAAATCGTTTCCTTGGCACCGGAAGTTATCTAATATAATGCACGATTTTCTTAACGGTCGATCGACCTTTAAGTCATAGGAGGTGTACCTGATGGCAAGAGTGAAAAAAGTTCTGGAATCCCACAACAACAAACTTCACGTGAAAAAAGACGATGTCGTTATCGTGATCAGCGGTAAAGACAAAGGCAAAAAAGCACGCGTTATCGCTGCTTATCCTCGTGAAAACCGCGTGTTGGTCGAAGGCGTGAACATGGTGAAAAAACACCAGAAGCCAAGCCAAGCGAACCCACAAGGCGGAATCGTGGAACAAGAAGCTTCGATCCACGTGTCGAACGTGATGCACGTTGACCCGAAAGACGGCGGCAAAGTAACCCGTGTAGGTTACAAAACGCTGGACAACGGCAAAAAAGTGCGCGTTGCGAAACGGTCCGGAGAAGTTATCGAATAATCCCATTTTTACGGAAAGGAGGTTCATCCTTCATGGTAACAAGACTTAAAGAACGTTATTTGAACGAAAGCACTCCTGCTCTGATGCAGAAGTTTGGCTACTCTTCGATCATGCAGGTTCCGAAGCTGGAGAAAGTTGTCATCAACATGGGTGTCGGCGAAGCCGTATCCAACTCCAAAGTTCTCGATACTGCAGTAGCTGAACTGGAGCAGATCGCAGGCCAAAAGCCTGTAATCACTCGTGCAAAAAAATCGATCGCAGGTTTCAAACTGCGTGAAGATATGCCGATCGGAACTAAGGTTACACTGCGCGGCGAGCGTATGTACCAGTTCCTCGACAAACTGTTCAACGTATCGCTTCCACGCGTACGTGACTTCCAAGGTGTATCCAACAAAGCCTTCGACGGCCGCGGTAACTACACACTGGGTCTGAAAGAACAGCTGATCTTCCCTGAAATCCAATACGATCAAGTGGACAAGGTCCGCGGTATGGATATCGTTATCGTTACGACAGCAAAAACAGACGAAGAGGGCCGCGAACTGCTTACAGGTCTCGGAATGCCTTTCGCAAAATAATATCGGCCAGTATCTAGGGCCATGATCTATGACCCTGTTCTCCCGAAAAATCCAGGAGGTGTCAGGCTAAAGTGGCAAAAACTTCGATGAAAGTTAAACAGCAACGTACACCGAAATTCAAAGTGCGTGCATACACGCGCTGCGAACGTTGCGGTCGTCCACACTCGGTGCTGCAAAAGTTTAAAATCTGCCGTATTTGCTTCCGCGAATTGGCTCATAAAGGTCAGATTCCTGGCGTTAAAAAAGCAAGCTGGTAATTACCGCATAACAAGGAAGGAGGTTCACACACATGACTATGTCCGATCCGATTGCTGATATGCTTACACGTATTCGTAACGCGAACGTGGTGCGTCACGAGAAAGTCGAAATGCCGGCTTCCGCGATGAAAAAGCAAATTGCCGAGATCCTGAAGCGCGAAGGTTTCATCCGCGACGCGGAATTCGTACAGGATAACAAACAAGGCATCATTCGTATTTTCCTGAAATACGGTCAAAACAACGAGCGCGTTATTACTGGTCTGAAAAGAATCAGTAAGCCGGGTCTGCGCGTGTACACGAAGAGCAACGAAGTTCCTCGCGTACTGGGCGGCCTGGGTATCGCGATTATCTCCACGTCTAAGGGAGTTATGACCGACAAAGAAGCTCGTCAAGCGAAAGCTGGCGGCGAAGTAATCTGCTACGTTTGGTAATTACGTCAGAACACAAGGAGGTGCAATAACTATGTCTCGTATTGGTCGCAAACCAATCGAAGTACCGGGCGGCGTTGAAGTAACGCTGAACAACACAGCGATTACAGTCAAAGGTCCTAAAGGTACTCTCACTCGTGAACTTCATAGAGATATGAAAGTAACAGTGGAAGGTAACACAATTACGGTAGAACGTCCTTCCGACAACAAAGAGCATCGTTCCCTTCACGGAACGACACGCAGCGTTGTCAGCAACATGGTAAGTGGTGTTACGGAAGGTTTCTCCAAGTCGCTTGAATTGGTCGGGGTCGGATACCGTGCCAGCAAGTCCGGAGAGAAGATCGTCCTGAACGTAGGCTACTCCCACCCGGTTGAAATCACACCGGAATCGGGCATCGAGTTCGAAGTTCCTTCGAACACGAAAATCATCGTTCGCGGAATTGACAAGGAGCGCGTAGGCGCTTATGCTGCTCAAATCCGTAAAGTACGCGAACCAGAACCTTACAAAGGTAAAGGTATCAAGTATGAAGGCGAACGCATCATCCGTAAGGAAGGTAAAGCCGGCAAGAAAAAATAAGCCGCTTTCCTTCGCATTACCCTTAGCTTGCTCATGTGAAGCTGCTTAATAAGCAGATTGGGAAGGAGTGAAAGTACTCATGATTACCAAAGGTGATAAAAATAAAGCTCGCTTGAAAAGACACTTGCGTGTACGCAAGAAAATTCAAGGTACGGTTGAGCGCCCTCGTCTGAACGTATACCGTTCGGAAAAACACATCTATGCCCAGTTGATCGACGACGTGAACGGTGTTACTATCGTTTCGGCATCGACTATGGACAAAGATCTGAAAAGCGAGATCACAAACGGCGGCAACGTTGAAGCTGCTGCTAAAGTTGGCACACTGGTTGCAAACCGCGCTAAGGAAAAAGGTCATACCGTTGTCGTTTTCGACCGCGGAGGATACCTCTACCATGGACGGATTCAAGCACTGGCTGACGCAGCTCGCGAAGCTGGCCTGGAATTCTAAAACGAAAAGAAGGAGGTTAACGACTTGCGTGTAGATATGAGCACTGTAGGAGAACTGACGGAGCGCGTTGTACACATCAACCGCGTAGCTAAAGTTGTAAAGGGCGGACGCCGTTTCAGCTTCAGCGCATTGGTTGTCGTAGGCGACGGACAAGGCAACGTTGGAGCAGGCATCGGTAAAGCCGGAGAAGTTCCGGATGCGATCCGTAAAGGTATCGAAGATGCTAAGAAAAACTTGATCCATGTTCCTCTCGTTGGAACAACGATCACTCACCAAATCACTGGTAAATTCGGAGCAGGCAGCGTATTGCTGAAACCAGCATCCGAAGGTACTGGCGTTATCGCTGGCGGTCCGGTACGTGCTGTACTGGAACTGGCAGGCGTAGGCGACATTTTGACAAAATCCCTGGGTTCTTCGAACTCCATGAACATGGTCAATGCGACTTTGGAAGGATTGTCCCGTTTGAAGCGTGCCGAAGATGTGGCTAAGCTTCGCGGTAAATCCGTCGAAGAACTGAGAGGCTAAGGAGGGAACAACAATGGCTAAATTGGAAATTACCCTCGTACGCAGCCTGATCGGACGTCCGAAAAACCAACGCACGACCGTGAACACGCTGGGTCTGCGTAAAACGAACCAAGTCGTCGTTCAAAACGACAACGCTGCGATTCGCGGTATGGTTAACCAAGTTAAGCACCTGGTTTCCGTAAAAGAAATCGAAGCTTAAAAAACAATCGCTCCGCAAGGAGCGAATCAATAGAATGAATCAAGGAGGTGCAACGAACGATGAAGTTACATGAGCTTTCTCCTGCTCCGGGTTCGACTAAAGAGCGGAAACGCATCGGTCGCGGTACGAGTAGCGGTACGGGTAAAACAGCCGGACGCGGTCATAAAGGCCAAAACTCCCGCTCCGGCGGCGGTGTTCGTCCAGGCTTCGAAGGCGGTCAAAACCCATTGTATCGTCGTTTGCCAAAACGCGGATTTGTTAACCCAACCCGCAAAGAATATGCCATCGTCAACATCGAAGAACTGAACAACTTTGCAGAAAACACAGAAGTCACTCCTGAGCTGCTGAAGGAACAAGGTATCGTCAAAGATACGAAGAGCGGTATCAAGATCCTCGGCAATGGTGACGTGACGGTGAAACTGACTGTCAAAGCAAACAAGTTCTCTCAATCTGCGGTGGAGAAAATCGAGGCTGCCGGCGGTAAAACCGAGGTGATCTAATGTTCAACACCCTGAAGAATATATGGAAGGTCGAAGACCTCCGTAAACGGATCCTGTTTACGTTGATGGTTCTGGTGATCTACCGTATCGGTACGTTCATCCCGGTTCCGGGCGTTAACACGGACGTACTCCAGTCGGCTAACGAAGCTGGCAGCCAGTTGATGGGTCTGCTGAACACCTTCTCCGGAGGGGCGCTTCTGCAGTTCTCGATCTTCGCGCTTAGTATCTATCCGTACGTTACGGCATCGATCATCGTACAGCTGCTGTCGATGGATGTCATTCCGAAGTTCACCGAGTGGTCTAAGCAAGGTGAACACGGTAAGAAAAAATTGGCGCAGATCACCCGATACGGCACCATAGTTCTGGGTTTGGTTCAGGCGTTCGCTACAGCGATCGGTTTCAACCGCATTTATAATGCGGAAATGATTCCGAACGCTACGATCGTCGACTATATTCTGATTGCAATTGTCTTGACCGCGGGTACTTCCCTCCTGATGTGGTTGGGTGAGCAGATCACGGAAAAAGGCATTGGCAACGGGATTTCGATTCTCATCTTTGCCGGCATCGTCGCAAACATTCCAGGTTATATCTCGACAACAGCTCAGTCCGATTTCATCGTGGACGGTCAAACGTTCCTGAATGCAATGAAAACTGTTATTATCCTGCTTGTCTTGATTCTGATCATTATCGGTGTTATCTTCATTCAGCAAGGGATCCGGAAAGTTCCGGTTCAATATGCGAAGCGGGTAGTCGGTAATAAAATGTACGGCGGTCAAAACACTCACATTCCGTTGAAAGTTAACGCTGCGGGTGTCATCCCGGTAATCTTCGCCGTCTCTCTGCTGCAGTTCCCGGTTATTTTGGCAAACTTCTGGTCAACGTACGCGTGGGCTGAATGGGTGCAAAACAACCTGAACTACAGTCAGCCGTTGGGCATGGTGCTTTACGCAATCATGATTATCGGTTTCACGTTCTTCTACACCTTCGTGCAGATCAATCCGCAGCAGATGGCGGAGAACATGAAGAAAAACGGCGGTTACATTCCTGGAGTTCGTCCTGGTAAAGCGACCGAGAAGTACATTACTCGCGTAATGTCGCGTCTCACGGTTACCGGTGCGGTATTCCTGACTGTAATTTCTTTGCTGCCGATCGCGTTCGGTTCGCTTTCCGGTCTTCCTCAGTCGGTTCAAATCGGCGGCACTTCGCTGCTGATCGTCGTCGGGGTTGCCTTGGATACGATGAAGACGATTGAAAGTCAGCTGATTAAACGGCATTATAAAGGTTTTATCAATAAATAGCTCAGGTTCCGGACGGGTCCGACTCCATGCGCTCGCCCGGCGCCTTTTGTGCGGTTAGGCATGGGTAAGACGTAAGGAGTGGACATCACGTGAACATTCTATTCATGGGGCCTCCCGGGGCAGGTAAAGGAACACAGGCGCAGGTCATCGTCGATGCATTCGGCCTTCCTCATATTTCTACAGGCGATGCTTTTCGCTTGGCGATCAAAGAGGGAACTCCAATCGGAGTCAAAGCAAAAGAATACATCGACCAGGGCCTGCTCGTACCGGATGACGTAACGAACGGTATCGTCCGCGAACGGCTCAGTCAGCCGGATTGCGAAAAAGGTTTCTTGCTCGACGGATTTCCGAGAACTCTGCTGCAGGCCGAAGCATTGGATACTCTTTTGCTCGAATCTGGCCGTAAGCTTGATCATGTTGTTAATTTGAACGTGGACCCGGAGAAGCTTCTTGTCCGGATTACGGGTCGTCGAATCTGCAAAACTTGCGGAACGACTTACCATGTAGTCTTCAACCCGCCAAAGCAGGAAGGCGTGTGCGACAAAGACGGTGGCGAACTCTATCAACGTCCGGATGACAATGAAGAGAGCGTACGCACTCGGCTTGATGAGTATACAAGCAAAACGGCGCCTCTGATCGATTACTATGCAAACAAAGGCTTGCTGCGGCAGATCGACGGAGACCAGGAGATCGGTACGGTATCGGAAGGTATCCTATCCGTACTGCGAGGTTAACTGTAATGATCATTTGCAAGTCCGAAACGGAGCTCGGCTTTATGAGAGAAGCGGGACGGATTGTGGCTGAGACTCACCGTGTATTGGCAAAAGCAATCAAGCCGGGCGTTACGACGGCCGAGCTCGATGCGCTTGCCGATGCGACCATCCGCAGCCAGGATGCGGTGCCGTCTTTCAAAGGCTATAATGGTTTTCCGGCTAGCATATGTGCGTCGATCAACGACCAGTTGGTACACGGATTCCCCAGTGAGCGCAAGCTTCGGGAAGGCGATATCATCTCCATCGATATCGGTGCGCAATATCGGGGTTACCATGGCGATTCCGCCTGGACGTACCCGGTAGGGCAAATTTCCGATGAAGCCCAGCGATTGCTGGACGTTACGGAAGCCTCCCTGTACGCAGGACTGGCTCTTGTGAAGCCGGATGTGCGTCTGTTTACCATTTCGCATGCGATTCAGCGACATATCGAAGAGTCCGGAATGTCCGTAGTAAGGGAATATGTCGGTCACGGCATCGGCAGGGACCTCCACGAGGAACCGAACGTCCCGAATTATGGCATCGAGGGCCGCGGTCCGTTGCTTAAATCCGGCATGGCGCTGGCAATCGAACCGATGGCTATTCTCGGCGGAAGACAACTTCGGACGCTTGAGGATAATTGGACCGTCGTGACGGTGGACGGCTCATTGTGCGCTCATTTCGAGCACACGGTGGCAGTTACGCAAAACGGATTGGAAATTTTCACAAAATTGAGCGCGTAGGTGATAAACTTGAAAAAGGAACATCCCCTGCAAATCGGTCAACTCGTGAAGATCCGGAAAGGCCGCGATGCCGGGCAGGCGGCGGTGGTCGTAAGGCTTGACGAGGAGCAGGGTATTTGGATCGCGGATGGGCACAAACGCAAGTTTGACCGCCCGAAGAAGAAGAACCCGCTTCACTTAGAGTCTCAAATGACGATCAGCAGCGAAGTCGTAAACAGTTTGCAGGAGAGCGGAAGGGTTACGAATGCCAAGCTGCGTCATGCAGTAAACGTATTTATGGAATCCGACGCACAGAATGCTAAGCAGAAAGGAGAATAATTATGGCCAAGGAAGATGTCATTGAAATCGAAGGCGTGGTTATCGAACCATTGCCGAATGCGATGTTCAAGGTGGAACTCGAGAACGGTCATCAAATTCTCGCTCACGTTTCCGGAAAGCTGCGCATGCACTTTATCCGTATTCTGACGGGAGACAAAGTGGTCGTACAGTTATCGCCTTACGATCTGACTCGCGGCCGTATCACTTATCGTAAGTAAGGATACGTCGCTTTTTGGATATACAACGTTCTAGTAGCTTGTCTCCTTTAAATATAGTAGGCTTATGTTTGTCTGAAACTCGCACGATCAAGGTGTGGTTCAGTCAAACGTAACCGTACATTTGGTTGAGACAAGATACAGTGCAGCGAGCGTCGGCCTTGCCGGTACGTTCCAGGCACGATCAAACCGAATGCTTTTGAGGAGGTAATAATCATGAAGGTTAGACCGTCGGTCAAACCAATGTGCGAAAAATGCAAAGTCATTCGTCGCAAAGGGAATGTCATGGTAATCTGCGAAAATCCGAAACACAAACAAAAACAAGGATAAATTAGAAGGGGGTGTAGCGTAATGGCTCGTATTGCTGGTGTAGACTTACCACGTGACAAACGCGTTGAGATCGCCTTGACTTATATCTTCGGGATTGGAAAAACAACGTCCCAAAAAATCCTGAGCCAAACAGGAATCAGCCCGGACACTCGTGTTCGCGATCTGACTGAGGATGAAGTAAACAAGCTGCGTGAATCGATTGACGCTAATGTAAAAGTAGAAGGCGACCTGCGTCGTGAAGTGTCTCTGAACATCAAACGTCTGATCGAGATCGGATCTTATCGCGGTGTACGTCATCGTCGCGGATTGCCGGTACGCGGACAACGTACGAAAACGAATGCTCGTACTCGTAAAGGTCCTCGTCGTACTGTAGCGAACAAGAAGAAGTAAGAAAGGGGGATAACTGACAATGGCTAAACCGAAAAAAGTCGTACGTACGAAACGTCGCGACCGTAAAAATATCGAATCCGGCGTGGCACATATTCGTTCCACGTTTAACAATACGATTGTAACGATTACGGATCCGCACGGAAACGCGATCTCCTGGGCAAGCTCGGGCGGTCTCGGTTTCAGAGGTTCGCGTAAATCGACTCCATTCGCTGCTCAGCTGGCTGCCGAAACAGCTGCTAAAGCTGCTATGGAGCACGGTCTGAAAACTGTTGAAGTTATGGTTAAAGGTCCTGGTGCAGGTCGTGAAGCGGCTATCCGCTCCCTGCAAGCTACAGGTCTGGAAATCAACCTGATCAAGGACGTAACACCGGTTCCTCACAACGGATGCCGTCCTCCTAAGCGTCGCCGCGTATAGTAATCATAAGCATTGTGCATTCAGTATGCTTTGTTTCACGGAAGCGACGTTTTGAAGGAGGGGTATTGTAGTGATAGAAATCGAAAAGCCGAAAATCGAGACCGTCGAGATCAATGACGGAGGCACGTACGGAAAGTTTGTCGTTGAGCCTCTGGAACGTGGATACGGTACGACGCTTGGAAACTCGCTTCGTCGCATCCTGCTGTCGTCGCTTCCCGGCGCGGCGGTGACTTCGGTCCAAATTGACGGCGTTCTGCATGAATTCTCGACGATCCCCGGCGTTACGGAAGACGTAACGGAAATCATTCTGAATCTGAAAGCTCTCTCGCTGAAGATTCATTCCGATGAAGAAAAGGTACTGGAAATCGACGCGGAAGGCGAAGGCCTGGTAACGGCTGGAGACATCCGCGCTGATAGTGATGTGGAGATCCTTAACCCGGATCTGCACATCGCCACTCTGGCACCGGGATCGAGACTGCATGTGCGCATCTTCGCAGGCCGCGGCCGCGGATATGTTCAGTCCGTCAAAAATAAACGTGACGATCAGCCGATCGGCGTCATTCCGATTGATTCGATCTACACTCCGATTTCCCGCGTTAACTACGCTGTGGAAAACACTCGGGTTGGACAAGTCACAAACTACGACAAGCTAACGCTTGAAGTCTGGACAGATGGCAGCATTCGTCCGGAAGAAGCGGTTAGTCTTGGCGCCAAAATTTTGACCGAGCACGTGCTGCTCTTCGTAGGTCTGACCGACGAAGCTCGCGACGCGGAAATCATGGTCGAAAAAGAAGAAGACAAGAAGGAAAAGGTATTGGAGATGACGATCGAAGAACTCGATCTCTCCGTGCGTTCCTACAACTGTCTGAAGCGTGCCGGCATCAATACGGTACAAGAGCTGACTACGAAGTCTGAAGAAGACATGATGAAGGTTCGCAACCTGGGCCGCAAGTCTTTGGAAGAAGTTCAAGAGAAGCTCGAAGAGCTTGGACTCGGTCTTCGTCAGGAAGACTAAGAACGAAGAGCATGATGTAGAAGGAGGGAAAAACATGGCATACCAAAAGTTGGGACGTAACTCCAGCGCTCGTAAAGCATTGCTTCGCGACCTGGTAACCGACCTGTTCCTGTACGAGCGTATCGAAACGACAGAAGCGAAGGCTAAAGAAGCTCGCTCTATCGCTGAAAAACTGATCACCCTTTCCAAACGCGGAGATCTGCATGCACGCCGCCAAGTGGCTGCATACGTTCGTCGCGAAACGGTTGACGGTGAAAAAGACGCTATCCAAAAGCTGTTCGCTGATCTGGCACCGCGCTACGCGGATCGTCCGGGCGGCTATACGCGCATCCTTAAACTGGGAGCACGCCGCGGCGACGCAGCACCTATGGTTTACCTGGAATTGGTTGACCGCGCTTAATAGCCGGTTTAACGGTTCGGGGCAGGGGTAACCCTACCATCAGGATTCCCGAGAAACGTATGCCGCCTGTTCAAGGCGGCAGAGCCGTTTCTTTTTTTTTGAACTCAGGACACGGCGAAGACATGGAGGTGATCCTTTGCGCAATTTATGTATGACCCTTGCTTACGACGGCACGAATTATCATGGATTTCAGACGCAGCCTGCCGGAAAGACCGTTCAGGACGAACTTGAAGCCTCTATTCTGGCGCTAACCGGCGAGAAGCCTAAAATCATTGCTTCGGGCCGGACGGATTCGGGTGTACATGCTTACGCTCAGGTATTCAACTTCCATACGTCTTCGCTGATCCCCGCGGATCGCTGGCCGCTTGCGCTGAATGCCCGGTTGCCGCAGGATATCGTCGTGACCCGTTCTTGGGAGGTGCCTTTGGAATTCAACTCCCGGCATGCGGCAAAGCGTAAGACGTATCGCTATACGATCAACGCGAACCGTTATCCGGATGTATTTCAGCGGCATATGCAGTTTCATCATCCCGCGCCGCAGCTCAACATCGAAGCGATGCGGGACGGACTGCAACATTTGGTAGGCACGTACGACTTTACGTCGTTTGCATCCAGGTACTCCCAAAAGACCAACCACGTACGAACGCTGCTTGAAGCACGGATCGAAGTGGATACCACAACCTGCCGGCCGGGAACGGCCGATCAGGGGTTTATCCATATTTTCCTGACCGGAACCGGGTTTCTACAGCATATGGTCCGTATCATTACGGGAACGCTGCTGCAGGTGGGAGAAGGCAAGCGTGCACCGGAAGATATGAAGGCGATTTTGTTGGCTTGTGATCGCGCAGCGGCAGGACCGACCGCGGTGGGGAAAGGTCTCGCGCTCTGGAACGTCGATTATGGCGAACTGCTGCCACAGTAACCGAAAGTTCTTTGGGGAATTGCTTGAAAATGTATTGCAGTTTAACCGGCTATCATGTAGAATAAAAGTTGTGTTTTCTTGAAGGCTTCCCACGGCCCCCAATCAAGAAAAACGCGCAGAATCATTTGATTTAACTTTATCTATCCATGATCGCAAACATAAATCGTTCCGGCAGCCCCGGATCTTAGCCCGGCGGCATGGAACGTTCTGACACCAAAAACGAATTTTATTGCAAAGATTAGAAGGAGGAACTTATTCATGCGTACTACCTACATGGCTAAGCCGAGCGAAGTTGAGCGCAACTGGCACATCATCGACGCCGAAGGCAAAACGCTGGGCCGTCTGGCTAGCGAAGCTGCTGCCCTCATCCGCGGCAAGCACAAAACCCAATTCACTCCTCACGTAGACGGCGGCGACTTCGTTGTTGTCATCAACGTTGAGAAAATTCACCTGACAGGCAAAAAGCTTCAGGACAAGAAATACTACCGTCACTCGATGCACCCAGGTGGCCTGAAAGTAACAAGCGCAGGCGAAATGATCAAAAACAAGCCAGAACGTCTTCTGGAACTTGCCGTAGCCGGCATGCTTCCTAAAACTCGTATGGGCGACAGAATGAAACTCAGACTTAAAGCGTATGCCGGAGCAGAGCATCCACATGCAGCACAAAAACCGGAAGTTTACGAACTTCGCGGCTAAATAAAAGGAGGACCCTTTCATGGCAAATGTACAATACTATGGGACTGGTCGTCGTAAACATTCGGTAGCTCGTGTTCGCCTTGTACCGGGTGAAGGACGCATCGTCATCAACAAACGTGAAATCGACGAATACTTTGGTCTGGAGACGCTCAAACTGATCGTCAACCAACCACTGAACTTGACTGAAACTGTTGGCAAATACGATGTAATCGTATTGGCACACGGCGGTGGTACTTCGGGCCAAGCCGGCGCTATCCGTCACGGTATCTCGCGCGCACTGCTTAAAGCAGATCCAGAACTGCGCGGTTCGCTGAAAAAAGCGGGCTTCCTGACTCGTGACCCACGTATGAAAGAGCGTAAAAAATACGGCCTCAAAGCCGCTCGTCGCGCTCCACAGTTCTCGAAACGTTAATCCTTTTTGGATATTCGAGCAGCCTGTTTCCGATTCATTCGGAGACAGGCTGTTTTTTGTTTATTCACAAAGAAGCCCACTTGTTTAACTTCTATGCGGTATACAGCCGCGCATTGAAGTCATATGCAAGTGGGCGATCGGCATTCGAAATGCGATTCCTATAATGCAAACTTGGTAAGGGTTCGTTCGAGGCTAGAAGTGCTTTGCTCAAGCGACGTGGTCGTTTCGGCAATCGTTTTTGACGCTTCCAATTGCTTGAGCGACAAATCTTGCAGCGAAACCGTATAGTCAGCCGTGACCTTGGAAATCTTGGAAATTTGCTCGACTGAGGCGGATACTTCCTCCGAGCCGGCCAGAATTTCTTGTGCGGACGCAGAGATCTCTTCCATGTGAACACTGATATCGTTGAATCGTGCGACTGTATGTTCGAATAAGGCGCTGACTTGGGTAGAAAGCTCGCTGCTTTTTTGAATCTCCGTGCTTTCTTGAGTCATGCGTTCTCCGATCGTAGCTGTTTCCTGGCTAATCTTGGATAACAAGTCCACGACATGTGAAGCTGAAGTGGAGGATAATCCGGCCAGCTTACGAATTTCACCCGCTACGATGGCAAATCCCGCACCTTGTTCTCCCGCCCGTGCAGCCTCGATCGAAGCATTCAAAGCAAGCAGGTTTGTTTGGTCCGCAATATTCGTGATCGCCTGGAGAACCGGGCCCACTTCATTCATATAAAAATGCAGAGTTTGCACAGAGTCAGAAGTATGGCCAACCAGCTGCGACATTTCCGTAATTTGCTTTTGCAGCCCATCCATTGAAGACTTACCTTGTGTTGCAGCCTCCAGAACTTCTGTTGAGGCATTGGATACATTCGCTGAAGAGTGGGTCACTCGTTCGATTGCGGAAGTGATCTCTTGCATGGATCTTGCACAGTCTTCCGCGCCTGCATACTGATTATTCGCTTCGATGGTGAGCGTGGCGGCAGATTGGTTTAACTCGTTATTCATATGAAGCAAGAGATTAGCCTCGGAGGTAAAGCGATGCGAGGATTGGACTAATGTCTGCGTCGTCTCCTGCATGTCTCGCATCACATCGCCGAGCGTTACGCCTAATCGTGCACTCATTTTAACCATGGCCTCGTAGGTCTGACCGATTTCGTCTTTGGAAGGCTTACCCACCGTACTTAGTACCTGATTAGCTTTGCCGATTTCTCCGTCTGCGATAGCCTGCGCCCCTTTTACGATGATACCGAGCGGTTTTAGAGCCCGATATAGGAACACGGCAATGATTGCAAAGATAACCAATGTTATGCCGGCCATCCCGATATAAAACAAAAAGCTGCTATCGATAAATTGGTTGGAGATCTGATTAGCTACACTGACGTCCGTGTCGATGCCCAGCACCCCGATCATCGCGCCGGAGGAGTCGCGAATTGGAACGTAAGCCGAGATATAGCTTCCGTATTCAGGATGGACGATGATTCCCGTACTCGCGGTTTCCCCTTTTAACAGCTTCTCGATCGCTTCTTCAGGTATATCGGTGACTTCTCCGATCGGCGATGCGCTATCCGAATCGGCAGGCTGCCCGTCAATCAGAAGGATCGGCTGCTTGTCCGCATTGATGCTCACCGTGTAAACGTACATCGCGCCGATTTCGCTTCGATACTGATCGAGCTGTTGGCGGATCTGCCAATATAAATCGTTTTCCACAGTATTGGACAAGTACGATTTGTACTGCTCGGCATCGAATTGCGCGGCAAAGGCTTCGGCCATTTTCATATTGAAGCTGCTAATGGTGTACTCGCTCGCTTTTTTGACATTTTCATTTTGCATGTAAACAAATGTAGTGAAGAGAATCGCCAAAACAAGAAAGATAATGATGGATAGCTTTACCGCGAGTTTCTTGGTGATTAGGGACATGAGTGCCACCTTCCTGAATTTTCTGAGTTCATTGTACTATGCTTTGTGCGTTTTGTGAGAAAAGAGTTAACAGGCAAGCAAAATATTTCTTTTAAAATTTGGAATGATTTATTCTCTAAAAAAGTTTTTCTCATTTTGAAATAAAGATTGATTGTTCACGTGGAAAGTTTTATACTTATAAATAATTCAGATTAGAATAGTTGGTTTTATACGCTAAAGGATCGAAATAAGATATCTTATGACCATGTCTCAATCGCTTCCCGATCGGCTGCTTTCCTTTTCGCTGCTGCCATGCGGGATCGGGATATTTCATTTTATTCAATCAATTTGCCATTCAGAGATGGAGGGTTTTACTATGAATTTACTGGAAAAAGAAGAGTTTGCCCGTATTAAAGCCGAAGAGTTGGAACAATTGAGCGCAGAGGAAGTCATTCGTTTCGCGACGCAGCAGTATTCGAGCCTGACTTTTGCTTGCAGCTTTGGCGCCGAGGACGTTGTGATTGTCGACATGTTACAGCATATCAGCCCGTCTACCGATATCTTTTACCTGGATACGGATTTTCATTTCCAAGAAACGTACGATACCCGTGATCGGATGGTTGACCGTTACGGCCTGGACTTCGTCCGCGTCTCTCCATTGATCACTCCGCAAGAACAAGCCGAGAAGCATACTCCCGAGTTATGGACGTCCGACCCTAACCTCTGCTGCAATATCCGCAAGGTTGAGCCGCTCACTCGCAACTTGTCTCGTTACGATGCCTGGATTACCGGTATTCGCCGCGATCAAGCCCCAACCCGTGCCAATTCGAAAAAAGTCGAGTACGACTATAAATTCGGCCTCATGAAGTTCAATCCGCTTGCGGACTGGACCAGCGAAGACGTATGGAAGTATATCCGCGACAACGATGTAATCTACAATCCGCTGCATGATCGCAACTTCCCGAGTATCGGCTGCGAACAGTGCACCCGTCAGGTTATGCCTGGAGAAGATCCGCGCGCAGGACGCTGGTCGGGCAATGATAAGACGGAATGCGGTCTTCACAAGTAAGGGAGCCTGTCTTTTAAACGATCAACCATTCAATAAAGGAGCGACTGCACATTATGACTTCTATCAAGCCGCACGGCGGCACTTTGATTAACCGTCTCGCCGAAGGTCAAGAACGTGAAGCTCTGCTTGCCGAAGCGAAAGAACTGCGTCAGATTCCGATCAATACATGGATACTGTCTGACCTCGACTTGATTGCTGTAGGTGCCTTTTCCCCGCTGACTGGATTTTTAAACGAAAAAGACTACCATAGCGTAGTGAGTAACATGCGTCTTGCGGACGGCACTGTGTGGAGCATTCCGATCACGCTGCCGCTGGAAGGCGCAGACTCTTCGCTTGTAGGCGAGCGTGTAGCGCTTGTGGGAGAGAATGACGGCGTCGTATACGCGATTCTTGATGTAGAGAGTGTCTACACGATTGATCGCAGCTTTGAAGCGGTGAACGTGTTTAAAACAGACGATCCGGAGCATCCGGGCGTGAAAAAGCTGTTCGAGCGTCCTGAAGAGCGGGTCGGCGGATCGGTGCAGGTGCTCAATCGTCCGCAGCCGGAGCGTTTTAACGAGTTTTACTTCGATCCGTCCGAGACAAGAAAGCAATTTGCCGAAAAAGGATGGAAAACCGTTGTCGGCTTCCAGACCCGTAATCCGGTACACCGTGCGCACGAGTATATTCAAAAATCAGCATTGGAGACGGTAGACGCGCTATTCCTCAATCCGCTTGTCGGCGAGACGAAGTCGGATGACGTTCCGGCCGACATTCGTATGCGCAGCTACCTCGTTCTGTTAGAGAACTATTATCCTGCGGCGCGGACGTTCCTGGGCGTATTCCCGGCGGCAATGCGCTATGCAGGTCCGCGGGAAGCCATTTTCCATGCGATCGTGCGCAAAAATTACGGCTGCACCCACTTTATCGTCGGACGCGACCATGCCGGGGTAGGCGACTACTACGGTACGTATGAAGCGCAGGAGATCTTCTCCAACTTCCAACCGGAAGAACTGGAGATCACGCCGCTCTTTTTCGAACACAGCTTCTTCTGCACGCACTGCGGCAATATGGCCACAAGCAAAACCTGCCCGCACGGCAAAGAAAAGCATCTCACCCTATCGGGAACCAAAGTACGTGCGCTACTGCGCGGAGGCGAATGCCCGCCGCCGGAGTTTACGCGCCCGGAAGTGGCCGAGGTGCTGATCGAAGGCATGCGTGACCGGGTAGTCGAGCAAGTTTAAAGTAAAAGAATTAATCCTGCTAAGCACCGTATCGTTTTCCTCAAAGGGAGCGGTTCGGTCTTTTTGTTTCATGTATAATGAGGAAGAGATTTCCCGTAACAGAGGAGAGAGGATGAACAGCATGGTAACGAGAGAAGAAGTTGTGGAAGCGCTTGAAGCAGTAATGGACCCTGTCTACCGTGTACGTCTAGCCGACCTGCGGTTGATCCGCGACGTCGTGATTCGGGATGAAAAAGTGTCTCTTAGCGTCGTATGCCTACAGCCTGGAGAAGAAGTCCGTCAGGGCTTGGAGACGCAGATTCGCTCCGTTTTGCAATCGCTCGCCGTCGAAGATGTTCGAATCCGCTTCAAAGAAGCTACGGATATGGAGAAAGAACGTAGTCTGGCTATCATCGAAGACAACCGTACAGATCGCGATGCCGTGGAAAGCGACGATGACCCGGTATTGGTAAAAGGTCACGCGGCGGGCTTGGAGGACCTTCCCATACTAAGCCCTGATTCGCCGACTACGTTCATCTCCATCGCGAGCGGCAAAGGCGGAGTGGGTAAATCGACCGTAGCGGTTAACCTGGCTGTGGCTTTGGCGCGAGAGGGTAAAAAGGTGGGGCTGATCGACGCGGACATCTATGGCTTCAGCGTACCGGACATGATGGGGATCGAGGAAGGGCCTGAAGTCGTCGACGGCCTTTTGCATCCGGTGGAGCGTTTTGGGGTAAAAGTCATGTCGATGGGCTTCTTTATCCGCGAAAACAATCCGGTCGTTTGGCGTGGGCCGCTATTGGGACGTATGCTGAGACAGTTCTTTGAAGAAACGGACTGGGGCGAACTGGACTATATGCTGTTGGATCTGCCTCCGGGAACGGGAGATATTGCGCTGGATGTGCATCAGATGCTGCCTCAGAGCAAACAGATCATCGTCACTACGCCTCATGGTACCGCGGCGTTCGTCGCAGCCCGTGCGGGAGCCATGGGTCTGCAAACCGGTCATGAGATCCTTGGAGTCGTGGAAAATATGGCGTATTACGAGAAAAACGGCGAACGGGATTACATATTCGGACGCGGAGGCGGCGGACGGTTGGCCGAGACGCTCCATACCGGACTATTGGGCCAAATTCCGCTAGGCGTTCCGGATAACCATATCTCGGAGCCCGATTTCTCACCTTCCGTATATAAGGCCGAAACGGAGACAGGCGGCATGTACGGAGAAATGGCTCGTGCTGTTATTGAAAAGACGTCGGTAGGTGGGAATACGCAATAACAGGAGGTATAGCATGAAAATGCTGTCGTTTGTGAGCTTTATCAAGGGGTTGGCTCAGAATAAAGGGTATATGCTGGCAGCGACGGTGTTGTTCATCGCAGGGATTGCCATGGGCGCGATTTGGGCGGATGAACTCCAACGTCTGCTCCTGTCGCAGCTTCAGGGGCTGCAGACCGTGGCACAATCGCTGGAGGATTCGGATAACGTTGAATTGAGCTTCTTCACCTTTATCTTTTTTAACAATGCGATAAAAGCAGTTTTGGTTATGTTATTCGGCGCTTTTTTTGGATTGGCTCCTTTTGGCTTCTTATTGTTGAATGGCATGGTGTTGGGTTTTGTGGTTGAAGTAGCTCGCAGACAGGGTCAGGACATGGCGGAATTGATCTTCCAGGGCTTGCTTCCTCACGGGATCATCGAGCTACCTGCGATTGTCATTGCCTGCGGCTACGGTCTGAGATTCGGCGGACTGGTGATCGGAACTCTTTTCAGTCTGGGAAGTTCAAAAAGGGATCAGCTTGCGCTTCGGTGGGAGACAGCAATGAAGCAGATGCTCGGCGCTGCTGTGTGGGTTGTCATCTTGTTATTTGTTGCAGCCGTCATTGAAAGCACGCTAACCTATCATTTGCTTCGTTGAGGCATAAACTGAAAGAGCTTTTCTAAGTACGTCGAAGGTTCGATCTAATAAGTTTTGTAAACTTTTACTCACGCAAGAGTTATCCCTGCTTCGTTTTGGGTTAAATCAAAGTTGAAATGGTAATTCAATGTTGATGAAGCCGGAAGGAGGGACAGTAATGCTCGGAATGATGTTCAACGAGATGGAGTGCAAGGAATTTGGCTACGTGCTGCGCAAAGAGTTGGATGAGATGTTGTTCGACTTGAGCGATAAGCGCCTGGATCAAAATATGCGGGAGTCCATTTCTAAACGATACCAAACGATCTTTCAAATGTATGCGAGAGTTGCGCCTCCGAAGGAGCTATCTAAGTACGTGCGGGATAAGCGACAAAGCGGTGAGCGATAACTCCTGCACAAGACGATGCTAAAACGAGAAAAGCGGTCGGGAACTCCCGTACCGCTTTTGGTATGTTCTAAAGGAAAGAAGGGGCAAAGGAATGCTTTGTGAAAAGCTATAAATGTTTGTTGAAAAAAGTGTTGACTTGCTATGTTGCTATGTGGTAAATTATTAATCGGTTCTTCGAGAGAAGGCCATCGCAACAAGCCGGAAAACAAACACTGAAAAAGAATTTTAAAAAAGTGCTTGACGAACTGCTTGAAACTGTGATAGGATATAAAAGTCGCCGCTGAGACACACGGCGCACAACGAAAGAAACAAATCAACACGGTTTGCTCCTTGAAAACTGAACAGTAAGTGAGTCGCGATGATGAAGATCATTGTGAGAATATAGAGAATGAAAATTCTCGCCAACGTTTTAAACGAGCACATGGTGCTTTCTTTTAAAGCGAAGACCGTAGTGAACGCTTAGTTCAATGCTCTTGCCCTTAGGGGTTAGGCATTGAAGACGCGGTCGCGAACGTGTTCGCGACTTTAATGGAGAGTTTGATCCTGGCTCAGGACGAACGCTGGCGGCATGCCTAATACATGCAAGTCGAGCGGGGTGTTTTCGGAAGCTTGCTTTCGAAAACACTTAGCGGCGGACGGGTGAGTAACACGTAGGCAACCTGCCTTATAGTCTGGGATAACTTCCGGAAACGGATGCTAATACCGGATACATCATTTTCCGGCATCGGAGAATGAGGAAAGACGGC
>JAAIGF010357100.1_pt1 | contig 60276 bp, 46 predicted proteins | sample 6487441 | NCBI WGS metagenome assembly JAAIGF01 (sample SAMN13974129, study PRJNA590717) | phyllosphere metagenome | biome: pepper field; feature: multiple bacterial spot infested pepper fields; material: pepper leaves; isolation source: leaves from pepper fields | host: Capsicum annuum ...
CATGACATGAAAATGGTGATGCGGATTTCCAACCACATTGTCGTGCTCGATCATGGAGAGAAGATTGCCGAGGGACGCCCTGAAACGGTTGCCCGTGACCCGCGTGTGATCGAAGCCTATCTCGGCGCCAATGCAGTGGAGGCGAACCATGTTGTCGGTTGAAGGGTTGCACTCGCGTTATGGCCGTATCGAAGTCCTGCATGGCATCGATCTCGAGGTCGCTGCTGGCGAGATCGTCACTGTGGTCGGGGCCAATGGCGCTGGCAAAACGACGCTTCTGAAATGCCTTTCCGGCATCCAGCCGGTCACTTCCGGCTCAATTCGCTTTCGGGGCGAAAACCTCACGACGGTATCGGCCCATGCCCGTGTCGCGCGTGGTCTTGCCCAGTCTCCCGAAGGACGCCAGATATTCACCAACCTTTCGGTGGAAGAAAACCTGCGTCTCGGCGCCTATCTCTTTCATGACGACAGGGTTGATCGCGATATGCAGGATGCGTTTGCGATGTTTCCCATGTTGAAAGAGAAGCGCAACCTCTCAGCCGGGGGACTTTCGGGCGGGCAGCAGCAAATGCTGGCTATCGCCCGTGCGCTGATGGGCCGTCCCTCATGTCTACTGCTTGATGAACCCAGCATGGGTCTCGCGCCAATCCTTGTCGCTCAGATATTCGATGTGGTGAAGAGCCTGAAGGCGCGTGGAGTGACCGTGCTTCTCGTCGAGCAGAATGCATTCGGGGCATTGTCGGTCGCGGACCGGGGCTATGTCATGGAGACGGGGCACATCACATTGACCGGGCCCGCTGCCGATCTGATTGCGGACGAGCGTGTCCGCGAAGCTTATCTGGGGATTTGATATATGACGATTACCACGAGCCGCGAAGGCACTGTCGCCATTGTTACCATCGATAATCCACCCGTCAACGCGCTGTCGCAGGGGCTTCGACAGGCATTGATCGAAACGGTGCGCGATCTTGACGGTGATGCCGCATTGGACGCTGTCGTGCTCATCTGCGCCGGACGCACCTTTATCGCCGGTGCGGATGTCAGCGAGTTCGACAAGCCGCCGCAGCCACCGCATTTGCCGGATGTGGTGGATGCGATTGAAAACGCTAAAAAGCCCTGGATTGCAGCCATTCACGGCAGCGCGCTTGGGGGTGGGCTGGAGATTGCTCTCGGCTGTGCCTATCGGCTGGCCACACCGTCCGCCAGCCTCGGCCTGCCCGAGGTGAAGCTTGGCGTCATTCCCGGTGCCGGTGGAACGGTTCGTCTGCCAAGGTTGATCGGTGCGGGTGCCGCCGTCGATCTCGTCACAAGCGGAAGCCCGGTGACGGCGAAAAAAGCGGAAAGTCTCGGTCTTGTCGATGCGGTTATTGACGGTGATTTGCGAGTTGGTGCGATTACATTTGCGCAAAGTGTTGCGCAAGCAGCTTTGCCACAGCCCTTGTCGGTTCGGGCCGCGCCCCCAGTAGCGGAAGATTTCTGGGAAAATGCCGAGAAGTCCGTTACGGCAAGGGCCAAGCGGGAGGTTGCGCCAATCCGCGCTTTGGCCTCGATACGCAAAGGGCTCGAAACGGATTTTTCCAGCGCCATGGCTTTCGAGCGCGAAACCTTTCTGAGCTTGCGCGGCTCTTTGCAGGCCTCTGCCCTCCGGCATGTATTCTTTGCCGAGCGAGCGGCTCCGCGACCGCCTGAACTTTCCGGCATCGAGCCGCGGGACATCCAATCGGTAGCCGTTATAGGTGGGGGCACGATGGGTGCTGGCATTGCTGCGGCGTTGCGCGATGCCGGATTGCCGGTGGTTCTGATAGAGCGCGATGCCGAGGCTGTCGAACGCGGTCTCATCAACGTGCGCAGCATCTACGATGGCTCCGTGAAGCGGGGTCGTCTCTCACAGGAGGCCGCCGAGCAGCGCATCGCAGGGGTTACCGGCAGTGACGATTACGGGAAGCTCGCCGATATCGATCTCGTCATCGAGGCGGTTTTCGAGGACCTTGCCGTCAAGCGTGCCGTCTTCGAGAAGCTCTCATCCGTTTGCCGTCCAGATGCAATTCTCGCAACCAATACGTCCTATCTCGATCCCAACGAGATTGGCGCGGCTGTTGTTCATGCTGAACGGTTTCTTGGTCTGCATTTCTTTAGCCCCGCGCATGTGATGAAACTTCTGGAAATCGTACCTGCCGCCAAGACATCGCCGGAGGTTCTGGCGACCGGCTTTGCGCTTGCGCGGCGGCTGGCAAAGATTCCGGTGCGGGCGGGTATTTGCGATGGTTTCATCGGCAACCGCATTTTGAAGGTTACGCGCGCCCAGGCGGAAAGGCTTTTGCTGTCAGGTGCGACACCATCTGCCGTCGATGCTGCGATGCGTTCATTTGGAATGCCCATGGGACCGTTCGAGGCGCAGGATCTCGGCGGACTGGACATCGCCGCCTTTCAGCGCTCCACCGCGCGCCGACGCGGCGAGACGCCTTTCGCACCGATTGCGGACCGGCTTTGCGCGGAAAGCCGCTTCGGTCAGAAGACCGGCGGAGGCTGGTACGATTATGCGGGTGATCGAACGCCGCAGGAATCGCCTGTTGTGGCGAAGATCATCGCGGAGGAAGCCGAGAAATTTCCGCAACGAAACTGGGATGAAGCGAGCATTGCCGACGCTATCGTTCTTCCGATGGTCAACGAGGCGACGCGCATTCTGGATGAGCGCGTCGCGTTGCGAGCCGCCGATATCGATCTGGTGGAAATCCATGGCTACGGCTTTCCGCGCTGGCGCGGCGGGCTGATGCATTACGCCAGGACAAGAGGACTTGGCGAGGTCGTATCGATTTTGGAAAGGCTTGCGTCGGACGGACTTGCTGAAATGCCCGGCGAGAGTTTGCGTCTTGCGGCGCAGGCCGGAGATTTTTCGGTGTCCCAGTCACAATAGCATTTCTGCTTATGAGATTTTGATCGTAATGTTTGCTCAAGGGACAAAAAAATATCCCAAACGCGAATGAGGGCGCGATGCAGCAACTGGTGTTACCGACGCACAGGCCGACGCCTGTCGAAGTCATGCGAAAAGAATTGCGCCGTGTTTGCGGCGTCTTCGATATCGAGCCATCCCATTCCAGCAATGGTATCATCTCCGGCGACATCAGCCTTCGCCACATGGGCAGCTTCGATGCGGCTGTCGTGGCACTGGATGCGAGCCGCGTCGTGCGCGACAGCCGGGCGATCCGCCGAGATCCCGGTGAACATCTGTTTCTTCTCCTGCAGGATGAAGGCCATTGTCGCATCGAGCAGAATGGTAAAAGCACATTGCTCTCACCGGGCGACATGTTTCTCGTCGACGCGGGTAAGCCTTCCTGTTTCATCTATGATGGTGAAAGATCGAACCAGCTGTCCTTTCATTTGTCGCGAGACGAAATGATGCACCGTTATGGAGAGGTGTGTACGGGCGGGCTTGCGATCGAACGGCAGGATCCGCTCTGGTTGGCGCTGCGCGCCGTTATCAGCAAGATCGTGGCGATGCCGAATGCGTCCCTGCCGCTTCAGGAAGCATTATTCGGCCTGTTTGGCGCTTACTTCCATGACCTGCGCACATCCGCCGGATCGAGAGATACGGTCCTTTCGCGTGCGCTGGCATTGATCGACCGGCACGCCATGGACCCATCCTACAGTGCTCGGGAACTCGCATTCCACCTCAATGTTTCCGAACGCACCCTGCAACGGCACTTCGAGCCTTTGGGCGAAACGCCCAGCCGCAGGCTGATGAAACGGCGACTGGAACTTGCACGCAGCCGTTTGGTTGCGGACGGAAATGGCCGCGCGCCAAATGGCATAGCAGCCATCGCCTATGAATGCGGCTTCAACGATCTTTCCTATTTCTACAGGGAGTTTCGCAAACAATATGGCGAGACGCCCGGCAAGGTTCGTCATTGACGCAATAGTCCAATTCATGCGGCGGCTTTCTCCAAGCCGCCTTTCTCCATCGCTCCTATCCTGTAACGCAGGGATAACCGCATGCACGCATGCAAGGGTGAGGAGAGTGTATCGTGGAACATGTGGCAACGATCAGCGGAGAACCGATTTCCGCTTCCAGTCATTTCACCGTCATCAACCCCGCGACCGGCGAGGCTGCGGGCAGCGCTCCGAACCTTGGCGGCGCGGAGCTCGATAAAGCCGTCGCAGCAGCACGGCTGGCATTCGAAACCTGGTCGCAGAAGAGCGATAGCGAGCTGCAGGAAGCCTGTAACGCCGTTGCGCACAAAATCGAAGAGCATAGCGAGGAGCTGGCACAGCTGATCACGCTCGAGCAGGGCAAGCCTTTGAACGGGCTTGGCTCGCGTTGGGAAATGGGCGGGGCCGTGGCCTGGGCCAGCTATACTGCGGGGCTTTCCCTGCCGGTCAAGGTTCTGCAGGATAATGAGCAGGGGCGTATAGAACTCACCCGCAAGCCGCTCGGCGTGGTCGGCTCGATAACGCCCTGGAATTTCCCTGTCATGATAGCCGTGTGGCACGTACTGCCCGCGCTGCGTTCCGGCAATACAGTCGTTATCAAGCCATCGCCCAATACACCGCTCTCCACGCTCCGCCTCGTTCAGATCATGAATGAAGTGCTTCCCCCGGGTGTCGTCAATGTCGTGACGGGGGACGATCGGACGTTCAATCTGGGCGGGGCAATGTCCGCCCACCCGGACATTGCCAAGATCGTTTTTACCGGCTCCTGCGCAACCGGGCAGAAGGTGATGCAAACGGCAGCCTTCACCATGAAACGGCTGACACTTGAGCTAGGTGGCAACGATGCTGGCATCGTGCTGCCCGATGCCGATCCTGCGGCCATTGCGGAGGGGCTGTTCTGGGGGGCCTTCATTAATAATGGCCAGACCTGCGCCGCGCTAAAGCGACTTTATGTGCATGAGGCGGTTCACGATGCCGTCTGCGAAGCCTTGGTTGCCTATGCGCGCAACATTCCCGTTGGCGACGGACTGGATGAGGCGAGCATTCTCGGACCGATCCAGAACCGCATGCAGTTCGATAAGGTCTCACGGCTTGTCGAAGATGCGAAGCTGCGCGGCAAGGTTTTGCTGGGAGGGGCGCCGGGCGATGGCCTGTTTTTCCCGCCGACGATCATTTCCGGCCTACATAACGGCGATGCTCTGGTTGATGAGGAACAGTTCGGGCCGGTGTTGCCGATCATCCGCTATTCCGATGTCGAGGAAGCCATTCGACTGGCCAATGACAGCCCGAATGGTCTTGGCGGCTCCGTGTGGTCGTCGGATATCGAGGCAGCGAAACGGGTTGCGAACCGCATGGCATGCGGCTCGGTGTGGATCAACAAACACGGCGCCATACAGCCGAATGCACCCTTCGGAGGTGTCAAACAGTCCGGCATCGGGGTGGAATTCGCAGAGGAGGGGCTCGCAGAATATACCGATATTCAGGTGGTTTTTGCCTGAGAAAATAAAACAAGAGGGAACGATAATGAAACTGACGAAACTTATTGCAACAACGACGCTGACATTGGGCCTTGCCGCCTCAGCCGCACTCGCGCATCCTTTGGACGGACTGACCGCGGATGAATACAAGAAGATCAATGACATCATGCGGGCCGAGAAGGTGGCAGACGATGCTACGCTCTACCCACTCATTGAATTGAAGGAGCCGCCGAAGGCGGATGTTCTGGCCTGGAAAGAAGGCGACAGCCTGGATCGCAAGGCGACCGTTTATCTGACCAGCAAGGACGGCTTCAATGAGGCCGTCGTCAACATCACCAAGGGTATGGTGGAAAGCAACACGAAGGCCGGGGGCCAACCCATGGTCCTTTTCACGGAGTTCATGAATGCGCTGGAAGGTGCGCTCAGCCATCCTGACATGATTGCAGGACTTGCCAAGCGCGGTCTGAAGCCTGATCAGGCTTTCTGCCTGCCGCTTACCGCCGGTAACTTCTTCACCGAGGAATATGAGAATTCCCGTTTGATGAAAGTGCCGTGCTATCAGGTGCCGGACGGGTCCAATTTTTACGCAAAACCGATTGAAGGCCTTTTTGCCCTTTACGATGTCGGCAAGAAGGAAGTGCTGCGGGTTGTCGATAATGGCGTGATCGACTTACCGAAGGATGGCTGGGGGTATACGGAGGAAGAGGTCGCAAAGCGCACGCCGCTGCGGCCCAAGACCAACCCGGTCAAGCTTTCGCAGGAGGGCGGCCCGAACTACAAGATCAATGGCAGCCACCTGGAATGGGATATCTGGCGCTTCAATTTTCGCGTCGACAAGCGCCCCGGACTGGTGCTTTCCAATCTGGATGTCAATGATGGCGGCACCTGGCGGTCTGTCATCTATCAGGCGCATCTATCGGAAGTCTTCGTGCCCTATATGGATTCGGCGGAAGGCTGGTACTGGCGAACATATATGGATAGCGGGGAATATGGCTTCGGTCTTTTCATGACCCCTCTGCGTGCCGGTATCGATTGCCCGGCCAATGCGACTTTTCTTCCGGCCACCATTGCTGACGATAAGGGTAATCCGCTCGTCATTCCCGATGCGATCTGCATCTTCGAGCGCAGCAATGGCGATCCCGCCTGGCGCCATTTCGAAATCTTTGCCCAGACGCCCGACAAGCCGGTGCCTGCGGAGGGGCGCCCCGCAACAGAGCTGGTCGTGCGCACGGCTTCGGAAGTCGGCAATTACGATTATCTCATCGACTATCGATTGCAGCAGAACGGCCAGGTCAACATCTATATCGGTGCCACCGGGCTCGATGCGGTAAAGGGCGTTGCCTCGACCTCGATGAAGGATAAGACCGCGAAGGCCGATACGGCCCATGGGACGCTGATCGCTCCCAATCTGGTTGCGATCAACCACGATCACTATTTCAATTTCCGTATCGATTTCGACATCGATCAGCCGATCAACCACTTCTCGACCATGGATATCGTACCGGCAAAGGTCGATCCATCAAGCCCGAGAAAATCCATGTGGACGGTCGAGCATAATATGCCGATGACGGAAATGCAGGCGCGTTACAAACTTTCCGCCATGCAGCCACGCTACTTCCATATCTCGGACCCTTCTCGCGAAGGATATCTCGGTCACGAGCCCGGCTACATGATCCACCATGGCGATGTGTCCTACGGTCCGTTCGATTTCGCCAACGACCCGCCGATGAAGCGTAATGCCTATATCGAATATTCCGTCTGGAACACTGTCTATGACCCGGAGCAACGCTATGCCGGGGGCAAGTTCGCCATGCAAAGCGATGGCTCCGATACGCTCGCGGAATGGGTGAAGAAGGATCAAAGCCTGATGGGCAAAGACATCGTCACCTGGTTTTCCGCCGGTTTCCACCATATTCCGCGCATGGAAGACTGGCCGGTCATGTCGACCGAATGGAAAACGATTCACATCATGCCGCATAACTTCTTTGCTCATAATCCGGCTCTGACGATCCGCAATCCTGAATGATCCAGCCGAGGCGCCGAAAGGCGCCTCGCTTCGCTTCTGGACGGAGCGGGACCGCCTTCGCAGAAGCGCTTTTGTATCAACCCGAAAACGAGACGTTCCGGCAATTGCTGCGGCATGCCGGTGGAAACTCTTTTTGAGAGGAGGAAAAGTCATGACTATTGTCAGGGATGAGGCATCGGCATCACCATCGGGCTTGACCCGGAGAAGCCTGCTACAAGGTGGAGCGGCTATGACGGCATTTGCGGCAGCGCGTTCCGTGGCCGGTGCCGCGCAAACGACGGCGACCGGCGGTATCATTAATATGACCGCGGTCGATCTTCGTGCCGCCATAGCAAGCCGGAAGGTCTCTTGCCGGGAGGTGATGGAAGCCTATCTCGGTCGCATCGAGGCAGCCAGTCCGACTTTCAATGCCATCGTTTCCTTGAAGGATCCCAAAGCCTTACTCGCCCAGGCGGATGACGCCGATGCCGTGTTGAAGCGCGGTGATGCGGTTGGACCGCTGCACGGGTTTCCCCAGGCGCCGAAGGATCTGGCCGCGACCACCGACATACCGACGACCCAGGGCTCACCCATTCTGAAAAACTATATGCCTAAAGCCGACGCCATCGTGGTGGAACGGGCAAGAAGAGCAGGCGCGATCCTGATCGGAAAAACAAATACACCGGAATTCGGCTTGGGATCGCAAACCTATAATTCCGTGTTCGGGACCACCGTCAACGCGTGGGACCCGAACCTGACAGCTGGGGGCAGCAGCGGCGGCGCTGCGGTCGCATTAGCACAGCGGATGCTTCCGGTGGCGGACGGCAGCGACATGATGGGGTCTTTGCGAAATCCCGCTGGCTGGAACAATGTGGTCGGCTTTCGCCCCTCCCAAGGCAGGGTGCCTTACGGGCCAACAGGGGAAGTCTTCATGCAACAACTCGGCTATGAGGGCCCAATGGGCCGGACGGTCGCCGACGTGGCATTGCTTTTGTCCGTGCAGGCGGGTTTCGATCCGCGTACACCCATGTCGATCAGCGAAGACCCTGCGAAATTTCAGAGTTCGCTGAACCGCGATTTCAAAGGCGTGCGCATCGGCTATATGGCGGATTTAGGCGGCTATCTTCCGATGGAAGCAGGTGTACTCGATGTCTGCGCGGCTGCCCTGAAGCACTTCGAGGCCATTGGCTGCACCGTGGAGACTGTCACGCCGAAATACGACATGGCGCAACTATGGCAGACATGGCTGACACTTCGCGGCTTCTTCATCGCGGGGATTGCGGGCGGTCTTTATGCCAAGCCGGAGTTGCGGGAGATGATGAAACCGGAAGCAATATGGGAGATCGAAAACGGTCTGTCATTGACCGGCCCGCAGGTTTTTCAGGCAAGCGCCAATCGCAGCGCGTGGTATCAGGTCGTAAGAAGCCTGTTCGAGCAGTATGATTTTCTTATTCTGCCGACCGCGCAGGTGTTTCCCTTCGATGCAAAAACCCATTGGCCGAAGGAGATTGCTGGCCGCCAGATGGACACTTACCACCGCTGGATGGAGGTGGTAGTACCGGCAACTCTGGCCGGAGTGCCGGTTATAGGCGTACCGGCGGGCTTCAGCCCTAAAGGTTTGCCGATGGGGTTACAGATCATGGGACCGGCACAGGCCGATTTCGCCGTGCTGCAAATCGCTCATGCCTATGAAAAAGCCAGCAAATTCTCCAGCAACTGTGCGCCGGATGTGTGCGTATCACGGTGAGACGGTTGTTGGTGGAGCGGGGATGCAGCTTTTGCGCTGCGTGATATTATATAGAACAACGGCGCGGCGGTGCATATTGCCGTCGTGCCGCAGCAGCCGACAATTGCACGCCTCCGGCTGCCAAGGTTGGAAAAGGCTTCAGCTTCGCAACCTGTGTCGACTTCCTGAATTTGATGAAAGCCGACAGGTTGCAGAGAAGCGTCGATTGCGAAATCGATAGGCTGTTCACTTTACCTTATCGAGCGCCGTCATGGCTTGATCGAGGCCGCGCCAGGATAGGGGGATCGCTACGGTTTGTCCGCCGCCATCAACGAAGCGCAGCTGTCCATCTGTGCCTGCACGCAATAAAGTAAGCGTCGCTGCATCAGGCTTTCCACTCGCCGCACAGCTGCCCCCAAAGCAGCGGCTCCAGCTAAGTTCCAGTCTTCCTTTTTCTTCCGCGCCGGTTTTGCCGTTACCGGAGATATGTACGTTTCCGGGCAGTGAGACGTTGACTGGCAGAAGCGCTGTCAAGAGGAGGTCTTTCTGATCTGGAAGCCGTCCAATGGCAATCTGGGCGATTGGTTGCTGTTGGCCCTGAACCTGTATGGTCTGCACGATTTCGCAAGTCTGCGCGCCCGGACGCCCGGTCTTTGCAGCTTCCGATGCCGCCGCGCTTTGCGTTTGCAATTGAACGCAACGCAGCACCCAACTTCCGTAGGTTGCCGTTGTGCTGACAGGTTCGGTCGGTACGGGGGTCTCGGCTGGCGCTGCTTTGGTCTGTGCGAAGACGGGCAAGGCCGTTACCGCGCTGATGATGAGAGCGAAAGTGGAACGGGAGATGGACTGCATGATGGGCATGAATAAGAACCTGTCGGTGTTTTTTATCAGAAACGGGCGATGAAACGGAGATTGAAGCGATTGTCGCTTTCAATGTCCGAGGCGTTGCCGTGGGCGTATTCGAGGGAGAGGGTGCCGGAATGCGGCGTTGCCTTTTCGGACAAGCCAAAGCGGATACCGGCGCCGAAGGAGCTTGCCCGCGTCACATCCGCTTCCAGTGCGGTGGGCTGCTCAAGTCGCGTGATACCGGCGGCACCGAAAACATAGGGTGCAGCTGCGCTGCCCAATGTGTTGGACAAGCTGACTGTGAGCGGGAAGGCGAGTTCGGCACGCAACGCTGCACCGGCATCGCCCTGGATCTTGCCGCTATCGAAACCGGACAACCAGTCGAAGCCGCCGAGGCCGAATTGTTCCGATGATGCCAGTGCATCGCCGAAGGACGTTTGCGCTTTGCCCGACAGCGATACTCTCACCCGGTCATCGACCAGCGACTGGCTATAGCCAAAGGAAGCCTCCAGCTTGCGAAAGTCCGGTTCGGCACCATCGCGGGATAGCGGCAGATCGGCGGTTGCGCTGCGGGCGCCTAGCGCATCGAGACCAAAGGAAGCCGTTGCGCTGGCGTTCAGCTGTCCGCCCCAAGGCAGAAAAGCATCGCCGGTTTGGGTGAAGCGGAGAACGCGCAACCGGTCTTCGGTGAAAGCGGTGCGGGAGCCTCCAAGATCGAGCTCCTGCTTTTCCTGCATCACATCCAGTGCCAGAACGGAACCGGTGTTGAAATCGCGGGAGCGCACCCAGCTGTAACCCAACTTGGTGGAAAAGCGCTGGTAATGATCGACCATAGTGAAAGAAAGTTCGGACGTTGGGTGTGTGTGGCTGTCGACACCTTCCAGATTGAGCCATGCACCGTCGGTACCCAGCGGTACCGTCACACCTGCAACGATCTGGCGATTGCGGGGGTCGCTATCGAAGACCGCGTCGTTGAAACCGGGATAGCCTGACAGGCGCAGATAGCCGACTTCGCCGAAACCCAGAACGCTGTTGAAGTCTGCTCCCAGACCCAGCGTATAGGTGCCGAGGTTATCATCCAGGCCGTTGTCGAGTGTTACGGTTGTGGTTACGGCGTCGTATTTTCCGTCCACGACCACGATGGTCGAGCCGGGTTTCGTGCCCGCCTTGAGGGTGGATTTCAGCACCACGCCCGGCGTGTCGCCCGCCAGAAGCAAACGACGTTCAAGCTCCGCCTTGGTGAGGCTGGATTGCCCGACCAGTGGCGCAAGCACGCTTTCGATACGGGCTCTGACCGCTGGTGGCAGTGCCGATGTATCGACGGTTTCCACCGTACCTTGCGTTACGACAAGGCGTAGAGGCTTTCCGTTCTTGATGGTTTGCGCAGGCAGCGAGACGCGCACGAGAATGTACCCGGCGCGCGCATAGGCTTCCTCGAGCCTACGTGCAGCGGCGAAAAGATCGGCACCCGTGACGCGCTTGTTTTTCAGAGTGGCTTCGACGGAAGCGGTCTCCTTGGAAAGAGCGGGCAAACCGCCTTCAACCACGAGACCCGAAGGGGTGACGCCGAGCTTTTCAGCGCCTTTCGGAGCATCGACGCCTGTCGAGGCGGGAAGGGCGAGGCCGCCCTCCGCGGAACGAACGACGGGGGGAGCATAGCTTTCCTGCGTCAACTGGCCAGCGGTCTGGGCAGGAGCGGAGGCAGGCAGGGCGATGGCCAGAACAAGACCCGGAAATGCGGCTGCCAGCAGGGGATGTTTTTTCAAAATAATCATGATCTTACTCAAATATCAATTGCCGGAGCAGGAAATGGCGAAGTTGGGACCGAGGAAGCAGACCGCGTTGGAGAATTGCGGATTTTCGGTGGTCATTGCCCCATCGTTAGCCGCCGAAGAGTTGGCGGAATATTGAACCAGCTGGGCCAGCGACACCGGAACGAGCGTCGGCTGCGTGCTTGCCTGGAAGGTATTGCTGGGGCGCGGCGTGTAGGTGGCGGCCGGTGCGTGGCCGACCGTCAACGTCCCCGGACGATAATCGATGGTGTAGTTTTTCGAACCATAACCATCGACCGTGATCGTGTAGGTTCCGGCCTCCACCGCTTTCTGTGCCGTGCCGCCGTAATCGACGCCGCCATTCAGCACCGAGGCATCCTCGCCATTGACGAAGCCGCTGAAGGTAACGCCATTCCCGCCGGTATAAGCCTTGCCGTCATAGGTCTTGCTTGCGTCGTTTGCGGCGACGGTCAGCTTGGCCGGAGTGACCGTCAGGTTCGCGCCTTCGAAGCTTATGATGTAATTGCTGTTGGCAAGCGTGCCCTTTTCGATGACGTAAGTGCCGACACCGGCCGAGGCCGTATTACCCGTGCTTGAAAGCGAACCGGAAAGCACATCGCCCTCGACAAGACCTTCCACTGAGTATGACAGGTTCGCAATGTCATCAGCGTTAGAAGTAATGACCCTTGAATATACCTCTGTCGGGATATCCGTGACGAAGTATGTCAGATCCGCGACGTCACCATAGGTCTTGGAGATATCATCAGCCTTAACGAGGATGGCTTTTGCATATATTTCTAACGCGCCATCCTTATAGGAAATGGCGTAATTGTCCGAGCTGAGGCCACTGGCGGAGATGATATAACTGCCTGCATTCACCGCACCTTGAGCATTACCGGAATAGACCAGTGTTCCCCCCAACACATCCTTGTTCTCACCCTCGATAAAGCCATTATAGCGAACCCCGTTGCCACCGGAATAGGCCGTGCCATCATAGGTCTCGCCATCGGCGTTCGCCGTTACGATCAGGGCTTTTTTATTAACGGTCAGCGTGCCGTCTTTGAATTCGATGATGTAATTGCTGTTGCCGAGGTCGCCCTGAGTGATGGAATATGAATCGGCACCGGCGGTTGTTGCCTTGCCATCGCTGGCCAGAGAACCGGAAAGCGTATCCCCCGTTATGAGACCATCCGCCTTGTAGGTCAGCGTAACGCTGTCGCCATAGGTCTTGGACTTGCTATCTGCCGTGACCGTGATGGTCTTCTTGTCTACCGTCAGCGTGCCGCCGACATAGGTGATCTCGTAATTGCTGTTGTTGAGCGTACCCAGCGTAATGCTATAGGAGTCGACATTGGCACTCGTTGCCGACCCATCGCTCGCAAGCGATCCCGAGAGTTCATCACCGTTGATAAGACCATCCGTACTGTAGGTAAGCAAAACGGTGTCACCATAGGTTTTCGTTTTGCTGTTTGCCGTTACGGTGAGTGTCGCTTTTTCAACCGTTGTAGTGTGAGTTCCGTAAACGAGAACACGATAGACTGTGCCATTGGAGCTCGTTATGGTTGTGTTCGCTGTCGACAGCGTTTCTGGTGAACTGCCCGCAGCGGTGGTCGGATCGACAGAAATAGTCTCTTCTGAAAATAAGAGCTTATCCCCATCCGAAGCAAAAACGTACGATGACGTGCCGCCGTATGTTGTGCCCACGCTTGTAGTAGCGGTGCTGTCACCATATTTGGATGAGGTCGTGACTTCTTTCACCCAGACAACTGTCGAAAGGGCGTAGAGTTCGGGATAATGGCCGCTTGAGGATGGTGCCCATGTGGTGTTGAAGTCCCACGCTGATGCCTGCTGCATGAAATATTGCGTGTTTTGGAACTGACTGGTCGTAAAGCCGCTTACGCTACCCGTCATTCCACTTTGCGTTTGAACACCATAGGTGACGCCTGTGGTCGTTATGTCGAAGTAAGAGTTAGTAACAGATCCGTTAACGAAGGTGCCCACCAATCCACCGCTCGCCCACGTCATAATGGTTTGAAATTTTACTGCCCCGGTCGCATAAGTGTTGGTAAGCTTTGTATCAGCTGAATATCCTAGCAGTCCACCAGCATACGACTGGAGAGCTGCTATTGCAGTATTGATTACGGAACTGCCTCCGGTCGCATATGCGTTCGTTACTGTAGAAGAAGACGTATATCCTATTAGGCCTCCCACATAAAAGACTGGCTGGAGAACCTCGTTGCTGACTGTTACATAACCGGTTGCATATGCTCCGGTAATAGTGGAACCTTTATCGTAACCAATCAGGCCGCCGCCGTAGTTCGTGACAGTGGTGGCGCCGCCGGTACTGGCATCGGTACTGGTTACAATGCTAGTTGAATAGGAATTCTTGATTGTGGTTGTATCTGCATTACCCACCAGACCCCCAGCGTACGTACTGTACGATTTAGTTCTTGCACTCGTGTTGTTTGCTGTAACGTCACCGGTGGCGTAACCGTTCGTAATCGTTGCAAAATAGGCCTTTCCTATCAATCCTCCAGCTATGGTGTCATTGCTTCCGCTGCTTGTGCTGTTTATATTACCCGTCGCGTAGGAATTTTTGATCGTTGAAGACTGCCCAATATAACCTACAAGCCCACCGGCAAGACTGTAATTGTTGGATTTGACAGTGACGTCACCCGTCGCATAAGCATCCGTGATTGTCACAGACGTATCTACGTATCCTATCAGTCCTGCCGCTTTGGCCACGAATGATCCTGTGGCAGTAACGTTGCTGGTACTGTAGACATCGTTGATGACAGCTTTGGAACCTGCGTAGCCGATCAAGCCACCTACGTTAACGTCAGAAGCAGTCGTTGTGACTTTAACAACGCCTGTTGCATAGGCATTAGAAACAACTGTCGAGGCAGCGGTAACGCCAATGAGACCGCCAACGTAGCTGGGGCTGCCGGTTATTGAGATGAGATTATCTACGAGGCCTACGTCACGGATCGTGGCGCCAGACACATATCCAAACAAACCGTAATAAGTGCCTGATGCCGCGCTGTTACTGATTGTCAAGCCGGAAATCGTATGACCGAGACCGGCAAAGGTGCCAGTAAAGCCTGCGCTCGAAGTTAAGCCTACAAGCGCCGATGTGTAGGTGGTATCTGAAGCATCAAGGTCTCCGGCCAGCGCGTAACGTCCGCTCAGGTCGGTGGTGTCGATTGCATCAAGTTCGCTCATCGAATGGATCAGCGTGTAATTATTGCCGTTGATGGCGAGAGTAGCGTCGTTCCCGGAAAGGGTTATCGAAGCGCCGGAGGCAATCGAGTAATCCGTGCCGGATGTTGCCGAGCCTGTCGTTGCATATCCACCATAGTATAGCGTCAGCCCGGCGCTGGCACCCGTAGCGGTGATATCAGCGTTGATGTAGATATTGTTAGAGGCAGCTAACACCAGTGTCGTGGCGTTCGACCATTCAATATCAGATGCGACGGTGATGTTGCCCATCTGGCTGCCGGAAGAGCCGGTGCTGATAACGACATTTGCATTAGCTAGCGCGGTTTCCAGCCTCGAAACGCTAATGACACTATTCTCGCCGGTGGCCGTAAAGCCGGAAGAATTCGAAGCCTCACCATCCGAGATCGTAATATCATAAGGATCAAGCAGCAGCGTTCCAAACCCGCCGGGGCCGGAGAGGTTGGTGAAGCCGGTGTAGGACAGCACGGCCTTGCCAGACACTTCAGCATCGCCGCCCGTTCCCGTGCCTGCGCCGTGTGCGGTAATCAGGCCTGCGAATGTGGTCAGATCGTTCGACCAGACGACGACGGAGCCGCCATTGCCGCTTTCGCTTGCATCGGCGCGGATGACCGTATCGGCATCGACGCTTACGGTATCGGCGGTTTGCAGGCTGCCCTTGCCTTGATAATCCCCGCCGATGCGGACCTTGCCGCCGCCGGTCTTGCCGGAAGCGTCTATGGTCGCACCCTTCAGCGCAACGGATTTGCCGGTGACCGTGACCTTGCCGCCCTTGCCGGTGGAAGACGTGGTTTTGACCTTGCCCGACACCGTGACCGCGCCGCCCTCTCCGCCGCCGATGACGATTTCGCCATCGCTGCCTGAGATGCTGTCTGCTTCCACCACGCCGGAAAGGTTGACTGCGTGACGCGCGGCATTGCGCGCGGTTGCGGCACTCATGACCACGGTTCCGCCATCGGCCTTGATCGTGCCGTTGTTTTCAACGAGCGCGCCGTTGCCTTCGGCACCTTCCTTGGTGGGAAGTGCGACTTGCAGGAAGCCATCGCCGGAAAGATCGAGCGTGGCCTGTTCGCCGGAGCCGAGGCCGACTTTGCCGACCGGAACCGCGATCAGCCCGTCATTCTTCACCGTGCCGCCGATGAGCGCGGCATAACCGCCGCGACCGACGGTGATGATGCCTTCATTCTTGACCTCGCCGGAGGCGCCGTTGCCGGCAAATTTGTAATTACCGTTCAGGAAGTCTTCGTTGGAGATATCCAGCGTTGAGGCAACAAAACCGCCGCCGACATCAACTGTGCCCGTCGAGGTGATGGCGATGCCGTTGGGGTTGATCAGGTAGACCTGTCCGTTTGCGGTAATCGAACCTGCAATCGTTGAAGTGGTGTTGCCCGTAACGCGGTTGAGAATGGCCGAGGTGCTTCCCGGCTGTACGAAGGTGACACTATTGCCCGAGCCGACCGAAAAACCGTTCCAGTTGACGATGGCCTTATCCGACCCTTGGGTAATCGTCATGCTCGTGCCGGACGTGCCGACCGAAACCGCGCCCGATACGACCTGCGCGCCCGTCGGCAGGTTTTCTGCTGCCATCAGCGGCGTCACCGTCAAAGCTGTCGAGGTGAGAAGTGCCGTGGCGAAGCGACCACGCCGCACAGACCGCGCCGTACTGGATGAGGACCGAATAGGGTGAGAACCAGCCGATGACATGAAAAGTCCTTTGTTTAAATTCCTGCGCCACTCTTGTTCGGAGCTTTGAATAAAGCCCGGTTGCAGGCGCCGAGGGAAAACATCATTTATATATTCTCAGGACGTCATGTCCTGAAAAAGCGGGGGCGAGAGCTTGGCATCCATGGTGAGGTCACGGATGCAGGCTGCTCAGGCGTCTGGCGATGGAAAAGGTTGCAGGTTCAACAGACACCCGCACCACCAACCCAGATATGCTGCAAAATTTCCAAGATTGCCGTCCCCCGTTTCGCAAACTGAACGGACCGCCATCCGTCAGGGCGTAAGAATCTTTTCGCCGGAGACGATCATTAAGCCGACGTAACGGAAGGTGTTAGCGCTGAAATGTAACGAATGTTGCAAGTGTAACGAGTGTTGCGAAATAGCGTGACATTTGCGCAACTGGCTTCGAAAACCGTGAAACCGGGGAACAACCCTGCGATATGAAAAATGGATTGGCGGTCTATATGGGTGCAACGTTTATGCAACGAGCCGCATGTGCGACCCGATGAGACGTAATTTTTGATCGCTTCCAATTATCGAAAAACATAATATATAAATGAGAAAAAAACTAAACGAAGATAGTGGAAAAGCCAATTTCCGTGCTGACCATATTGGCGTGTTGATTGTTGAGGACGACGATCTTCTTAGACAAAGCATCGCGGATTACCTGCGCCAGCGCGGTATGACCGTTTCAGAAGCTGAATCCGGTTCTGAATTTCGATCCATGCTTAAAACGCGATCTCATGATGTTTTGGTGCTCGATATTAATCTACCGGATGTTTCCGGTTTTGAATTGGCCGAATTTGCCCGATCGCGCAGCGATATGGGCATTATCATTTTATCGGCGCGTAGTGGTCGAGATGATAAATTGAGCGGGTACGGCAAAGGCGCGGACCTTTATTTGACCAAGCCCGTGGATAGTGAAGAGCTGACCTTGGCGATTGCCAATTTGGCCAGAAGGCGTCAGTCCTCACGCGGTTCCGTTCCGTCGAAAGCACGTCAGAGCGATGGTTCGAGCTTGACTCTCGACCGCCACCGCCAAACCCTGACGACGCCTGATGGGGTCGTACTCAAACTCTCTGCTCGGGAAGCTGCCTTTCTCGAATATATTGCCGCTGGACCAAACGCGATCATCTCGCGTGCAGAGGTTGCTGAAATCTTTGGAGAGGATTTGTCTTCACCCAGCAGTCGGCTCACAGATGTGGCGCTTGCGAGACTTCGGGCGCGCTTACGCAAGGCAGGGGTGGAGCTCCCTCTCCAGGTCGTGCGGAATGCAGGCTACCGCCTTCATGGCATATTGGATGTTGTCTAAATTTTTTTAGTGGTACTGGCTGCTCCGTGGGGCGTTCTCGATCCATCTAAGTTTACGCAGACAGGTTACTGTTTAGCCCGATGAAATGAACAAATACAGAGCGAATTGCGGAAACGTTTTCCTAAATCTGTATCGATCTTTTTAAAATATGCTCTAGCAAAGTTGCCCCGATTAATGTCGATTTTTCGTTTTGTTTTATCAACATGCCTTGCCCTTTTTGCGGGCGTTACGATGGTAATGGCGAATGATGATGATCAGTCATCTCCCGTCCTTCAGCTTCATTTGCCGCTTGAAAAGACAATATCGCTGGATGGCTTTATCGATGTCGCTTTTGTCGATGAGCCTTCCGAAAACCTCCTCCTGGACTCAGCTACTCGTTTCAGGCACTTATCCGGTCACGATGTGAATTTGGGCTTTGTACGGACCTCTGTATGGATGAGATTTCGCATTGCTCTCCCGCCTGAGGCCGTTGAGGCGGCGGACCTACTGCTATCGATCAAACCAAACTTTACGGATGAGCTGAACGCGTATGTGGGCAAGCAGAAAGCGCACATGACAAAGCAAGACTTCGAGCGGTTTGAACTCGGTGATCACGCTCCGCGCGAAGAAACGATCTCAAACACTCTCGCAAATATCCTGCCTCTCAAACTGTATCCAGGTGAGACGACGGTTGTATATTTGCGTGCCCGAAACCATGATGCGAGTCTGAACGTCTCCGCCGAATTGATATCTCCTCAGCATTATCTGTATTGGACACTCATCCAGAACACCGTGCAAGGCGCGTGGTTTGGTGGGATGACTATCCTTCTCGCGATCCAGTTCTTCTTCTACTATTTCGATAGGAAGAAATTTTATATTCTTTTGGCAGCAGACATACTCGCTGTCAGTTGCACATATTTTGGAAGTCTCGGCTTTGCGCGATTCCTGCTTTTCAATCAGGGAGGTTTGGGAAATGACTTCTTCACAAGCGCATCTTCCTGGTTTGGTTTAACTGCAGGATCGCTATCCTTTTCCGCTATACTTGAACTGCGGAAACGTTATCCGCGTCTGCATTACTTCTTTTGTTTCGCTGCTCTTGCCGGGATAGTTGGCGTCTTTTGCGTTTTCGCTGGCGTCAACCGCTATTTCATTCTGTTGGCAGGGCCGCTGATCCTACTGTTGACGACGTTTGCAATGTCGGTGGCGCTGCTAGATTTGATTCGAACGCCTGGAGCACAGCAAGGTCTTAATTTCTCGGCATTCGTCCTGTTGTGGGCGGGCCTTATTGCGACGAACGGGCAGCGCTACGGTGTTTTATCGTTACCCAGTTGGGTTGCCAGTTTTTACGCTATCACGAGTATCATCCACTTCACTTTATTGACGGGTTCATTGGCAGTGCGTCTGAGAAACGCTGAAACTTCAGCTCGAGACGCAGATCGACGTGCGCTACTCGCTGCTGGTGCGGCAGAACAACACGCTATTGATCTTGTGACTGAGCGAACAAAAGAGCTGCGCGCAGCAACGTTGGTGGCGGAAACGGCGTTGCGCGCAGAGTTGGAGGCACAAGAACAACAGGTTCGTTTCATGGAGGTAATATCCCATCAATATCGGACACCGCTGGGCATTATCAGGACAAATCTGGAGAGTGTACGTCTCACATTATCGAAAAAGGATGCCGCTAACCGCCAAAGGCTGGACAGAGCCAACATAGGTATCACCCGCCTTGTTGAAGTTCTTGAAGTAAACCTGACCAGAAGCCGGGTTCAAGGTCTAGCGTACAAGCCCTCTTTCAAGGAAACCTCCGTATCAGATGTGATCAATAGTGCTGTCAGCAGCGCCACAGATTTGTTTCAGGGCGCAGAACTGACCGTGACATCGGAACCAGGCTCTGAGCGAGCCAAAATCTATGCAGATGCGGAGATGCTTAGGCTTGCAATCCTCAATCTCCTGGAAAATGCCTTCAAGTTCTCAGCTCCAGTGGGCTCTACATCCATATGGCTTGAGGTTCGAGTGATAGATGATCAATTGCAGGTTCAAGTCAGAGATAGAGGCATCGGCATCGAGCATGAGGATGTCGAAAAACTTATCCTTGAACGAACGCGAGGGAAAAACGCCTCGCATATACAGGGAAGTGGGGTCGGACTTGCACTTGTCAAGCGTACCGTAGATGTACACAGAGGCAAGGTCGCTTTCGCCAGTCTGCCTGGCGGCGGAACCTCAGCGACAATTTCATTGCCATTGACGGCGGCGCATCGACCACCGTTTTGAACGTTGGACGGTTGGAACAGCACAGCAGTCAAGACGGGGAAGTGGGGCGTCTGAAATGGGCGTTCGGAGCTTCGCTCATGACGGCTCAAGTATCAAATCGATCCTGATAAGACAGTCGGGGCCGCACCGTCGCCCGAATTATTTGCGTGATGGTGGTTCGCTTCTATCTGAGCCGACATAATTTGCACCTCTCTGCGCGTTCAGGCCCCCGCAACCAACGATAATTGCGATAGCAAACTCCGCGCATCAGCGGCCCAACCGGAGACTTTTTGCGTCCGCAAGTCTTGATGGTTGCGCCCCTCTCGCAATAGCCACAGCTCGCGGCTGCTTGTTCTGCGGCTCAAAACTGGCGACGCATAGCAACTCGATACGACAGGCTTGCTGCGGACTATTCGATCTGCAATTGCCATTGTTTCAGCAGTTACCGCATGAATTTGAATGAATACCGACCCTAAAGTTCCGTTGATCTTGCTGGTGCACTCAAATCTAACGTCGATACTCCTGGATGCAAGTATGCCACTCGCGGTCCCGCTGTTCCATAGCTTGGACCGGTGGTCCACTGTCACGGTCTTCAAGTGTTCCACGCCCGGATGACCGGTTCTTGAAGATTGTGCTCGTACCCAAGCGTGCTGATACTTGCGGTGTCGAGCACGAAGCTTTGTCCGCGATCGGGTGGAAGGCCGATCCATCTCGCTGCCAGCACCCGCAGGAAATGGGAGCTTGAGAAGATGAGGATCGTTGCGCCGCCGTGCCTGATGTCCTGGATGATGCGATCTGCTCGTTGTCCCACCTGTTCGACGCTTTCACCGCCCGGGGCGCCATCACGGAAAAGCTGCCAGCCGGGTGAGGTCTTCTGAATTTCTTTTGTGGTGATCCCCTCGTACTGTCCGTAATCCCACTCCTGAAGATCAGCCTTCACGGACATTCCGGAAGCAAATCCGGCAAGTTCGCATGTCCTTCGCGCTCGCAGGGAAGGGCTCGACCAGACGATGTCGGCGGTCATTCCTTTCAGGCGCCCGGCAAGTGTTCTTGCAGCCTCTTCTCCGTTGGGCGTCAGGTCGATATCCGACCTTCCGGTATGGCGACCCGATACCGACCAGGCGGTTTCGCCATGTCGAACCAGAAAAATCTGCGGCAACGATATCGGCATGGCTCATCCCTTCCATAAGTCTCGATCCTATATAAGATAAGCCTGTTCTCTTTTCGGGAAAGCCCTCTTCGTCGGAGAGCGACTGATCTGGGCCTATGCCACTTATCTCTGGGATTTTCATAGAAGGAAGCCAAGTTTGATGGTCTCAAAATCAGCGCCGCCAGTCATTCTCGTCATTTTCGGTGCCACCGGCGATCTGACACGTCGCCTGCTCATCCCCGCGATTATCAACCTGACCCGAAGCGGTCTCGTGGGAAATGACCTCACCATTCTCGGCGTCGGCATCGATCAGGGCGATGACGAATTTCTGCGAGGGCGCCTCGATCAGTTTTTGAACCAGCTCAACCCTCACCCGGATGAAAAGACGACGGAGGATGATGCCTGGAAAAGCTTGAAATCCCGGATTTCTTATATGAGCGGTGATTTCACGAAGGACGACATTTACGATGCCATTGGAAAACGGCTGGGACCAACGGCGAACGCCGCTTTCTACCTTGCCGTGCCGCCTGTCTTTTTTGGTTCGATCGTTGAGAAGCTTGCCGCTCATGGCCTGATGGAGGAAACGGAAAGCCGCTTTCGGCGCGTCGCAATCGAGAAACCGTTTGGTACGGACCTTGCCTCTGCGCGCGCTCTCAATGCCCAGATACTGGCGAAGGTTTCTGAGACGCAAGTCTATCGGCTCGATCATTTCCTTGGAAAGGAAACCGTGCAGAACCTGATGACGGCGCGCTTTGCCAACATGATCATCGAAGGCTTGTGGAGCAACAATTATATCGATCATGTGCAGATCACGGCGGCTGAGATTGTCGATGTCGGCAGTCGCGGCAAGTTCTATGACGCGACAGGCGCGCTCAGGGACATGGTTCCCAATCATCTGTTCCAGTTGCTGGCGATGATCGCGATGGAGCCGCCGAACAGTTTCGATGCCGAGGCGGTTCGCAACGAAAAAGGAAAGGTGCTGAAAGCTCTTCGTATCTATTCGACGGAGGAGGCGGCTGCAAACAGTGTGCGAGGTGCGTATGGGGCCGGGCATCTCAATGGAAAACAGGTGAACGCATATCGGGAAACGGCTGATGTGGCGTCCAATAGTCGAACCGAAACCTATGTCGCCCTCAAGCTCTACGCCGACACATGGCGCTGGGCGGGCGTGCCGTTCTATCTGCGAACGGGCAAAGCCTTGAAAGCGCGGGACACCGAAATCGTCATCACGTTCAACAAGGTGCCGTTTGCCCAGTTCCGCGATACCGAAGTGGCAAAACGCCTGCCGCCAAACCGGCTCGTCATTCAGGTTCAGCCGGATGAGGGCATGAGCATGGAGATATCGATCAAACGCCCTGGTCAATCCGTTGAAACCGTGCCCGTGTCGCTTGATTTCCGTTATGCCGACAGGTTCGATATCGGGCACACGACCGGCTATGAATCCCTGATATACGATCTGTTCATAGGCGATCAAACGCTGTTTCAGCGTGCAGACAGCATCGAAGCGGGATGGGCGGCGGTCCAGCCATTTCTTGATGCCTGGGCTGGTAACGACACAACCCCGGAAATCTATGCTCCCGGCAGCATGGGACCGGCCTCGGCTGATGACCTGATCCAAAAGGACAAGCGGGAGTGGCACGAGGTCGGCGTCGTTTTGCACCGATAAATTGGTGTTGTAGGAGCTAAAGTGCTCAACGGGCTACGGGCGCGTGCGTTGACCCGTGGCTCGAAGACGTGCGTCAACCGGGGAAACTGACCTGCCCATGTTGATGAAGAACCAGTGCGACGGCGCCCATAACCGTGTCGTCGTTTCCCGTGAATTTTCCGGTGACGAAGCGAGGGGATCTCAGTTCTGGTGCGTAACTGGGCGGGCGCAGGCTGTGTCTTGCGAAGTTGCGTCTTAGGGCAGCGACAAAAGGTTCTCCTGCCAACGCAAGCTTGCCCGAGATGACGAATAGAGGGGGGCTGATGATAGTCGAGGCTATTCCCATGCCCCAGCCAGCCATTTCGGCAGCATCTTCCATAAGCCTCACGTAAGAGGGTTCGCCTTCCTGTATCAGCTTGACGAATTCTTCCAGATTCACCTTTTTGCCCGTCGCCTGCTCGGCGATGCGCATCAAGTTGAATCCTCCGGCATAGGTTTCGAGACATCCGCGGTTGCCGCAACGGCATAGCGGGCCATGGGGATTAAGAGAGATATGGCCGAACTCGGCTGCATTGCCGAACGCCCCGCGTTGGACGGTGCCGTTGATGACGATTGCGCCACCAATGCCGAGATCGAATTTGAACAGAACGAAGTTCCGCTCTCCCACGGCGGCACCCCATGTCATTTCTGCGAGTGCGCCGCAATGACTTTCATTTTCAAGAAAAATCGGGCACTCGATCCGAGACGAAAACACGTTTGCAACGTCTATGCCCGACCATGTGGGCAATATCGAGCCGTTGAGAATTCTGCCGTCGAAGGACACGGGGGCGGAAACGGCAAGCCCCAGTCCAATCAGTTTGTTTGCTTCGATACCAATCGCATCGCATTGCTCCTTCAGATGTAGAGCTACCTGCTCGGCCGCGAATTCAGGCGTATAGTCTGGCGGCATCTCGAACCAGCAATCGGACAGCACGGTGTGAGCCAGATCGCAAACGGCGATCCGAAGCTCGTTCAGACCAAGCAGAACCCCGGCGCAGAAACCCTTATCAGGATTGAGCGATATCAGACGTGTAGGGCGTCCGAACCCTCCGCTCCGGGTTTCGCCTTCCAGAACTATTCCGCGCTCTTTCAGATCGGTCAGCAATGTAGACACCGTCGAGCGGGCGAGGCCGGTCGAAGAGACCAGTTCCGTCGCGGTCACGGACCCCGAGCTCGCAATCGCCCGCACTATCTTCCCGGCGGGCGCGTCTAAGCTTCCAAAAAGTTCTCTGAATCCATCCATTCCGATCTCCTGAACGATGAATAGCGGTTTCATCGACGGGCACAACATTTTTCTTACTGGAAAAATATAGCGGGAAATTACAGTGCATTTCACGCCATAATCGCATCCAGAACGCAACTTATTTCGAAATCGAAAAAAGTCTTGACAGATTTCGATGCCTGATGAAGAAATGTCGATGGAGGAGCACGAAAGAGACGGAGGTGGACCTGTGGATCGTCGGACGATCATTCAGACAACGCTTGCGGTCTATAAGTGTCGGAAAGTCCAACTGGATATTGGCTGAGTGGAGGAGCAAACATGCCGAAAATCTGGAATAAGCTTGGATTGATTGGTGCAGCAGCGATTGCTGCCGGTACGGCGTTCACATCCGCACAGGCGGAAACCCTCACGCTGTGGACGCTGAATTTCGATAACAACGCCGCAAACATCGCGCTGAAGAAAGTCGCGACCGATTTCGAGGCTGCAAATCCCGATACGAAAATAGAGATCGTGCAGCGCGGCATCGATGAGCATAAGACGGCACTGCGCGTTGCCGCGGGCTCCAATCGTGGGCCCGATATTTATTTCAGTTGGGCAGGGCTGGGGCTTGGCGGCGAATACGTTAAGGCTGGTCTCTCGCTACCGCTCGATAAATATTACACCGAGTATAAGTGGAATGATGAACTGCTTCCTTCTGCGGCTGCATTCGCAGACCTTTATCCGGGTGGCAAGCACGGAGTTCCGTTCACCTTCAAGGGTGAGGCCGTTTATTATAACAAGAAGCTGTTCGCAAAGGCGGGCATTACCGAGGAGCCGAAAACCTACGAGGAATTTCTTGCCGATGCGCAGAAACTCAAGGATGCCGGTATCGCTCCGTTCACATTTGGCGGCACAGTCAATTGGCATGTGATGCGTCTGATGGATGTCATCCTCGAGACGAAGTGCGGCGCTGAAAAGCACGACGCTTTGAAGTCGATGAAACTTGACTGGACGAAAGAACCATGCGCGAGGGATTCCTTTACCGAATTCGCCAAATGGACCAAGGACTACACCTTGCAGCCATTCATGGGCATCGACAACAAGCAGTCCTACAGCCTGTTTACCGCCGGGCGTGCAGCGATGATGCTGGAGGGGGACTGGCTGGTGAGCCAGCTTTCGGGTTCCAAGGTCAATCTGGATGACTACGGTATCTTCCCGTTTCCGACCAACACGAACCGTCTCTATGGCTTTGCCGAATATAATTACGTGAGCACCAAGAGCAAAAACCCGGACACAGCGGCCAAATTCCTCGATTATTTCCTGTCTACGAAGGTGCAGCAGGATCTTCTCGGTCAGTTCAGTTCGATCTCGATCAACAAGAACGTCAAATACACCAACCAGAAGCCGCTTGAGGCCGAGTGGCTGGACATATTCAACAAGTATGGACAAGTCTACATGAATGGCGATCAGGCCTTCCCGCTCGATGTTACGACGGAATATTTCCGTGTCATCAACGGTGTCGCCTCCGGTGGCGTAACGCCTGCCGACGCCGCCAAACAGCTGCAGACCTTCATATCCAGCAGAAGCTGATTCCTCTCAAGATGAAGGCCGGTTGGCGAAGTAACCGACCGGCCTCGCCTCGAACATGAGACTGGCAGCATTTGCGCTGCCCGGAGGAAACGATGTCATCCAAGCAACTGTCGCATGATACACGCGTACAGGCAGCCATCCTGCTTGTCCCGGCACTGGTGATCTATGCCGTTTTCGCACTGTATCCCATGCTCAACGTCGTGGTCCTGAGTTTCCAGAAATGGGACGGGCTCTCGCCGGATCGCCAGTTTGTCGGGCTGGCGAATTATGTTGCCATCTTTACGCGCGACCCGGTTTTCTGGATGGCCTTCAGCAATACCGTGCTGTGGACGGTGATGAGTCTTATCTTTCCCCCTGCAATAGGACTTCTTCTTGCGCTCAGCCTCAACCAGAAGATCTTCGGGCGAAACAGCCTGCGCGCTATTTTCTATCTGCCTGTGATCATTGCGCCCATCGCCGTCGCGACCATGTGGAAGTGGATGTACGATCCCTTCTTCGGTCTGTTCAATCAACTCCTGATCAACTGGGGAATGCAGGACTGGATTCAGGACTGGCTGGGCAACAAGGACATTGCGCTCTATTCGGCATTCGTCGCCTATATCTGGCAAACCGTCGGCTTTTCGATGGTGCTGTTTCTGGCAGGGCTGCAAAACGTATCCCAGACCCTCGTCGAAGCCGCCCGCATCGATGGTGCCGGTCGCTGGGCCGTTTTCAAGCACGTCACGCTTCCTGCGCTTCGTCCGACCCTGACAGTGGTGCTTGTACTGTCGATCATCTCGTCGCTCAAAGCCTTCGATATCGTCTATGGCCTGACCGGTGGTGGACCGGCGCAAAGTACGCAGATGCTGGCGCTCTGGGCCTTTACCCAGTCCATGCAGATTTTCGACTTCGGCAGGGGCTCAGCAATTTCCGTCGTGCTGCTCATGATTACCATGGTGATCGTCATTCCCTATCTGCGCTGGATGCAGAAGAACGAGGAGCACGAACAGTGAGCCACCTTTCCGCAGCAGATGCACATCTCCCACCCCGCAATGCAAAGCGTGACCCCGTTCTGATCGGGCTCTGGATCGCCCTTTTCGCCGTTGCCTTGGTTTGGGTCGCGCCCTTCATCTTCATTGTCTTCACGTCCTTGAAGAGCCCGGCGGATGTAACGAGTACGGGGGCCTTCATGCCGCCTGTCGATGTTGCGTGGGATAATTATTCGAGCGCGTGGAACCGGGGCAGCTTTGCGCGCTCTTTCGTCAACAGTGTCATCATCACCATCGTCAAGGTTCCACTCGGTCTGGCGATCTCGGCAATGGCGGCCTATGCGCTTGCGAAGATGCGCCTGAAATTCGGGAAGGCTTTGTTGCTGCTCGTCGTGTTTGGCACGATGATTCCGTTTCAGGTCATGCTGGCGCCGCTGTTTACCCTGGTGAATTCGTTCGGCCTGATCGATACCTATCCGGGCGTGATCCTGCCCTACATCGCGTTTGGCGTGCCGTATCAGGTCTTCATTCTGCATGGTTTCTTCAAGGGCATTCCAAAAGAATTATCGGAAGCCGCGCTGATCGATGGCGCGTCGCATTTCACGATCTTCCGGCGCATCTTTCTGCCGGTCTGCCTTCCGGTGCTGGCGGCCCTCTTCATTCTGGATTTCGTTTCGACCTGGAACGAATTCGCCATGGCGCTGGTGCTTCTGCAAGACCAGAAGATGTGGACACTGCCACTGGGCCTGATGTCTTTCCAGGGCCAGTTCTCCAGCAATTACGGCGAACTCAATGCGGCCATCGTCATGACCGTGCTGCCAGCCACACTCGTCTACCTCATATTCCAACGTTACTTCGTGTCGGGCCTCACCTCCGGCGCGGTCAAGGGCTGAGCCCTGCATTCATCTTCGAGGAGAAAAACATGTCCGATGCAACAGTCGAAAAATGGGGTTTGTTCGAGGCCTCCTTTACAGGTCCTTCAAACGGCAATCCCTATCTCGACGTGGCATTCGATGCCATCTTCACGCATAAAAGCCGTGAGGTTCGCGTTCCAGGCTTCTATGATGGAAACGGTGAATACCGCATCCGCTTCATGCCTGATATGGAAGGCGAATGGAGCTTCAAGACCCGCTCCAAGACCGATGAACTCAATGAAAAGACGGGTTCGCTGATCGTGACACCCGCCACCGGAAACAATCGCGGTCCGGTACGCGTGCGCAACAAATTCCACTTTGCCTATGCGGATGGCACGTCTTTCTTCCCTTTTGGCACGACGTGTTACGCCTGGACGCACCAGCCACTGGCCATGCAGGCCCAAACGCTGGAAACATTGCAGAAGACGCGTTTCAACAAGATCAGAATGGGCGTCTTCCCGAAGGACTACCCCTACAATACCAACGAACCGCTTCATGCGTGCTTTGAAAAAGGCGCCAACGGAAAGGAGGATTTCGATCGTCCAAATCCGCAACTCTTCCGTCATTTTGAGCGTCAGGTCGCAGCGCTCTGCGAATTGGGGATCGAAGCGGACATCATCATGTTTCACCCCTATGACCGATGGGGCTATGCGGATATGTCCGCCGAGCAGGATTACCGCTACGTCGCCTATCTGGCGGCACGCCTTTCGGCTTACAGAAATGTCTGGTGGTCGCTTGCCAATGAATATGATTTCCTGCTGGACACGAAGCCATTGAACCAGTGGGACCGTTACTTTCACATTCTGGAGGAGAACGACCCGTACCAACACCTGCGGTCGATCCACAATGGCGATGTTACCGCCAATTACGACCACCGCAAACCATGGGTCACCCATGTCTGCATCCAGAATCCGGACGTGAAGCGCACGCAGGAATGGCGCGACACCTATGGAAAGCCAATCGTCAACGACGAGCCGGAATATGAAGGCGACATTCTGGAATCCTGGGGCAACCTCAGTGCGCAGGAACTGGTGCATCGATACTGGATTACGGTCACTCGCGGCGGCTACATAGGTCACGGTGAAACCTATTCCAATGCGGATGATCTGATCTGGTGGGCAAAGGGCGGGGTTCTGCACGGGGAAGCCTGGAAGCGCATCGGCTTTCTTCATGATCTTCTGAAAGATGCCGGGCACGGACTTGATCCGCTCGGTCCGGTAACGCAATGGCCCTGGTCGCGCGTTTCCGGGGCGCGGGATGGGGACGGCGATTTCCGCCTCATCTATTTTGGCGAGCACCAGCCCGTCATCTGGTCATCCGGACTTCCGCTCGATGACGGTGATTACGATGTCGATCTGATCGATACGTGGAACATGACTGTTTCACCGGCAAAGAAAGTCGCGGCACCGGTGACGCATCCCGTAAGGCACGGTGCGATTACGCGCGGCGGAAAAGCCGACGCCGCTTTTGGCGTCGAAATTCCACGCAAGCCCCATCAGGCTTTGCGCGTGCGCAGAAAGCGATAATCAGGGGAGAGCGGCTATGGCCGGGCTAAGCATCAATAATGTCAAAAAGTCCTATGGCGCGGTCGATATCATCCATGGCGTCGATGTCGAGATCGGCGATGGCGAATTCGTCATTCTCGTCGGACCTTCGGGATGCGGCAAATCCACACTTTTGCGGATGATTGCCGGTCTTGAGGAGATCACGGCTGGCGAGATCAGCATCGACGGCAGGGTGGTCAACAACCTTCAACCGAAGGATCGGGACATCGCCATGGTTTTCCAGAACTATGCCCTGTATCCGCAGATGACGGTTGCCCAGAATATGGGGTTTGCGCTGGAACTCGCAGGCGTGAAGAAGCCGGAAATCGACCGCAAGGTCGGCGAGGCTGCGGCCATTCTGGGTCTTCAGTCGCTCCTCGACCGTAAGCCGGGGCAACTTTCCGGCGGTCAACGCCAACGCGTCGCAATGGGACGTGCGATCGTGCGCAACCCCAAGGTCTTTCTCTTCGATGAGCCGCTTTCGAACCTCGATGCAAAATTGCGGGTAAAGATGCGGGCCGAGATCAAGGCGTTGCACCAACGTCTCAAAAGCACCATCGTCTACGTCACGCACGATCAGATCGAGGCGATGACCATGGCGGACAAGATCGTGGTCCTGCATGGCGGCATCGTAGAGCAGATCGGAACGCCTATCGATCTCTATGATCACCCGAAAAACATGTTTGTTGCCGGTTTCCTCGGATCGCCAGCGATGAATTTCATTGAGGGTACGCTTCAGGATGCGCAGACGCTCGTCACGGAAAAGGGTGGACGGCTTCATCTCTCCGGAGCGCCACAGGACGCTGTGGGTCAGCAGGTGGTACTCGGTATCCGCCCGGAAGACATCGTGATTGGCGGTGAAAAGGGGATCGATGCCGTCGTCAAGCTTGTCGAGCCGACAGGCTCCGAAACGCACCTTGTCGTGGACCTCGAGGGGCAGGAAATGACCTGCCTCGTTCGAGACCGAACGGACTTCAAGATCGATCAGCCGATCAGGCTGTCCTTCCAGTCGCCGAAAGTCCATTTCTTCGACAGGTCCACGCAGGAGCGTCTGGCTGCCGAGGCAGGGATTTCGGGGCGCGGCGAAACTGAAATCTAAAATTCCAAGATGTGGGATGGGCGCAATCGCGGTCTCATTCTACACTTGTTCGTCATCAGAGAACTTGGAGGAGACACATGGGTACACAACGTTTCGGTGCCGGAATCTGGCACTTCGCCACCTATCTGGATCGCTATGCGACCGACGGCTACGGCACGCCTCGCAGCGTGATCGATGCTATCGACCTCGCCGGCCAGGTGAATGACCTCTCGGTGGTCGATATCAATTATCCTTTCTTCGGCGGGAATTTTTCCAACGCCCAAGTGAAGGAGGCGCTCGACCGAAACAAGCTCGGCGTCATCGGCATCACGCCGGAAATCTACACGCGTGAATTCGTCAAAGGCTCGTTCACCAATCCCGATGCCGGGGTGCGCCGCCGCACCCACGAACTGGTAACGGAATCCTGCGAACAGGTACGTTACTTCGGTGCCGATTACGTGAAGCTCTGGCCCGGCCAGGACGGCTGGGATTATCCCTTCCAGGTGGATTACGGAACGCTGTGGAAGCACTCTCTCGATGGCGTTGGCCAGCTTGCCAGCGAAAATCCCGATCTGAAATTCGTAATCGAATACAAACCCCGCGAGCCGCGCGTGCGCATGAGCTTTGGTTCGGTGGCGCGGACGCTGCTGGGTATCGAGAAAATCGGCTTGCCGAATGTCGGCATTCTTCTCGATTTCGGCCACGCGATCATGGGCGGGGAATCGGCTGCCGACAGCGCCCAGCTGGCAATCGATTATGGACGGCTGTTCGGCATGGACGTGAACGATAATTATCGCTCCTGGGATGACGACCTTGTGGCAGGAAGCCTGCATCCCATCGAACTGTTCGAATTCTTCCATGTGCTGAGAAAGAACAAATGGGAAGGCGTATGGCAGCTGGACCAGTTCCCTTTCCGCGAGGACAGCGTCGCAACCGCCAACCACGCCATCGACTTCCTAAAAGCCGCCGCGCGAGGTCTCGATGCCTTGGATGTGGACGCGCTGAAAGAAGCGCAGTCCCGTCACGACGCCATCGGCGCACTGAAAATCGCTCAAAAAGCCTTGTTCGGAGCGATGTAGACGCCTGCAACGACGCAGTCATAGTTTGACTGCGTCGTGGCCGAAATTAGATGGTGTGAAAGAATAACAACGGCCCAACCAGCCGTGGTGCCTTGGCGTCAATCTTGTTCAATAGCTACATCGTGTAGATCGGAGAGGATCATACACTGTGTAATCGGCTGGGCAATGAACAGGTGCGCAGCCCGCGCTCTGGCTGTTCTTCGCATTTTGGTCTTTGAGGATCTGAATATCTCGGTCTGCCAGAGGCGAGCTTGGAGCGGGGACACGTCGCCTGAGGAAGCGAGGATCAACTTAGCGCGGGAAGATGTTCGACATCGCCCAAAAACGCTAGGTGCCAACAACGCTTGCGACACGGAACCAAATTATTCAATTATAATGAGGAGATTGGCTGGGGAACCTGGATTCGAACCAAGATTAACGGAGTCAGAGTCCGCCGTTCTACCATTGAACTATTCCCCAACTCGAGAAGCGCGGGGCGCTTTCGTTTGGTGGGTCGTGATATAGATGATTTGTTCGGCTATGCAAGTCGAAAAATGCATTTTTTGCTTCTTGTTTTCGATCACCCTCAAAGTCTGGCCTTTGTAGAGCGTGGTGTGGAGAGGATGAGGCTGGTTTCGCTGCCGGTTATGCCGGGGACGAGGCGGATGCGGCGGAGTATGGCGTCGAAGTCGGTGAGGGTGGTGGCGCTGAGTTCTACGATGAGATCCCAGCGGCCGTTCGTGGAGTGGATTTCAGAGATTTCGGAGAAGCCGCCGAGGGTTTTGATGACCCTGTCCGTCACATGACCTTCGATTTCGATCATCATGACACCTCGCACCGCCGCCTCCACGGCATCTGCACGCAGGATCACGGTGTAGCCGATGATCGTGCCGCTTTGCTCAAGGCGCTCCATCCTGGCGCGGATGGTGGCGCGTGAAGCGCCGGTTTCGACGGCGAGATCGGAGATGCTTCGGCGTCCGTTGTGGCGAAGCAGGGTGATGAGTTTTTCGTCCAGATTATCCACGTGTCACCATTTTGGCAGATCGATTGATCAAAACGATAAGTCAAATGGCGAAATTTGCCAATCGTCCTTGTTCATTCCGCCAGTGCTTTGTGGTGTCATGGTAGGAAGTTGTTTGAGATGGAGGACAGTATGGACTGCACATTGATCGGGGTTCCTTTGCAGATTGGCGCGGGTCAGCTGGGCTGCGAAATGGGGCCCAGTGCGCTGCGCATCGCCGGGCTGAAAGCATCGCTGGAAGAGCTTGGCCACAAGGTGACCGATCTTGGCAATGTCTCGCCAGCGCCGTTGCGCGAAATCACCCATCCCAATCCTGCGGTTCACCATTTGCCGGAAACCGTGGCTTGGACGGAGACGCTGATCGATGTCGCTTATGGTGAGAGCGCAGACGCGTTACCGATTTTTATGGGCGGAGACCATGCTATTTCTGCCGGAACCGTGGCGGGGCTTGCGCGTCGCGCGGCGGAGCGGAAGAGACCGCTTTTCGTTTTGTGGCTGGATGCGCATACGGATTTTCACACGCTCGAGACGACGCGCAGCGGCAATCTGCACGGGACGCCGGTGGCCTATTATACGGGGCGCAGCGGATTCGAAGGCTATTTTCCGGCGCTCGAACATCCGGTCGATCCGAACAATATCTGCATGATCGGGATTAGAAGCGTCGATCCTGCCGAGCGTGCGGCCCTCACCGATTCCGGCATCACTGTGCATGACATGCGCTCGATTGATGAGCATGGCGTGGCGGTGTTGCTGCGGGAGTTTCTGGCGCGGGTGGAGGCGGCAAACGGGCTTCTGCATGTGAGCTTCGACGTGGATTTTCTCGATCCTTCCATCGCGCCCGCCGTGGGAACGACCGTTCCGGGTGGCGCGACATTTCGCGAGGCGCATCTGGTGATGGAGATGCTGCATGACAGCGGTCTCGTCAGCAGCCTGGACCTTGTGGAACTGAACCCGTTTCTGGACGAGCGCGGGCGCACCGCGACATTGATGGTGGACCTGACGGCGAGCCTGATGGGCAAACGCGTGATGGACCGCCCGACGAGAGCAGGCTGAGGAGGAAAGCCATGACATCCATACCGAAGCTGAACGTGGTGCCCTTCGTCAGCGTGGACCACATGATGAAGCTTGTGCTGAAGGTTGGCATCGACACGTTTTTGCGCGAACTGGCCGATGTGATCGAGGAAGATTTTCTGCGCTGGGAGACATTCGACAAGACGCCACGTGTGGCTTCGCATTCGCAGGAAGGCGTGATCGAGCTAATGCCGACGAGCGATGGTACGCTCTATGGCTTCAAATATGTGAACGGACATCCGAAAAACACGCGTGAGGGGCGGCAGACCGTGACGGCGTTCGGCGTTCTTTCCGATGTGGGCAATGGCTATCCCATGCTGCTATCGGAAATGACGATCTTGACGGCGCTTCGAACTGCAGCGACTTCGGCGGTTGCCGCCAGGCATCTGGCGCGTGAGGGTGCGCGCTCCATGGCGATTATCGGCAATGGCGCGCAGAGCGAATTTCAGGCGCGCGCTTTCAAGGCCATTCTCGGTGTCGATCAGTTGCGGCTTTATGATATCGATTCCGCGGCCAGCCAGAAATGTTACGCCAATCTGCAAGGGCTGGGTTTTTCCATCACCATCTGCGACAGCGCGGAGCAGGCGGTGGAAGGCGCGGATATCATCACCACCGTTACGGCGGACAAGCAGTATGCGACGATCCTGACCGACAATATGGTTGGCCCCGGCGTGCACATCAATGCGATTGGCGGGGATTGTCCAGGCAAGACGGAGCTTCACCGCGACATTCTGCTACGCTCCGAGATTTTCGTGGAATACCCGCCGCAGACGCGGGTGGAGGGCGAGATTCAGCAGCTGGATGAAGACCATCCGGTGATCGAGCTATGGCAGGTTATGGCGGGCAAGGTGAAGGGTCGCAAGGACGAGCGGCAGATCACGCTTTTCGACAGCGTGGGCTTTGCCATCGAGGATTTTTCGGCGCTCCGTTACGTTCTCTCGAAACTTGTCGAAACCGGGCTGTTCGAGGAACTGGATTTGCTGGCGGACCCGGATGAGCCGCGTGATCTATACGGCATGTTGCTGCGCTGTGAAGCGGCCATGCAGGCGGCACCAGAGAAGAAGCCGGAGGGCGTTCTATAGCTTTCCGAGCCTTTGCTTTCTCGCCGTAACCTGTTCACGCCATATGGTGAAGAGGCCCGCCGCGATGACCACCATGGCGCCGATGACCATGTGGGCTGTCAGCACTTCGCCGTAAATCGTAACCCCGACGATGGAGACGAGAACGAGCTGGTAATAGGAGAATGGCTGCACGGTTGCGGCATTCGCCAGCTCGAAAGCACGAATGAGCAGATAATGGCCGCTCATGCCGGTGATGCAGAGCGCCAGCATCCACAGCCAGTCCGTTGGCGCCATGTTGACCCAGTAGAAAGGGCCAACGAGCGTGAGTGCTGCGGCACCTGCAACGCCGGTATAGAAGAAGCTTGTCATGGCCGTATCGGTTCGGCTGGCAAGGCGGGTCAGCACACCATAGAGCGCCAGCATGAAGGCGGCGGTGAAGGTAACGAGAAGCGTGAGATCGAACTCGGTTTCGCCTGGCTTTAAAATGATAAGCACGCCGAGAAAGCCGACAAGGATGGCCGACCAGCGCCGCCAGCCCACTTTTTCTCCAAGCAACGGCACGGAAAGCGCCGCGACGATGAGGGGGATGGAGGCGAAGATGGAGTGCGTATGGGCAAGGCCGACCCATGCGAAGGAAAAGATCGAAAGCACGATCTGAACTGCCAGAAGAACGCCGCGGCTGATTTGCAGCCACAGCCGGTTGGCGCGCATCGTGGCTTTCAAGCCTTCGCTGGAGCGCATGGCGAGGATGATGGCGAAGACCGCGAACGCCCAGTAGCGAAGCATGACGACGAAAACCGGCGGGTAGAGCTGGCCGAGATGCTTGGAGATGCCATCCTGCACTGCAAAGATGGTGAACGCCATGAGGGCGTAAAGAAGTCCTGTCGATTGGGTGGGCATGAATGTCTCGCGGCAGACCAGCGCAAGCTACACGCCGATATTCTAATAAAAGCGCAATTTAACGGAAAACACACGGGGCGAAAGGCCAGAAGGCCGCTTATTCCGTTCCATTTGCGAATAACTGCCATGCATTGGCGGCGGTTCGAGAAAAAATCGAAAACGACATTTTTGCTCTTGTAGCTCTAGTTGCTAGAGGTCGTAAGACATGCTCAGCATAAAGAGGAACTTCAGATGAGCATGGCTTCACAGACCAGATTTCGCGTTGGCGGCATGGATTGCGCATCCTGCGCCAGCAAGATCGACACCGCCGTTCGGCGCATGCCGGGCGTGGAAGATGTTTCCGTTTCCGTGACCGCTGGAACGATGAGCGTGAAGCATGATGAGACGAGCGATCTCGACGCCATCGGCAAGAAGGTGAAGGGGCTGGGCTTCACGGTGGAGCGGCTTGCGGGGCGTAAAGAGGCGAGCCAGCCTGTTCATGCACATGGCCCTGACTGCAATCATGACCACGATAGCGGTCATAGTCACAGTCACGCCAGCCACGATCACGCGCATGGTGTCGAAGGTCTTCACGGACATGATCATGGTCCGAATGAGGGGCCTTGGTGGAAGAGCAGGAAGGGCAGGGCGACCATTCTGGCGGGTGGCGCGCTTGTGGTTGCCTATCTTATCGGGCATCTCGTGCCCGCGATCCAGCTCTATGCCTTCGCAATTGCCATGCTGGTGGGGCTGGTGCCGATTGCGCGCCGGGCCATCATGGCGGCATTTGCCGGAACGCCTTTTTCCATCGAGATGCTGATGACGATTGCGGCAGTCGGTGCCTTGGCCATCAATGCGACGGAAGAGGCGGCAGCGGTCGTTTTCCTTTTCCTCGTTGGCGAGTTGCTGGAGGGGGTGGCGGCTGGAAAGGCGAGGGACAGCATCAAATCTCTCTCCGCGCTCGTTCCCAAAACGGCGCTGCTTGAAGAGGCGGGCAAGACCCGTGAAGTGCCTGCGGAGACGCTCCAGATCGGCGCCACTATTCTGGTTCGCCCGGGCGACCGCATATCGGCGGATGGCGTCATCCTGTCCGGTGAAAGTGCCATCAACGAAGCGCCCGTAACGGGGGAAAGCGTGCCGGTGCAGAAGAATGCCGGAGACAGCGTTTTTGCCGGAACGGTGAATGGCGATGCTGCGCTGCGTATCCGCGTGACCGCTGCCGCCGCCGACAATACGATTGCGCGCGTGGTGAAGCTGGTTGAGGAGGCGCAGGAAAGCAAGGCGCCGACCGAACGCTTCATTGATCGTTTCTCGAAATATTACACGCCGGGTGTCGTGGTCGTTGCCGCCTTGGTGGCCGTTCTTCCACCGCTCTTCATGGGTGGGGATTGGGGCGAATGGGTCTATAAGGGCCTTGCCATTCTCCTGATCGGCTGCCCCTGCGCGCTTGTTATTTCCACGCCTGCGGCAATCGCCGCCTCACTTTCCGCAGGTGCACGTCGCGGCCTGTTGCTGAAGGGCGGGGCCGTGCTGGAAGGGCTTGGCCGCTTGACGGCGGTGGCGCTGGACAAGACCGGCACGCTGACGGAGGGAAAGCCGAAGGTAACGGATCTTGTGCCTTTCGGAAAATCCGGACCGGAGACCCTGCGGCTTGCTGCCGCACTCGAAACCGGCTCCAGCCACCCGCTGGCGCTGGCCATTCTGGCGATGGCGCATGAAGATGAAATCGATGTGCCGACTGCCAGCGATGCAAAGGCGCTGGGTGGCAAGGGCGTATCGGCAACCGTGGAGGGGCAGTCCATCTTTCTCGGCTCACCGAAGGCTGCTGCCGAAATTGTTCCTATTCCCCCGGCCCATCAGCGCATGATTACCGCGCTCAACGATGACGGCAAGACGGTTTCCGTTCTCGTGGTGGATGGCAAGCTGGGCGGTGCGATTGCCATGCGCGACGAGCCGCGTGCGGATGCTTTCGAGGGGCTCACGGCGCTTAAAGATGCGGGCGTCAAGGTGGTGATGTTGACGGGCGATAACCAGCGGACGGCCCGTGCTATCGGCGAGACGCTCGGTATCGAAGTGCGCGCCGAACTGATGCCGGAAGACAAGCAGCGTATCGTGGGCGAGCTGAAACAGCAGGGCTTCGTCGTCGGCAAGGTGGGTGACGGTATCAACGACGCACCGGCCCTTGCCGCAGCCGATGTGGGTATCGCCATGGGTGGCGGAACGGATGTCGCGCTGGAAACCGCAGATGCCGCAATCCTGCACGGGCGCGTCGGCGATGTCGGCAGAATGATCGCGCTTTCCAAGCGGACGATGCGCAATATCTATCAGAATATAGCCATGTCGCTTGGGCTGAAGGCGGTGTTTCTTGTCACGACCATCGTGGGAATTACTGGTCTATGGCCTGCGATTCTGGCCGATACGGGGGCAACCGTGCTGGTGACGATGAATGCGCTGCGGCTGCTGAGAGGGGTGAAGTAGTGTTTGATGTACGTTCGCGAAAACAGAGGTTTAGTCCAAAACCCCTCACCAAGAAAACCTAAGACTTCGCTTTGCGAAGGCGAGGTTTTCTATCCTCTCCCACAAGGGGAGAGGAAAATCTGCGGCACCGTTCTCGCCCCTCTCGACGTTCAACAGAGAGTGAAAATAGAGAAGCTGGGTTTACCTCTACCCCATTATCCTGAGCCTGTCGAAGGAGTGGGAGAGGAAGAAAAATCATGATCTTAGCGAAGCTAAGTCATAGATTTTTCAGGTGAGGGGTGTCGCTTTCACGACCGCCACTTATCCTTCGCACTTTCATCCGCATCCTTTGCCGAAATCCACTCACCGGCTTTCCCGTTCTTGCCGTGCTCCTTCTTCCAGAAGGGGGCGGCGGTTTTCAGGTAGTCCATGACGAAGTTTGCGCCGTCGAAGGCGGCCTGGCGGTGGCGGGAGGCGGCTATGACGAGGACGATGTTTTCGCCGGTTGCGATCTTGCCGTAGCGGTGGATGGCGGTGAGGCCGAGGAGGGCGAAGCGTTCGATGGCGAGTGTTGCGATGCGCAACATTTCCGCTTCCGCCATGCCGGGATAATGCTCGAGTTCCAAAGCGGAAAGCGTGCCGCCATCATCCCGGCAAAGGCCGGTAAAGGTGACCACGGCACCGATGCTCAGGTCGTTTTGGGTGAGGAGCCGTGCTTCCTCGGCGGCATCGAAATCCTCCGCCTGAACGCGGATGGTCGGGAGGATCGCCATAGTCTCAACCGCCCGTCATGGGTGGAAAAATACCGATTTCGCGTGCGCCGACGATGCTTTCGTCGTGCTCGACATGTTCCTGATTGATCGCCACGCGAATGACGTCGGGAAATTCAAAGGCGGCTTCGTATTCTTCGCCTAACGTCTTGAGATAGGCGATCAGATGGCGCGGTGTCGTCACGTCGGCGGGAATATCGAGGTCTTCTTCGGTCTTGCCGATCTTTTCACGAACCCAGGCGAAGTAAACGAGATGCGTCATCACTCTTCATCCACGATGTGCTTGAGACCGGCCTTGAAGTAATCGTAACCCGTGTAGATCGTCAGCGCTGCTGCGATCCAGAGAAGGCCGATGCCCATTTCGGTGGTGTATGGCAGGATCTTGTCGCCTGCCGGACCGGCCAGAAGGGTGGCGATGGCGACCATCTGGATCGTCGTCTTCCACTTGGCAATGCGCGTGACGGGGACCGACACCTTAAGCGCCGCCAGATATTCGCGCAGGCCGGAAACGAGAATTTCGCGGCACAGGATGGTGATTGCCGCCCAAAGCGACCAGCCCGCAATCGTGCCATCTGCGGCCAGAAGCAGCAGGATGGAGGCGATCAGCAGCTTGTCGGCAATCGGGTCCAGCATCCGCCCGATATTGGAGGTCTGGTTCCAGATGCGCGCGAGATAGCCATCGAGAAAGTCGGTGATAGAGGCGATGATGAACAGCCAGAGCGCGGTCCATCGCGCAAAATCCGAACTTTCCAGTTTGCCCTCGATGAAGAAGCATAGGACGATGACCGGCACGGCAAGAATGCGGCCATAGGTCAGGAGGTTCGGGATGTTGTACGTGCGCGAAGCCATGGAAAACCTGTCTGTCGATATCTAAGAGCCTGTTTGAAAACTCGGACGGGTCGATCCGGCGATGCTTTTCGCGCCCCGCTGCGTCGAAAATCTTGTCGATATCCTTTGATATCGGCTACGATCTTCTCCTTACAGGACACAAAATCATTCTCCGGCTTTCCGCCGCCGAGTTTCCAAACAGACTCTAAGCGTTGATGACGCCCCGAGGTGCAAGCGTCAACACCTCATTGTGTTTTTTTAGCGGGCAACCGCGAAAGCCGCCGCGTCACTCGCGACCACTCTCATGGAAGTGATTGTAAATCTGTTTTGCAACAGTTTCAGAAATACCGCCCACCGCCATCAGATCGCTGAGTGCCGCGCGGGAAACTGCTTTGGCCGTGCCGAAATGCTGGAGAAGTGCGCGCTTTCGCCCCGGCCCGATGCCGCTGATTTCATCGAGCGGGTTCTTGATCATTTCCTTCTTGCGGCGCGCGCGGTGGGAGCCGATGGCAAAGCGGTGGGCCTCATCGCGCATGCGCTGGATGAAATAAAGAACCGGATCACGCGGCGGCAGGGAAAAGTCGCTGCGCGTATCGGCAAAAAACCGCTCGCGACCTGCATCGCGGTCGACACCTTTCGCAACGCCGATTGCGGTGACGCAATCGCGAATGCCGAGTTCATCGAGGATGGTGCGGACTGCCGTCATCTGGCCCTGACCACCGTCGATCAGAATGACATCCGGCCAGGACGGAAAGGGCATATCCACCGCATCTTCCGGCGAAACGGGCTGGCTGCGATCCGGCCTGCCTTCTTCTTTCAAAAGGCGAGAGAAGCGACGGGTCATGACTTCCCGCATCATGCCGAAGTCGTCTCCGGGCGTGATGTCGGTCGATTTGATGTTGAACTTCCGGTACTGGTTCTTGACGAAGCCATCCGGCCCCGCCACCACCATGCCGCCAACCGCATTGGTGCCCATGATATGGGAGTTATCGTAAATTTCGATACGGCGCGGAATGTACGGCATGCCGAATGTCTCGGCAAAGCCCTTCAGCAGCCGCGCCTGCGACGAGGTTTCGGCCAGCTTGCGGCCATGCGCTTCACGGGCATTGCCCAAAACGTGGTCGACAATGTCCTTCTTCTCCCCGCGCTGCGGCACGGAGATCGTTACCTTGTGGCCCGCCTTTTCCCCTAGGGCGGCGGAGAGCAGTTCCTGTTCATCTACCGTTTCTGACAGAAGAATTTGCTTCGGCACCGGCTTGTCATCATAAAACTGGGCCAGAAACGCGTTGAGGATTTCAGAGCCCGGCAAGGCCGGATCTGCCTTGGGAAAATAAGCCCGGTTGCCCCAGTTCTGACCGGTGCGAAAGAAGAAGACCTGAATGCAGGAAACGCCGCCTTCGTGATGAATGGCGAAAACATCCGCCTCTTCTATGCCAGCGGGATTGATGCCCTGATGGCTCTGGACATGCGAAAGGGCTGCCAGCCTGTCGCGGTAGACTGCGGCACGCTCGAAATCCAGGTCTTCCGACGCCTCGTTCATCTGCTTTGCAATTGTCGATTTCACGCTCTGGCTTTTGCCGGAGAGAAAGTCCTTCGCCTCGCGAACGAGTTCGGCATAGCTCTCATCGCTGATCTCATGCGTGCAGGGGCCGGAACAGCGTTTGATCTGGTAAAGCAAACAGGGCCGGGTTCGGGTTTCGAAAACGCTGTCCGTGCAGGTGCGGATGAGAAAGGCGCGTTGCAGCGAGTTGATGGTGCGACCAACCGCGCCCGCCGAGGCAAAGGGGCCGAAATAATCTCCCTTGCGCGCCCGCGCGCCGCGATGCTTGAAGATGGCTGGAGCGCGATTATCCGCCGTGATGAGGATATAAGGAAACGATTTGTCATCGCGCAGCAGCACGTTGAAGCGCGGGCGGAAGCGCTTGATGAGGTTCGCTTCGAGCAGCAGCGCTTCGATTTCGGTGCGTGTGGTGACGAATTCCATATGCGTCGTCAACCGCACCATCTGGCCGATGCGGTTGGAATGGAAGCGCCCCTGCGCATAATTGCTGACGCGCTTTTTCAGCGAGCGCGCCTTGCCGACGTAAAGAACGTCTCCCGCCTCGTTGAACATGCGATAGACGCCAGGATTGTTGGGCAGGTGTTTGACGAATTCGCCAATCAGGTCCATGCCCTTCAGGCCGGATTCGTTTTTCCAGCCCGCATTCCAATCCATGCCCGCATCGTCCCGCGCCACGGCAGTCTCGCTGGTGGAGGGGGCGACATCGTCTTCATCATCGTCGGTTTCATCGAAGAGAACACCGCCATCCGGCAGCTTCTTTCCGTTCATTCATTAATCTCCGCGTCCGGGGTTTCCCAGCCAAGGTGCTGGCCCCCATCGAGCGCGATCATCTGGCCGGTCATCGACGGGGTGTCATAAAGAAAGCGAATCGTCCGCCCGAACTCATCGGGCTTTGGACCTCTCTTTAATATAAGGGCGTCGATCTGTGCCTGAAAGTCCTCGTCAAGCTGTCTCTCGTTTTTAAAGGTCGGGCCGGGGCCAATGGCATTGACCCGGATGCGCGGTGCGAAGCTTTGCGCCAGGGTCTGCGTTGCCGTCCAGAGTGCGGCCTTGGAAAGAGTGTAGGAATAAAAACGCGGATTGAGCGCCAGCACGCGTTGATCGATGATGTTGACGATCAGGCCGGAATTCTCTTTCGGCAACTGCTCTGCAAAGGCGGCAGCCAGAATGGATGGCGCGCGGACGTGGACGGCGAAATGCGCCTCGAATGTCGCCGCATCGAACTGGCTTGCCTCATCTTTATGGAAAACAGACGCATTATTGACGAGAACACCTATGGGGCCAAGCGCTTCCGTGGCCTTGTTCATCAATTGCGATGTCGAAAAAGAATCCTCGAGATCGGCCTGCACAACCGCTGCCCGACCACCTTGTTGCCGTATTGTGTTAGCGAATTCCTCTGCTTCAGCGATGGAGGACCGGGCGTGAATGCCGATCGCAAAGCCCTCGGAAGCAAGATATTCGGCAATTGCCCTTCCCACACGGCGGGCAGCGCCCGTTATCAAGACGGTCTTTGGTATAGTCTCTGTCAAAGCTGGCCTGTGCTCTTTTCAAATCACATTCTGCTTTAGATATAGATCGAAAGCAGCAGCTTTGCACCTTGGGAAGGCGTTTTATACAGGCTTGTGGAAAGAGAGTCTAAAGCGCGTAATTTAATGTAAATACAAGTAAAAACGCGCGTTGCTTAAATTAACGATCCATTATCCTTAATAGATTTTTGTGTCATTTTAGCAACGTCCCATTTCCGTCACGTCGCTGCCCCAATCAATTCACATTTTGGCTGTGTGATTTCCTCATTCGCCCATCATTTTGCATTTCCAGAAGGGCAGGGAACTAACTGTTTTATACCGCGTTTGGGAACCTAGTGTGTGAGCACCCCGCGGGTTTGAAAGGAGAATAGCATGCGTACTATCGTTGCAACACTTATGGCTACCACAATGGCGGCAGCCGCTTTCTCGGCAGCCAAGGCGGCCGACGCTGTCAATGAAGTGCCGCAGGCACCTATTGCCGTGGAACAGCCAGCACCTATCAAGGACTGGTCCGGTGCATACCTCGGTGGTACCGTGAACTACGACTGGGGCCGTTTCAGCGGCAGCAATAATGGTCGTGACGCGGACGGCTTCGGCGGCGGTCTCTACGGCGGTTACAACTGGCAGAGCGGCCAGATCGTTTACGGTGCGGAAGCAGACATCGCTTATGGCGATGAAAAAGGTTCTGCTGGCACTTTCGCTGGCGAATCGCTGCAGGGCAAGCAGAAGCTTAACGGCTCGCTGCGTGCTCGCGTCGGTTACGACATGAACCCATTCCTGATCTACGGTACGGGTGGTTTGGCTGTCGGCAACCACGAGATCAGCAACCCAGGTTCCAAGGACGATGCGACCGCACTCGGTTACACGGTTGGTGCCGGTGTTGAAGCCCTCGTAACGGACAACATCACCGCTCGTCTGGAATATCGTTACACCGATTACCAGAACAAGGACTTCACGCTTGACACCGGAACCGTATCCCGCGGCTTCGACGATCACAGCGTCAAGGCTGGTATCGGCGTAAAGTTCTAATCCGTCACGGATTGAATGCAAAAGAAGGCCGGAGCTCACGCTCCGGCTTTTTTTGTTTTGCCCCTGACTGCACCGACCGGCAACGGCCAGAGTATAGCCACCTTCAAGGCAGTCCCAGCCCAATATCTGCGCCGACCGTCCATTTTTGACGCGCCGCCGGTTTCCCCTTGCCGAAGATAAGGGGCCATGAGATTTCAGTTTCAACAACGTTTGCGTTGGAACGTGAATCATCGGGACACTGCATCGGCTGCAATTTTGCCGGTGCGCAGGGATTTTGAACAATGAGACATTTTAATCTGCCTCTAGGCGGAACGGCGAAGCTTTGCGCGCGCAGCCGTGCCCTCGCAGCGGCTTTCATGACAGGCGTTTCGACGCTTGCGCTTTTTGCCGCGATGCCCGTGAGGCATGCCGCCGCTGCGGATTGCACGGTTTCCAGCAATATCATCTACGGGCAGACGGATTGTACGGTCACGAATTCGGGGGAGCTGACGTCCCCTGAAGGCGGCCTTACCATCAATCAAGGTTCGGACGGCGTTACCGTCAACAACGAGGCTGGCGGCATTATTTCCGGCACGGGCGGCTGGTCGGGGATCAAGATCAGCGTATCGGACAATACGGTCATCAACAATGCCGAGGGTGCGACCATCAGCGGTGAGGGTTCGGGTTCCGCTGGTATCAGCGTTACTGACCCGGATTATTCAGGGTCTTCTCCCGCAGGAACAATTATCAACAATGCAGGGTCTATCGCCGGGGAAAACGCGGGTATCGATCTCAGATATTTCTATGGAGCCTCCATCGTAAACCAGACGACAGGTTCTGTTGAGGGCGGCTACGGCATATATGCCTATTCATCTTCTGGCGTCCTGGATATTCAGAACGATGGTACGATAACCGGAGACTCCAATTACGGTATCTACATCGCCAATATGGTCGGTGCCAATATAAGCAACGCCGGTTGGATTTACGGCCTCAACACGGGTATAGACATCAATGGCGCCACGGAAATAGCTATCACCAATAGTGGTACAATCTCATCGAATGCACATGCCATATATGCTGGTTCCGTAGATGATTTTTCGCTTATCAATAGCGGCACGATTTCCTCAACCGGCACCGACGACCTCTATTACGGCGTCATTCTCGACAACGTAAATCTTGCAACCATCGTCAACAGTGGCACCATTTCGTCTTCCCTTGCAGGGCAGGATCGCGGCCTCCGCCTAAACGAGGTGGAGAATGCCACGATCGTCAATAGCGGAAGCATTCTTGGCGGCTATTTTGGCATCGAATTCCTTGGAGACGATTCTGCGGCGACGATTACCAATACCGGTACTATCTCCGGCGGCGTGTTCGGTATCTGGGCTTCCGACACTGATCTGACCCTCTCGAACGCAGGAACGATCAGCGGTGGCGTGCGCTCGACCTATGCCGAAAGTCTGAACGCGACAAACAGCGGCACCATAATCGGTAATTTTGATCTTGCTGCTCTAAGCGAAGCCATAATCTCCAACAGCGGAACGATTTCCGGCGGTATTTTTGCTGGTGATGTGAACACTGTCGATATTACCAACAGCGGTACGATTTCCAGCGACGCGTACGGCGTTAATGTAATGTATGGGACACTCTCGCTTCTCAATAGCGGAACTATTTCTGGCTCGGCGGACGGGGTCTATGTCCGGGAAGCCAGTGCATCCATCATCAACAGCGGTACGATTTCCGGCGGTGATTATGGTATTAGCGCCGACCGCTTGTCTCTGACCATCACCAATATCGGTACGATTTCCGGTGGAACGGCGTCCATTCTGTTTTCAGAGGATGGCAACACGCTGATGTTTTACAGGGTGCCGTATTCAACGGTGTCGTGGACTATAACAACACCGTGGACAACACGACGAATTTCGGTACGGGCAGCTATTCGGTCGGTGTGGCCAATTATGATCAGGCCGACAACACGATCAATCTGAACAACGCCCATCAGACATTGATCCTGACGAATACAGGCAGCGGCACGGTCAACGTTGTCGATATTGGCTCCACCTCGATGGACTCCGCCGTGCGTGGTTATACAAACTCGGTCGGCAATGTCCTCGGCTCGATCCTCAGCATCGATGTCGGCTCCTCTGCCGGTGGTTCGAGTGAGCCGACGAGCTCCGGCGCTCTCGGTTATGCGGAAGAGAAGAAGCAGACGGGTGCCGCCGCTGCCGTGCAGAAGCTGAGTGACGACACGGCGGTCGACCGTTACGGCAACCTTTTCTGGATACGCGCCTTCGGCGGCCAGACCTTCGACAATGCCAAGGACACGAGTTCCACCAATTATGGTGTCGCAGCCGGTGTGGATCGCCAGTTCGATGAAGGCCGCTTCGGTGTGTTGGCAGGCTATGGCCGCATCATCAACAAGGCAGATGATGGTTCCGGCAAGACAACGGGCAATACGGGCTTCGGCGGCGTTTATGTCCGCAAGGATGTCGGCTCGGTAACACTGGATGCCTCGTTGATCGCCGGTGGCATCGACAATGACAGCCGTCGTGAAATTTCCGGCTCCGATCCTGCGCGTGGCTCATTCACCGGCTGGTACCTTTCGCCGGAAATCGCGATTTCGCAAAAACACGAATTCGCCCCCGGCTGGATTTTCACGCCATCGGCCCGCCTCCGCTACACGGCTGGCTTCTATGATGGCTACACGGAAACGGGTTCGACGCAGAACATCACCTATGATGACCGCACTTCGAACACGCTTGAGGGTATTCTGGAAGGCAAGATCACCAACCGCAACACGCTGGCAAACGGCATGAAGGCCAATGTCTCCTTCAGTGCTGCGCTGGTCGATACGCTGAACCTCGGCTCTTCCAACATGAATGCCAGCCTCAGCGGCACGGACTTCACCGTCTCGGCCATCGGCAACCGTAACCTGATCGGCACTCGCTTCGGCCTTTCGGGCGACGTTCAGCTTAACCAGCAGACCACCATCTACAGCGGCATTACGCTCGGCACCTATTCCAGCGATATCGGCTCCTGGTCGGCCAATACAGGCGTGAAGGTCAAGTTCTGATTGCCGCACAATTACAGCAAAAAGCCGGGGCATTGCTCCGGCTTTTTGTTTTGCGCTTAAGCCGCAGACTTCATCTCGGCATATTGCTTGAACTTCTTGCCGAATTTTTCCGGCCAGTCGGCGAGTGTCTTGCGGCCATCGGCCCATTCTCCGGCAAAGCGCAGATCGAGATAGCCGATCATCGCGGCAAGCGCGAAGTGGCCGCCGTGGAGTTTTTTGCTGGTTTTTGGCAGGTTGGCGTTGAGGTAATCGAGGCCCTTCACCACCTTGCGCCACTGCTTGTCGATCCAAGGCTGATGGACCTTCTCCTCGGGTCTCAGGCGCCGCTCGTAGACGATAGCGAGGAGGCAATCCATGATACCGTCGCAAAGCGCTTCCAGGATTTCCGCTTCCGTGCGCTTGGCGTGCTTCTTCGGATAAAGCTTCCCGCCGGATTCCCGGTCGAGATAATGCATGATGGCGACACTGTCATAGACCGAGCCACCATCATCCAGCAGCAGAACCGGGATTTTGCCGAGCGGGTTGTTATCCATCAGCGTGGCAGGTTCGGCACTGGTATCGACGCGGACATCCGTGATGCCGATATCGAGATACCGGGCGGCCATGCGCACCTTGGCGGAATAGGGGGAAGCGGGAGAATAAAGCAGTTCCATGGGCTTTTCCTGTTGAGATTATCGAATTGGAATGATGTCGGTGGCGTTGGCACGGCAGCCCTGACGATCCACCTCCGCGCAATTGCGGAAAGTGAGGTCCCGGTTCAGGCAGATGCGAACTTCTTCCAGCGCAGCGCCGTCACAGCTGATGGCAATACCCTGTTTCGTCATGCCGGGATTGGCGTTAACGAATGCGGCCTCGATTGCATCCGCCGATAGACGCTTGCTCTGGCTGCCCGAAGCGATGTCGGCGGGCAGGGCGATGCGGTTGTAAGCGGCGCGGGTGGTGTCGAAATAATCCTTCTGCGACAGGCCGCTGCAGGAGCCGTGTTTGCGCCATTGATGACCGATCAGGCCCATCGAGGGCATGATGTCGAACATGCTGCGACCGAGATTTTCCGGCACCCGCTCGCTTTTGTCGTTTCCGCAAAACTCCGGATAGCCACGCTCGTTCTGCGGCCACAGGCCGTGTACGACGAAGCCGTATTTTCGGTCCGAGCCGCATTGCTGTCGGCTGTTTTTGCCCGCATCGCCGGCGCAAAAGGCAGGCGACCAGGAAAGCGACAGAACGTAAAAATCAAACCCCTGACCTTGGGTGGATGGCGGATTTGCCGATGGCCGTGGCGAAGACGAGGGAACTTTGGCAGGCTCCGCGGGTCTTATTGACTGAGACTGCGGAAGGAACATCCACACCGCTGCCGCCAGTGAAAGTGCCGCCAATGCGATAAAACCGAAATATTGTTTCATCGAACGAGCTGTCTTTCTGCACAGGGATGACGATTTGTTGAATGGTTGTTGGGTTTTATACCATCTTATGCCTGTGGCAAACAGGCCGCCGAAAAATGACGTATCCATCATGCTTCGTGTTGAAACGGAGCTATTATAACGAATAAGCTTGGCGAATCCGGTATTATGCAAATGCTGGAGGGAGGAGTGAGCCTGGGCATGTCCGCATGAACATGAAAAAGTATCTTTGGCCCATCATCGGGGTTGCCACGATCTGCTTTTCCGTGTGGCTGCTCTATAAGGAATTGCGCCATCTTTCGCTTGATGACGTATGGGATAGCCTGGCTGCCATCGGCACGCATGACTGGATCATGTCCGGCCTGTGTACGCTGGTGGCCTATGCGGCTTTGGCTGGTTACGATCGGATCGCCCTGCAACACCTGAAGCGCAAGGTGGGCTGGCTTTTCATCACGCTGACATCCTTCACCACTTACGCGCTGTCTCACAATGTCGGGGCCTCCGTATTTTCCGGCGCGGTGGTGCGTTATCGTGCCTATACGTCCAAAGGCCTAAGCGCTTCGGAAGTGGGCATTCTCGTCGCGCTCTGCTCCTTCACCTTCGCCATCGGCACGATCATGCTGATCGGTTTCATTCTTGTCTACGAGCCGAATATTACCGAGCGTTTCGTCGATATTCTGCCCGTAGAGGCGTCCACCACCACCGGCATTCTGCTGCTTGCCATCGTGGCCCTCTACGTCATTGGAAGTCTGTTGAGGCTGAGGCCGCTCAAGATAGGCTCCTTCACCCTGTTTTACCCGGCCCCGAAACTGGTGGCGCAGCAACTGGTGATCGGTCCCATTGAGCTTATCGGGGCGGCGGGCATCATCTATTATGCGCTGCCGGATATCGGAAATCCCGGCTTCATGGTGATCCTGGGGATATTCCTCATTTCCTTTTCAGCGGCGCTGATTTCGCATGCACCGGGCGGGCTTGGCGTGTTGGAGCTCGTCTTCGTCATGGGCCTGCCGGAGATGAACCCGGCAGATGTGATTGCCGCACTGCTCGTCTTCCGCCTGTTTTATCTGATCATCCCGTTTGTCATCGGGCTTTTCATCATCCTCTTTTTCGAGCGCTCGCAACTGGCCGCAGCCGAGCGGGAGGAGAGGCGGTTGCAGGGGAAGTAGCTATTCCCCTTGCAGCCAGAAGGCGCGGTGCGAGGCATATCGATCCTGCGCCATGATCGACTTCAGGACCGGTAGCAGAATGTGCAACTCGTCCTTCAGCGTGTAGGGTGGGTTGACGACGATAAGCCCGGAGCCGCTCAAGCCCTCCAGCCGGTCGCTTCTGACCGAAAGCTCGGTGCAGAGCATTTTCGGGATTTCGTATGATTGCAGGAGTTCGTGAAACTCCTTGATCGGCGCACCTTTTTTCAACGGATACCACAGGCAATAGGTGCCGGTGGCAAAGCGGCGATAGGCCTTGTGCAGACCTTCTGCCAGCCGCTCATATTCGTTTTCCTTCTCGAAAGGCGGATCGACCAGAACGAGGCCGCGCTTCTCCTTCGGCGGCAAGTGAGCGCCGAGCGAAAGCCAGCCATCGAGTTCCGTTATCCGCGCCTGATAGTCCCCCTCGAATAGACGCGAAAGCGCGCGAAAATCATCCGGGTGCAGTTCCATCGCGGAAAGGCGGTCCTGCGGGCGAAACAGCATGCGCGCAAGTTTGGGCGAGCCGGGATAATATTGCAGCCCGCCTTGCGGGTTCAGTTCTCTGACGGCAGTCAGGTATGGCTCCAGCAGTTCGGCGACGTCGGCTGGAAGGTCCGCTTCCAGCAGTTTGCCGATGCCGGTTTGCCACTCGCCGGTTTTCTGGGCTTCCTCGGAGGACAGATCATAGAGGCCGATACCCGCATGCGTATCGAGCACCCGGAAGGCCTTGTCCTTGTTTTGCAGATATCGCACGAGCCGCGCCAGAACGGCGTGTTTCAGAACATCGGCAAAGTTGCCTGCATGGTAGATGTGCCGGTAGTTCATTCGGGGCGATGCCTCGTGAGATATGTTGCTATGAATAATCTTGATGAGCGTCACTTCGGCCTTTTGGCGGCCTTGGACATGCCATATACAAAACTCATGAACGTTGCGACCCCGATTTCCGCCAAAGCCGTGACCGAAGCCACCCGCATCGGCCACACCGTCTGTCCGCATGACTGTCCGAGCGCCTGCGCGCTGGAGGTCGATATCAATGCCGATGGTCGCATCGGCAGGGTGCGAGGCGCCAATGCCAACACCTATACGGCAGGCGTTATCTGCGCCAAGGTCGCGCGCTATTCCGAGCGCATCTATCATCCCGGACGCCTGCTGACGCCGAAGCGCAGAAAAGGCGCTAAAGGCGCTGGCGACTGGCAGGAAATCGGCTGGGACGATGCGCTGGACGAAATCGCCGATGCCTTCGTCAAGGCGGAAGCCGCGCATGGGGCGGAGGCGATCTGGCCGTATTTCTATGCGGGCACCATGGGGCAGGTGCAGCGCGACAGCATTGAGCGGCTTCGCCATGCCAAGAAATATTCCGGCTTCTTCGGCTCCATCTGCACCAACATGGCCTGGACCGGCTATGTTATGGGCACCGGCGCGCTTCGCGGGCCCGACCCGCGAGAGATGGCGAAGGCCGATGTCGTCGTGATCTGGGGCACGAACGCGGTTGCCACGCAGGTCAACGTCATGACCCACGCGATCAAGGCGCGCAAGGAACGCGGCGCGAAGATCGTCGTTGTGGATATCTACGATAACCCGACGATGAAGCAGGCGGATCTGAAGCTTATCGTAAAGCCGGGCACCGATGCGGCGCTGGCGTGCGCGGTAATGCATATCGCCTTCCGCGATGGTTACGCCGACCGGGCCTATATGGCAAAATTTGCCGATGATCCAGCCGGGCTCGAAGCGCATCTTGCCACCAGGACGCCGCAATGGGCCTCCGAAATAACCGGGCTTTCGGTCGAGGAAATCGAGGCTTTCGCACAGCTCGTCGGCACCACGAAGAAAAGTTTCTTCCGTCTGGGATATGGCTTCGCTCGCCAGCGCAATGGCGCGGTTGCCATGCATGCGGCGCTGTCTATCGCGACCGTGCTTGGCTCCTGGCAATATGAGGGCGGCGGGGCGTTTCACAACAATGGTGATATTTTCCGGCTGAACAAGGCGGAGCTGATGGGCACAGCCTATGCCGACCCGAATGTTCGCCAACTGGACCAGTCGCAAATCGGGCGCGTTCTGACGGGAGATGCCGAGGCACTGCGCGGTGGTGGGCCGGTGACGGCAATGCTGATCCAGAACACCAATCCCGCCAATGTCTGTCCGGAACAGCGACTGGTGAGGCAGGGTTTCCTGCGCAACGACCTGTTTGTTGCCGTGCATGAGCAGTTCATGACCGAAACGGCAGACATTGCCGATATCGTGCTGCCGGCGACGATGTTTCTTGAGCATGACGATCTCTATCGTGCGGGTGGCCAGAACCACATTCTGCTCGGGCCAAAGCTTGTCGAGCCGCCGGAAACGGTGCGCACCAACCTCTTCGTCATCGAGGAACTGGCGAAGCGCCTCGGCATCGATCATATGCCGGGTTTCGGCCTGAGCGCGCGGGAGCATGTGGAGCAGATTCTTCAGACGAGCGGCTGGGGCAGCTTCGACAATCTGGCCGAAGAAAAATGGATCGATGCGCAGCCCGATTTCGATGTTGCCCATTATCTCGAAGGCTTCGGTTATGCGGATGGAAAATTCCGTTTCAGCCCGGATTGGCAAAACGGCCCGTCGCCCAACAAGCCGCCGAAAAATATCGGTGTGATGGGCCCTGCCGACGCATTTCCCAAATTCCCGGATCAGGTCGATGTGATCGAACTTGCGGATGAGGTACATCCCTTCCGTCTGGCGACGTCTCCGGCCCGAAACTTCCTGAATTCCACTTTTGCTGAAACCAAGACATCCGTACAGAAGGAAGGCCGCCCGGAACTGATGATCTCGCCGGTTGACGCGATCCGCCTCGATATCGCCGATGGAGACGTGGTACAGATCGGCAATTCACGTGGCGATCTCCGCATCCATGCGAAGATCGTTGAAGGTGCAAGGTCGGGCGTTCTGATCGCCGAAGGGCTGTGGCCGAACAAGGCGCATCTGGATGGTGAAGGTATCAACGTGCTGACAGGCGCCGATGCCGCGGCACCCTATGGTGGCGCGGCGTTCCACGATAACAAGGTTTGGCTGAAAAAGGCCTGATAGGAGTGTCCATGGATCGGTCCAACGCGGTTCAACTGTCGCAGCCGGATGACGAGGCCCGCGTCAAACTCATCGAGAAGCAGACAGTCTGGAAGCGTTTCATCCATTTGCAGACGATGGTTTTCGAGCAGCAGACCCGTGATGGGCGCACGATCCGTATTCACCGCGAAGTGCATGATCACGGCGTTGCCGCTGCCATTCTTCTTTTCGACCCGAAGCGGGAAGAGATCGTCCTCGTCCGCCAGTTCCGCCCCGGCGCCTTCGCCAATGGCGATGCAAGCTTCATGCTGGAAATCCCTGCCGGTCTGACCGACGGTGACCAGCCCGATGAGGCAATCCGGCGCGAATCCATGGAAGAGACGGGCTATGCCGTTAGCGCCCCGCGCTATCTCTTCGATACCTATGCCAGCCCCGGAACGCTGACGGAGAAGATCAGCCTTTTCTACGCTCGCGTCGATCTTGCTGAAAAGGCAGGGAAAGGCGGCGGGCTGGAGACGGAAGGTGAGGATATCGAGGTTCTGACCGTGCCGCTCAACGAGGCTTACGGGATGATCGCATCTGGCGAGATTACGGATTCCAAGACGATCATCATGCTGCAATGGGCGATGCTGAACCGGGCTAATTTGTAAGCAATTTTTAGCCTCAGGTGAAAGCTACGTCTTCCGCTTTTGCTGCCGCGAAAAGTTTCTTGTCCATCGTGGCGAGCGGCATGCTTCTCCCAACGGAAAGGGCGAGATAGGCTGCGTCGTAGACAGATAGTGCGTGCTGGCGTGCAAGTTTTACGATTGAAACGGCATCGTCGCCGGACACGAGCGTAATCGGCAAACTGTTGAAGCGCAGAAGAATGGAAAGGACATCTTCCGGTTCTATGCGTTTGCGCCGCTCTGCCATGACCAGAATATTGCGGAGTTCGTGTGCCAGCAGATCGGGCGCGAAAGCATCTTCGCTTTCGAGACGCTGGAGCGCCTTTTCAGCAAGTTCATTGGCCTCATCCGGCAAAAACCATGCAGCGACGACCGATGCGTCAACGACAAAGGACATCAACGTCGTCCTTCATTCTTCCAGTCAGCGATTTCGTCTGAGGTTACTTGCGCCCGCAGAGCGCGTTCAGACCGCAACGTATTTATCAATTGTTTGCGTGCCTGAGCATCGTTGGTCCTGACGAGCCGCGCAACGGGTTCGTTGCCGCGTGCTATGACAACATCCTCGCCAGCTTCAACCTTCGCAAGAAGCTCTGAGAGATGCGTCTTTGCTTCGCCCACTTTGACGGTCAGCGTCATGGTCTATTGCTCCATTCGAGCAAAATAATACCAGTACGCAAACCGCTTGGTCAAGGCTTGGCCAAGTCGTGTATCAGGCCGATATCAGCTGCTGGGACGCTGGTTTCGTGTCGCTGTTACGCACAGCCTTGCCGTCCGCCATCCGAACTTTACCCTCCGCCAACAGCTTCAGAGAAAGCGGGTAAAGCTGATGCTCCACCATCAGCACACGGGCGGCGAGCGTTTCGGCTGTATCGTCGGCAGTGACGGGAACGGCGGCCTGGCCGATGACGGGGCCTTCATCCATGCCTTCGGTGACGAAGTGGACGGTGCAGCCGGTGATTTTCATGCCGTTGTCGATGGCGCGCTGGTGGGTGTGGAGGCCCGGGAAGAGCGGCAGCAGCGAGGGGTGGATATTGATGATCCGGCCCTCATAAGGCGCGATGAAATCCCCGGAAATCAGGCGCATATAGCCTGCGAGGCAGATGATGTCGGGTGCAATCTCCCCAAGCGCGGCGAGGATCGCCGCTTCATGCTCGGCCTTGCTCGCATAATTCCTGCGCTCGAAGACGAGGGTGGGGATGCCGAACCCCTGCGCCTTGGCAAGCCCGCCTGCTGTCGGCTTGTCGGAGATGACGCAGACGATTTCGGCGGGGAAGTCCGGGCTTTGGCAGGCTTCAGCCAGCGCCACCATGTTGGAGCCGCTGCCTGAAATGAACACCACGACCTTGCTGCGGGCAGAGCCAGTGCTCATAGTGCGAGCGTGCCCTTGTAGATCGTGCCATGTGCGCCTTCTTCACGGGCGACCATGCGACCGAGCGGGAACACGGTTTCACCTTCCGCCGTCAGCGCGTCGGTCACTTTCTGCGCATTTTCCGCCGAAACGACGACGATCATGCCGACGCCGCAGTTGAAGGTGCGCAGCATCTCATTGGCCGCAACGCCGCCGGTTTTGGCAAGCCATGAGAAAACAGCCGGTACTTCGATGGATGCGAGATCGATTTCCGCCGCCAGATGCTTTGGCAGCACGCGCGGAATATTTTCAGGAAAACCGCCGCCGGTAATATGCGCCAGAGCCTTCAGGGCACCCGTCTCGCGAATGGCCTTGAGAAGCGGCTTCACATAGATGCGCGTCGGCGTCAGCAGGGCTTCGCCGAGCTTCTTGCCGTCCGCGAAAGGCGCAGGCGCATCCCAACCGAGGCCGGAGAGGGAAACGATCTTGCGCACGAGCGAAAAGCCATTGGAGTGGACGCCGGAGGAGGAGAGGCCGAGGATGACGTCGCCCTCTGCGAGGTCGCCAGCGGGCAGAAGCTGGCCGCGTTCGGCAGCGCCCACGGCAAAGCCTGCCAGATCGTAATCGCCATCGGAATACATGCCAGGCATTTCTGCCGTTTCACCGCCGATCAGCGCGCAGCCGGATTCAAGGCAGCCAGCGGCAATACCGTTGACAATGGCCGCGCCCTGGTCCGGATCGAGCTTGCCCGTGGCGAAATAATCGAGGAAGAATAGCGGCTCTGCGCCCTGAACCACCAGATCGTTGACGCACATGGCAACGAGGTCGATGCCGACCGTATCGTGGAAATTCGCGTCAATGGCGATCTTCAGCTTCGTGCCGACGCCATCATTGGCGGCAACGAGAACAGGGTCCTTGAAACCAGCGGCCTTGAGGTCGAACAGGCCGCCGAAGCCGCCGATCTCGCCATCTGCGCCCGGACGGCGCGTGGAGCGAACGGCTGGCTTGATCTTCTCGACCATCAGGTTTCCGGCATCGATATCGACGCCTGCATCGCTGTAGGTAAGACCGTTCTTGCCCGACTGGCTCATGGCTCTCGTCTCCGCTGGTTTTCTTGGCGTCGCCATTCGCATGAGATGGGTGCCGATGCAAGGGTGAGAGCGCCGGAACGTATGTTTTTCATGCCTTTTCGCCGCGAAGTCGGTTTGTGATCCCGACATCCCCCACCTGAGGGCGTGAACGCTATCGCCCTTGACCAGTCCCGCCTGCGCATCCTATCTCCTAGGACTGGCGTTATCACGGGCTGACGCGCACAAGGAAAAAACGATGCAACCACATATCAGAGGCATAAATCTGAGGCGCCAGATATTCTTCTGGTTGGGCGCGCTCGTGATTTTCGTCGTGTTCCTCATGGTGTTCAGCTCCATTCTGCTGCCTTTCGTGGCGGGCATGGCGCTGGCTTATTTCCTCGATCCGGTAGCGGATTGGCTGGAGCGACGCGGCCTCAGCCGCATGATGGCCAGCATCTTCATCCTCATTTCCTTCGTGCTGCTGTTTGCGCTTTCGCTGATCATCATCATTCCGCTGATTGCGGCGCAGGCATCGGAATTCATCAGCCGCATTCCTCAATATATCTCGTCTCTTCAGCAATTGATCGCGGGCACGGATACGAACCTGCTTCCCGGCTGGGTCAGTTCGCAGATCGATACGGTGAAGGAAAACTTCTCCAAGCTTCTGACGGAAGGCGCAGGCTTTATCGGCACGCTGCTGACGCAGATATGGAATTCCGGCAAGTCGCTGGTGGATGTGATTTCGTTGCTGGTGGTGACGCCCGTGGTCGCATTCTATCTGCTGCTGGACTGGGACCGGATGATCGACAAGGTGGATAGCTGGATTCCGCGCGACCACGTAACGACAGTCCGCCAGATTGCGCGCGACATGGATGCGACGATTGCGGGCTTCATCCGCGGTCAGGGTTCGCTCTGCATCATTCTCGGCGTTTATTACGCTGTCGGCCTCTCGCTCGTCGGCCTGAATTTCGGTCTTCTGATCGGCATGTTCGCAGGCGCCATCAGCTTCATTCCCTATATCGGTTCGATGGTGGGTCTGGTTCTTGCTGTCGGCGTGGCGCTGGTGCAGTTCTGGCCGGATTATATCTATGTGATCCTGACGCTTGCCGTTTTCTTCTCCGGCCAATTCATCGAAGGCAATATTCTTCAGCCCAAGCTCGTTGGCAGCAGCGTGGGTCTCCACCCCGTCTGGCTGATGTTTGCGCTGTTTGCCTTCGGCGCTCTCTTCGGCTTCGTCGGTCTTTTGGTGGCGGTTCCAGCGGCAGCCGCGGTCGGCGTGCTTGTTCGCTTCGCTCTATCGCGCTATCTTGATAGCGATCTCTATCATGGGCGCGCAGCCAATCTTCCCTGGGAGCCGCCGGAGGCCGGACAGCTGGAAGCCCTGCCGCCGCAGAAGATCGATTCTCAGAGCTGATCGATGAACGAAAACAATAAACCCGGCCCCGCCCGGTCCAAGGCCGAGCAGTTGCCGCTTGCCTTCTCGCACCAGACGGCGACGGGACGTGAAGACCTTCTGGTCGCCGCTCCGCTGGATGCGGCTGTCAGCATTGTGGATGAGTGGCCACGCTGGCCGTCCCCGGTCGTCATTCTGGCCGGTCCTCCCGGTTCGGGCAAATCGCACCTGGCGTCCATCTGGAAGAACACCAGCGGCGCCAATGAGATTACGCCGCAAAAGGGGAAGGATGCCGCGCGTGTTGCGGAAAACGGCCCGGTGCTTTTCGAGGATGCGGACCGCAATGGCTTTGATGACACCGAGCTTTTCCATGTCATCAACAGCGTGCGCGAAAACGGAACCTCGCTGCTGATCACGACGCGGCAATGGCCTGCGGCCTGGCCGGTAACGCTGCCGGACCTACGCTCCCGCCTGAAGGCGGCGACCGTGGTGGAAATCGGCGAACCGGACGAGGATTTGCTGGCGCAGGTGCTGATGAAGCTCTTTGCCGACAGGCAGCTTTACATGGATGACAAACTTGTCAGCTATATCGTTGCAAGGATGGAGCGTTCGCTGGATACGGCGCAGTCCCTTGTCGACCGGCTGGACCGGCTGGCGCTATCGCGCGGCACAAGGATCAGCCGGGCGCTTGCGGCAGAGGTTCTGACCGAGATGGGCAGCACTCTGGAAGACGATTGACTGTCACAGTTCCGTCGTCAAACTGTTATACGGGCAATGGCAGATTTAGAGGTGGAGTATTAGATGGATACGGCTGTGCAGGATGAGTTCGAAAAGGGCGGCTTGGCTCCGGCAGCAGAGGTGGAAAACCTCTGGGATAGCCCCGCGCGTTTCGTCAACCGGGAATTCTCCTGGCTGCAATTCAACCGCCGCGTTCTGGAAGAAACGCTGAATACATCGCACCCACTGCTGGAAAGGCTGCGCTTCCTCTCCATCTCCGCCGCCAACCTCGATGAATTCTTCATGGTGCGCGTTGCCGGTCTCGAAGGCCAGGTGCGCCAGTCCATTACGGTAAAGACGCCGGATGGTCGCACCCCCGCAGAGCAGTTGGAAGATATCCTCAAGGAAATCGATAATCTCCAGATGGAGCAGCAGGCTTCGCTTGCCGTTCTCCAGCAATATCTCGCCAAGGAAGATATCTATATCGTCCGCCCGGCGGCCCTTTCCGATGAGGACCGCACATGGCTGGAAAACGAGTTCGAAGAGCGCATCTTTGCGGTTCTGACGCCGCTTTCCATCGATCCCGCGCACCCGTTCCCCTTCATTCCCAACCTCGGCTTTTCCATGGGCCTGCAGTTGGAAAGCGTGAACGGACGCGAGCCGATGACGGCGCTTCTGCGTTTGCCGCCAGCGCTGGACCGCTTTATCCGCCTGCCGGATGACAAGACGGCGATCCGTTACATCACGCTGGAAGATGTCGTTGGCCTTTTCATTCACCGGCTTTATCCCGGCTACACCGTCAAGGGCTTCGGTACCTTCCGCATCATCCGCGATAGCGATATCGAGCTTGAGGAAGAAGCCGAAGATCTGGTGCGTTACTTCGAAAGCGCGCTGAAGCGCCGCCGTCGCGGTTCGGTCATTCGCATCGAGACCGATAGCGAAATGCCGCAGTCCCTGCGCCAGTTCGTGGTGCATGAGCTTGGCGTGCCGGATAACCGCGTTGCCGTTCTGCCGGGCCTTCTGGCACTCAACACCATTTCGGAAATCGTGAAAGCGCCGCGCGAAGACCTGAAGTTCGAGGCTTACAATGCCCGCTTCCCGGAACGCGTTCGTGAACATATGGGCGATTGCCTTGCCGCGATCCGCGAAAAGGACATGGTGGTTCACCATCCTTACGAAAGCTTCGACGTGGTCGTGCAGTTCCTGCTGCAAGCGGCGCGTGACCCGGATGTTCTTGCCATCAAGCAGACGCTGTACCGCACGTCTAATGACAGCCCTATCGTTCGCGCGCTGATCGATGCCGCCGAGCTTGGCAAGTCCGTGACGGCGTTGGTGGAGCTTAAAGCCCGCTTCGATGAAGAAGCCAATATTCGCTGGGCGCGAGATCTGGAACGCGCTGGCGTGCAGGTCGTGTTCGGCTTCATCGAACTGAAGACCCACGCGAAGATGTCGATGGTCGTGCGCCGTGAAGATGGCAAGCTGCGCACCTATTGCCACTTGGGAACCGGTAACTACCACCCGGTTACGGCGAAGGTTTACACTGACCTGTCTTTCTTCACCTGCAATCCGAAGATTGCGCATGACATGGCCAATATCTTCAACTTCATCACCGGCTATGGTGAGCCGGAAGAAGGTATGAAGCTGGCGGTTTCGCCATATACGCTGCGCGCGCGCATCTTGAAGCACATCAATGACGAGATCGAGCATGCCAAGGCCGGTGCACCGGCGGCAATCTGGATGAAGATGAATTCGCTGGTCGATCCCGAGATCATCGACGCGCTGTACAAAGCGAGCGCTGCGGGTGTCGAGATCGATCTGGTGATCCGCGGCATCTGCTGCCTGCGTCCGCAGGTGCCGGGTCTGTCGGACAATATCCGCGTGAAATCCATCGTCGGTCGTTTCCTGGAACACAGCCGAATCTTCTGCTTCGGCAATGGTTACGGCCTGCCATCCGACAAGGCGCTGGTCTATATCGGCTCTGCCGACATGATGCCGCGCAACCTCGATCGCCGCGTTGAAACACTGGTGCCTCTGGTCAATCCAACCGTGCATGAGCAAGTTCTTTCACAGATCATGCTGGGCAATCTCATTGACAATCAACAGAGCTACGAGATACTTGCGGACGGAACGTCCAGGCGCATCGAAGTGCGCAAGGGCGAGGAACCGTTCAACGCGCAGCACTATTTCATGACCAATCCAAGCCTGTCCGGACGTGGTGAAGCCCTGAAATCCAGTGCGCCAAAACTGATTGCGGGGCTGATCTCGGCCCGCAAGAAACAGGCTGAATGACACGATCAGAAGCACAGGGGCGGCTGACCGGCCTTGCCCCCGTTTCCGTCATAGATATTGGTTCGAACTCGGTTCGTCTCGTCGTTTATGAAGGTCTCTCGCGCGCACCTGCGGTGCTGTTCAACGAAAAGGTACTTTGCGGTCTTGGCAAAGGGCTTGCCCTTACCGGGCGCATGGATGAGGAAGGCGTGCGCCGCGCGCTGACCACGCTCAAGCGCTTCCGCGCCCTTTCCGCGCAGGCGCAGGCCCAGCAACTGCATGTGCTGGCAACCGCTGCCGCGCGCGAAGCCGAAAACGGACCGGACTTCATTCGCGAAGCGGAAGAAATTCTGGGCTGCGAAATCGAGGTCCTGTCCGGTGAAAAGGAAGCGCTTTACTCTGCCTATGGCGTGATCAGCGGTTTCCATGAGCCGGATGGTATTGCGGGCGATCTCGGCGGCGGTTCGCTGGAACTGATCGATATCAAGGGCAATAAATGCGGCACGGG
>JAAIGF010140145.1_pt1 | contig 60210 bp, 58 predicted proteins | sample 6487441 | NCBI WGS metagenome assembly JAAIGF01 (sample SAMN13974129, study PRJNA590717) | phyllosphere metagenome | biome: pepper field; feature: multiple bacterial spot infested pepper fields; material: pepper leaves; isolation source: leaves from pepper fields | host: Capsicum annuum ...
GCCCGCTCCTACGTTTGTTTCGGGCCAGTATTGCCTGTGCCAGACGCGCGCGACCGCCTTGTTCGTACGACGCGGTATCGAGGCATGCGCCAGGGCGTTCGCGCGCAAATCCCCTAGGAATAATTGGCCCGAAACAAACGTAGGAGCGGGCTTGCCCGCGAAGCGCCGCGCGGGCGGCGCTCGATCTCACAGGCGCTGAATATGCTGCGGTGAACACCTGCGGCGCTCGATCTCACAGGCGCCATATAACCCACGGCGTACCCCTGTCTGCCGTAATGCATAACCCGCGGCATGCAACGATCAACCATGACGGCAATCAAATGGATACCCCCCACCAATTCCCTGACCTCCGGCAGATGAGCCCCCGGCGCGCCTATGGTAGAGTGGCGGCCTTTTTCCGAAGGGGCGTTTACTGTGTGGGAATTGGTCAAGTCCGGTGGTTGGATGATGCTGCCGATCATTCTGAGTTCCATCGCTGCCATGGCTATCGTCGTCGAGCGCCTGTGGACCCTGCGCGCCAGTCGCGTCACCCCGCCGCACCTGCTGGGCCAGGTGTGGATCTGGATCAAGGACAAGCAACTCACCAGTGACAAGCTCAAGGCCCTGCGCGCCGATTCGCCACTGGGCGAAATTCTTGCCGCAGGCCTTGCCAATTCGCGCCATGGCCGCGAAATCATGAAAGAGTGCATCGAAGAGGCGGCTTCGCGCGTCATCCACGAACTGGAACGCTATATCAGCACCCTTGGCACCATCGCCGCGATGGCCCCGCTGTTGGGCCTGCTGGGTACCGTGTTGGGCATGATCGACATCTTCAGTGCCTTCATGGGCTCGCAGATGACCGCCAACGCCGCAGTGCTGGCCGGTGGTATTTCCAAGGCTCTGGTCACTACCGCGGCCGGCCTCATGGTCGGTATCCCGGCGGTGTTCTTCCACCGCTTCCTGCTGCGCCGCATCGATGAGCTGGTGGTGGGTATGGAGCAAGAGGCAATCAAGCTGGTGGAAGTGCTCCAGGGCGACCGCGAAGTGGAAGTGGCCGGAGGCAAGGCGTGAAGTTCCGGCGCAATCGCCAGCGGGAAAACGTCGACATCAACCTGGCGTCGCTGATCGACGTGGTGTTCGTCCTGCTGCTGTTCTTTGTGGTCACCACCACCTTTACCCGCGAGACCCAGCTGCGCGTCGAGCTGCCTGAAGCTGCCAGTGCCGAACAGGCACCGGCCGACCAGGGCAAGCTGGTGGAAATCACCATCAGCGCAGAAGGCGTGTACTCGGTGAACAACCACCTGCTACCCAAGAGTGACCTGGCCACCCTTAGTGAGGCCATCGAGCGTGAATCCGGTGGTGACAACAAGCTGCCGCTGGCCATTAGCGCCGACGGCAAGACCCCGCACCAGGCTGTGGTTACCGCAATGGATGCCGCCGGCAAGCTCGGTTTCAGCCAATTGCGCATGACCACCGTCGAGGCGGCCCAGGGCACGCCCTGATGGCCTTCGCCGATCGCCTGCTCGCCGCCTGGTACGCCGGGCACCCGGCGCTGGCATTGCTGCGCCCGCTGGAGGCGTTGTACCGCCGCGTGGTCACGCGCAAGCGGGCGCGTTTTCTCAGCGGCGAAAGCGCCAGCTACCGGGCCCCCGTGCCGGTCATCGTGGTGGGCAATATCACCGTTGGGGGCACCGGCAAGACGCCAATGATTCTCTGGCTGATCGAGCACTGCCGCCAGCAGGGGCTGAAGGTTGGCGTGGTCAGCCGTGGCTACGGTGCCAAGCCGCCGCAGCTGCCTTGGCGTGTGCAGGCCGACCAGCTCGCCGAGCAGGCCGGAGACGAACCACTGCTGATCGTGCAGCGCACCGGCGTGTCACTGATGATCGACCCCGACCGCTCCCGCGCCGTGCAAGCATTGCTGGCCAGCGAACCGCTCGACCTGATCCTGTGCGACGACGGCATGCAGCACTACCGCCTGGCCCGTGACCTGGAGCTGGTACTGATCGACGCCGCCCGTGGCCTCGGTAACGGCCGCTGCCTGCCGGCCGGCCCCTTGCGTGAGCCTGCCGAACGGCTGCAGGGCGCTGACGCAGTACTGTTCAATGGCGCAAGCGAAGACCGTGTCGATGGCTTTGGCTTCCGCCTGCAGCCGTCTGCGCTGGTCAACCTGCGCACCGGCGAGCGCCGCGGGCTCGACCATTTCCCTGCAGGCCAGCGTCTGCACGCGGTGGCCGGTATCGGCAACCCGCAACGTTTCTTCAATACCCTGCTGGGGCTAAACTGGCAGCCGGTGCCGCACCCCTTCGCCGACCATGCGCAGTTCAGCGCCCGGAGCCTGGCTTTCAGCCCGCCACTGCCGCTGGTCATGACCGAAAAGGATGCGGTGAAATGCCGGGCCTTCGCCGCCGACAACTGGTGGTACCTGGCTGTCGAAGCACAGCCCACACCGGCATTCAGTGCCTGGTTCGACAGCCAGCTGCAACGCCTGCTGCGCAAGCCCTGAGCCTGTTTTCAATTTCCGGCCACCTGGCCCAAAGGAAGCTTTCAATGGACACCAAACTGCTCGATATCCTGGCCTGCCCGATCACCAAGGGCCCGCTCAAGCTCAGCGCCGACAAGACCGAGCTGATCAGCAAGGGTGCCGGCCTGGCTTACCCGATTCGTGACGGTATCCCGGTCATGCTGGAAAGCGAGGCACGCACCCTGACTGACGACGAGCGCCTGGACAAATGAGCCTGAACTTCACCGTGGTGATCCCCGCCCGCCTGCGTTCCACACGCTTGCCAGGCAAACCGCTGCTGGCGATTGCCGGCAAGCCGATGGTGCAGCATGTGTGGGAGCAGGCGCGCAAGAGCGCTGCCAGTCGCGTGGTCATTGCCACCGACGATGCCAGCATCTTCGAGGCCTGCCAGGCTTTTGGTGCAGAAGTGCTGATGACCCGTGTCGATCACGAATCGGGTACCGACCGCCTGGCCGAAGTGGCTGCTCAACTGGGCCTGGCAGCCGATGCCATCGTGGTCAACGTGCAAGGTGACGAGCCGCTGATTCCACCGGTGATCATCGATCAGGTGGCGGCCAACCTGGCTGCCCACCCGGAAGCCGGCATCGCGACCTTGGCCGAGCTCATCCATGAACCGGAAACCGTGTTCAACCCTAATGCGGTCAAGGTCGTCAGCGACAAGAATGGCCTGGCCCTGACCTTCAGCCGCGCGCCGCTGCCGTGGGCGCGCGATACCTTCGCCAATGGCCGTGACCAGTTGCCGCCAGGTGTGCCTTACCGCCGCCACATTGGCATGTACGCCTATCGCGTCGGCTTCCTTCACGACTTTGTTGGCTGGGGCCCATGCTGGCTCGAGCAGGTCGAGGCCCTGGAGCAACTGCGTGCGTTGTGGCATGGCGTACGCATTCACGTCGAGGATGCCATCGAGGCGCCGGCCGTGGGCGTGGACACCCCAGAAGACCTGGAGCGCGTACGGCGCTTGCTGGAGGCCTGATGCGCATTCTGTTCGTGTGCCTGGGCAACATCTGCCGTTCGCCCACTGCCGAAGGCGTGCTGCGCCAGCAGCTACAGGCTGCCGGGCTTGCCGACCAGGTGCAGGTGGCCTCGGCTGGTACTGGCGACTGGCACGTTGGCAAGGCGCCCGACAGCCGTACCTGCAAGGCGGCGCTGGCGCGTGGCTACGACTTGTCGCAACAACGCGCCCAGCAGGTCAAGGCTGCGCACTTTGCCGAGTACGACCTGGTCCTGGCCATGGACGAGAGCAACCTGCGCGATCTGCGTGCCATGCGCCCGCATACTGCGGTAGGGGAGCTCGACTTGTTCCTGCGCCGCTACGGCGCAGCGCTGGATGAAGTACCCGACCCTTACTATGGCGGGGCTGATGGCTTCGAGCAGGTGCTCGACCTGGTCGAGTCGGCTTGCCAGGCGCTGGTGCTGGAAATCAAGGGGCGGTTATGACAGGGCAGTGGCAGGAGCAGGTATCGCTCAAGCCTTACAACACCTTCGGCATCGACGTAAGGGCGCGTTACTTCAGCCAAGCGCAGGATGACCAGCAGGTGCGCCAGGCGCTGGCGTTGGCGGGTCAGCGCGAGGTGCCGGTGCTGGTAATCGGTGGTGGCAGCAACCTGCTGCTGACCCGCGATATCGACGCGCTGGTGCTGCACATGGCCAGCCGTGGCCGGCGGGTGCTCAGCGATGATGGTGAGCGCATGGTGGTCGAGGCCGAGGCCGGTGAACCGTGGCACCCGTTCGTGCAGTGGACTTTGGCGCAGGGGTATTGCGGGCTGGAGAACCTCAGCCTGATCCCCGGCACTGTGGGGGCCGCGCCGATGCAGAACGTGGGTGCCTATGGGGTGGAGATCAAGGACGTATTTGCCGGCCTGACTGCCCTGGACCGCAAGACCGGCGAGCTGCGGGACTTTGGCCTGGCGGAATGTGCGTTCGGTTATCGCGACAGCCTGTTCAAGCGCAACCCTGGGCGCTGGTTGATCCTGCGTGTGCGTTTTGCCCTGAGCCGAACCCTGCAGGCGCACCTGGACTACGGCCCGGTGCGTCAGCGTCTGGCAGAGCAGGGCGTGACGGAGCCGACCGCCCAGGCGATCAGTGATGCAATCTGCAGCATACGCCGTGAAAAGCTGCCAGACCCGGCAGAGCTGGGTAATGCCGGAAGTTTCTTCAAGAACCCGGTGGTATCAGCAGTGCGGGTCGAGCGCATTCGTGCGCAGTATCCGGGGGTGGTGGCTTATCCCCAGGCTGATGGCCAGGTGAAGCTGGCAGCGGGCTGGTTGATCGAACAGGCGGGCTGGAAGGGCTATCGCGACGGTGATGCAGGTGTGCACCGTTTGCAGTCGCTGGTGTTGGTCAACTATGGCCAGGCGAGCGGGGCGCAGATGCATGCGCTGGCGCAGCGGATCCAGGCTGACATTCTGGAGCGGTTCGGGGTTGAGCTGGAAATGGAGCCGAACCTGTACTGATTTATTGCCTGTACCGGCCTTGTCGCGGCTAAAGCCGCTTCTGCATTTACTGCGCAGGTTTCGGTTTTGCGCGTTATGTGCAGGGGCGGCTTCAGCCGGTGCCATACAGTTGTAGATGTTACAGCAGTTTCTTCAGTGCCTTGGTCCACTCGAAGGTTGTTGGTTGCAGCGTATCATCCCCTTCCTTCACACCGTCCCGGTCCACGGCGTACGAAAAGATACCGCCCTTGGTGCCTTGGCTCGGGTTCCAGCTGGCATAGGCGTAGGCAGTACTGCTTTCAATAGGCTGCAGTACATCGCCCCAACCTCGGCTTCGCTCCTCGTAGAACGAGAAACCAACCAGAAATTTCGAAGGGACGAGGAAATCCTTGAACATTCGGTCGTAATGGCCCTGCACGCTGCCTGGCGACTGGCCGTATGCCTGGAAAAGTACGAAGTCCAGTTGCGATTCCAGCGAGCGAAGCAGGCTGACGTCACCGTTCTCGTTGGTGTCGTAGATGAACAGGCGGCCTTGCCCCAGTAGCCGTTTGAGCTCCAGCGAAATCCCTTCGGCCTGCTTGCGCTGTGAGTCTGTCAGGGTGTGCTCGATATCAATATCGAGTCCATCCAGGCCTTTCGTGGAGCTGAAGAACCGCTGGAAGATATCGTTTGCCGTGGCGCCTGGCTTGATCAGCTCATCAATAGCGACGGTACGGACCACTTTGATCTGTTTCTTGTGCAGGGCGGGAATGATGTCTGACTCGAGTGCTTTCCAGTAATCGGCCGGTTCATTGCCATCAGGGAAGACAAAGGCGATGTCCACTTCGTCGGGCAATTCGCGCATCGATACCTTGTTGCCCAGGTCGCCGGTTGCAATGTCACGCCAAGAGCGGAAGTAACACGCCATGATGCCTGCTTGAGGGTTCATTGATCTCTCCGGTGAATGATTGAGTGCAGGTTGCTTCTCAATGCTATCCACGGGGTGCCGCCGCTTCTGCTGGCAGGTCTGCGAGGTTTGCGTGATACGGCCCTGTAAGCAAGCCTGAGACAAGCTGGTGTCTTTTTACCGGGCAAGAAAAAGCCCCGCCAGTTCGCACTGGCGGGGCTTTTCATTCAGCCTTGGCTATCAACCGTGATGAGGCTTGTGCTCATCGGCAGCTTCCAGGGCTGGTTCCTCGGAGGTGGCAGCAGCTTCCTGTGCGGCTTTGGCAGCAGCCTCGGCCTCACGCTTGCGGCGGCGCACTTCACGTGGGTCGTTCGGTGCGCGGCCGTTGGCCAGCATGACGGTGACAGGCTCTACCACGGCAGGGGCTGCGACCGGCGCTGGCTCGACCACTGCAGGTGCAGGCTCGGCCACCACTTCTGGCTGGGCTTCGACAACCGAGGCAGGCTGCTCGGCAACCGGGGCGACTTCGATTACGGCCGGGGCCTGTTCGATTTCACCGGCTTCGACAGCAGGTGCTTCTACCGGGGCTTCAACAGCCACCGTTTCGGCAACTACGGTCGGCTCGACAACAGGTGCCTCTTCCACAACGGGCTGTGGAGCAACTTCGACCACTGGCTCGGCAGTTACCTCGGCCACGGCCACAGGCTCGCTGACTGGCTGTTCTACCACTGGGGCAACGGCCACTGCTTCTGCCTTGGCTACAGCTTCAGCCTGCTCGGCCTTTTCAGCTTGCTCAACCGGCTGGGCGACTTCACTGCTGACGGACTCGACAGCGGCAGCGACTTCAGCGGTGGCGCGCTCGGCCTGCTGGTTGGCCTGGGCTTCAGCGTCGCTGCTGATGTTGCTGGTAGCAACAGCGGCAGTCACGGCCAGGCCAGCGGCCAGTTCAGCACCCAGCTCGGTGGCCTGGTGCTGTTGTGGCTGCTCTTCGCTGCCGTCTTCTTCACCTTCGATCAGCTCGCCATTGGCGTTGCGCTGGCGCTCGCGACGGTTGCTGCGGCGACGCTGGCCACGCGAGCGGCGGCGCGGACGCTCGCCATCGGTGCCTTCCTGCTCGTCTTGCAGCAGTTCTTCGTTCGGCAGTTGTTCTTCGGTCAGCTCGGCAGCCTGCTCGGCAGCTTCCTCGGTGGCACGTGGCTGACGTTCTTCGCGTGGTGGGCGAGGGGCACGTTCTTCACGAGGGGCGCGTTCATCGCGTGGTGCGCGCTCTTCGCGAGGGGCGCGCTCTTCACGTGGCGCACGTTCTTCGCGAGGGGTGCGTTCTTCACGTGGCGCACGCTCTTCGCGAGGGGCGCGTTCTTCACGCGGTGCACGCTCTTCGCGTGGAGCACGTTCTTCACGGGCTACACGTTCTTCACGTGGCTGGCGTTCTTCGCGTTCGGTTGGCGGGGTGGCGTCCAGCGGCTCACGCAGTTCGCGTACGCGCTCTTCGCCACGGTTGCTGCGGCGATCTTCGCGTGGCTGGCGTGGTGCGCGTTCTTCACGCGGCGCACGCTCTTCGCGTGGGGCGCGTTCCTCACGTGGTGCACGTTCTTCACGCGGTGCGCGCTCCTCGCGTGGCTGGCGCTCCTCGCGTGGTGCGCGCTCGGCACGTTCTTCGCGCGGCTTGCGTTCTTCGTCGCGGCGGCCGTTGCGGTTGCGGCTCTGCTGGCGGCCGTTGCGGCGTTCTTCGTTGCGTGGGCTACGCTCGGCTGCCGGTTTTTCAGCGGCTGTGACCACCGGCGCGGCGGCAGGCTCGTCCTTGCCGGCGAACAGGCTGACCAGCGACTTCACCAGGCCCTTGAACAGGCTTGGCTCCGGGGCGCTTGGGGCAGGGGCGGCCGGCTGAGGCTCTTCAGCGGCGGCTGGCACCGGTGCGTTGGCGCGGGCCGGGGCGGTTTTCACTGCGGCTTCCTGGCGTACCAAGGTGCGGGTAGCGGTTGGCTGCGGCGCTTCTTCGGCTTCGCTGGCGGCGATTTCGTAGCTGGACTGGTTGTTCAGCACTTCCGGGTTATCGTCGCGCAGGCGCTGGACTTCGAAGTGCGGGGTTTCCAGGTGGTCGTTCGGCAGGATGATGATGCGCGCACGGGTGCGCAGTTCGATCTTGGTGATCGAGTTGCGCTTTTCGTTGAGCAGGAACGCAGCCACCGGGATCGGTACCTGTGCACGTACTTCGGCAGTGCGGTCCTTCAGGGCTTCTTCTTCGATCAGGCGCAGGATGGCCAGCGACAGCGACTCGACGTCACGGATGATGCCGGTGCCGGAGCAGCGTGGGCAGACGATGCCGCTGCTTTCCCCCAGCGACGGGCGCAGGCGCTGACGGGACATTTCTAGCAGGCCGAAGCGCGAGATGCGGCCAACCTGCACGCGAGCGCGGTCGGCTTCCAGGCATTCACGCACACGTTCTTCCACGGCGCGCTGGTTCTTCGCCGGGGTCATGTCGATGAAGTCGATGACGATCAGGCCGCCGATGTCACGCAGGCGCAGTTGGCGGGCGATTTCCTCGGCCGCTTCCAGGTTGGTCTGCAGGGCGGTTTCTTCGATGTCGCTGCCTTTGGTGGCGCGCGCCGAGTTGATGTCGATGGACACCAGGGCTTCGGTCGGGTCGATCACGATCGAGCCGCCGGATGGCAGGTCGACCACGCGCTGGAAGGCGGTCTCTATCTGGCTTTCGATCTGGAAGCGGTTGAACAGCGGAACGCTGTCTTCGTACAGCTTGACCTTGCTGGCGTACTGCGGCATCACCTGGCGGATGAAGGTCAGGGCTTCTTCCTGGGCGTCGATGCTGTCGATCAGCACTTCGCCGATGTCCTGGCGCAGGTAGTCGCGGATAGCGCGGATGATGACGTTGCTTTCCTGGTAGATCAGGAAGGGCGCGGCGCGGTCCTGGGACGCTTCCTTGATGGCGGTCCACAGTTGCAGCAGGTAATCGAGGTCCCACTGCATTTCTTCGCTGCTGCGGCCAAGGCCGGCAGTGCGCACGATCAGGCCCATGTCGCCCGGTACGGTCAGGCCGTTCAGGGCTTCACGCAGTTCGTTGCGCTCTTCGCCTTCGATGCGGCGCGAGATGCCACCGGCACGCGGGTTGTTGGGCATCAGCACCAGGTAGCGGCCGGCCAGGCTGATGAAGGTGGTGAGGGCGGCGCCTTTGTTGCCGCGCTCTTCCTTCTCGACCTGGACGATGACTTCCTGGCCTTCGCTGAGCACTTCCTTGATGTTGACCCGGCCTTCCGGGGCTTTCTTGAAGTATTCGCGGGAGATTTCTTTCAGCGGCAGGAAGCCGTGACGTTCGGAACCGAAGTCGACGAAGGCGGCTTCGAGGCTGGGTTCGATGCGGGTGATCTTGCCTTTGTAGATGTTGGCCTTTTTCTGCTCGCGCGCGCCGGACTCGATGTCCAGGTCGTAGAGACGTTGGCCGTCCACCAGGGCTACACGCAACTCTTCGGGTTGAGTTGCGTTAATCAGCATTCTTTTCATGTTGTACCGTCGGTTTCCGGGCTGCCGGAAACGGCGTTCGGCACACACGACGTCTCATGGTCGGTGCCAAGGTGCGCAAAGGGTGGCTGGGCCACCCCCGTGTCGAGCGACGTTCGGCACCAGCCGGTTGCCCAGCCTGCCGTTGTCGCGACGACGCGTCCTGTTTGCTGCGGTGCCAACAAGGCCCCGGTGGCTTCGAATGGGTATCCGAATCAACCAAGCGGGCCTTGTGCACTCAGTCAGGAGGAGGAATCAACCGTCAGCCGTGGACGCCCGGGGGCATCTGTTCAGGACCTTATCCGCTCGCCGGCCGTTGTACGGGGCCGGTGGCCGGACGCGGTGCTACACGGTCCGAGGGCTGTGCATCTCCACCCTGCACGTATCCCTGATAATTCGGGTGCTGCCGCGCGCTGAATCCGCAACGGGTTGCATTTTTCGCCAGCTTCAATAGTGGAAAGCTGACGCCATTACATGTCCAAGGCAGGTATTTCCGAAGCATTCGCCTTGCGTTGCGTGGAAGCGACGGGGCGGGCAGAGGTACGGCGAAAAGAATCGGGTAAGCAGGTGAAACACCGCACTTGTCGCTTTTTTCGGTCTTCTCTACACAGCGCTGGTGGCGATTCCAGGCAATTCGGTAAACTGGCGAAAACCCCGTAGGACGGCCTCGCGTCCTGGAGAATTGCGTAGGTCAGGAACCGGCCAAGGGCCTGGTTTCACTGGCCTGCCGCTTTTGGCGGCGTTCGCGACTATAGCAGCAATGATTAAGTGCTTCAATTCCATAAAAAATTGTTATGATTCCCGCCATGACGACCAATACCCCTCCGACTTCCGGCGTTCAGCTGATCGAAGTCGCGCCGGAGCTTGCCGGCCAACGCATCGACAATTTCCTCATCACGGCGCTCAAGGGCGTGCCCAAGACCCTGGTCTACCGCATCCTGCGCAAGGGTGAAGTCCGGGTCAACAAAGGCCGCGTGAAGCCTGAATACAAGATCCAGGCCGGCGACATCGTGCGTGTGCCGCCCGTCCGTCTGCCAGAGCGCGACGAGCCGGCGCCGGTGGCGCAGGGGCTGTTGCAGCGCCTGGAAGCTGCCATTGTCTATGAGGACAAGGCGCTGATCGTGATGAACAAGCCCGCCGGCATCGCCGTGCATGGTGGCAGCGGCCTGAGTTTCGGCGTGATCGAGGCGCTGCGCCAGTTGCGCCCGGATGCCAAGGAGCTGGAGCTGGTGCACCGCCTGGACCGCGATACCTCCGGCCTGCTGATGATCGCCAAGAAGCGCAGCATGCTGCGCCACCTGCACGCCGCGCTGCGGGGGGACGGTGTCGACAAGCGCTACATGGCGCTGGTGCGTGGCCACTGGCCAACCGCGAAGAAGCAGGTCAACGCACCGTTGCTCAAGAGCAACCTGCGTTCGGGCGAGCGCATGGTCGAAGTGAATGACGAGGGCAAGGAGGCGCTGACCTTGTTCCGCGTCCTGCGCCGCTTTGGCGATTTCGCCACCATTGTCGAGGCGCGCCCGATTACCGGCCGTACCCACCAGATTCGCGTGCATACCCTGCATGCGGGGCACATGATCGCTGGCGACAGCAAGTACGGCGACGAAGATTTCAGCCGCGAAATCCGCGAGCTGGGCGGCAAGCGCCTGTTCCTGCATGCCTATGCGCTGACCGTGCCGTTGCCGGACGGCGGCGAGCTGAAGCTTGAGGCGCCTGTGGATGAGGTGTGGGCGAAGACCGTTGAGCGTTTGAGTGCGCCCTGACCTATGAAGAAAGACTATGAGCTGCTGATCTTTGACTGGGACGGCACCCTGGCCGATTCCATCGGGCGAATTGTCGAAGCCATGAACGCTGCCGCCGATCGCGCCGGCGAGGCGCAAAGCAGCGACGACGCGGTCAAGGGCATCATCGGCCTGGCCCTGGGCGAGGCAATCCACACCCTGTACCCGCACCTGGCACCCGCGCAGGTCGAAAGCTTCCGCCAGCACTACGCTGACATCTACATGGCCCTGGACCAGCAACCCTCGCCGCTGTTCGAGGGTGTGACCGAGTCGCTGGACGCCTTCCGCGCAGAGGGCTACCGCCTGGCGGTGGCCACTGGCAAGGCGCGTCGCGGGTTGGACCGGGTGCTCAAGGCCAATGGTTGGGAGCAATTTTTCGATATCACTCGTGCCGCCGACGAGACCCGTGGCAAGCCGCACCCGCTGATGCTCGAGGAAATCCTCGGCCATTGCGGTGTCGAACCGGGGCGTGCACTGATGGTCGGAGATTCGGCATTTGACCTGCAGATGGCCAGCAATGCCGGCATGCATTCGGTAGCGGTGGGCTATGGTGCCATGTCACTGCAGGCGCTGGCCGCGTTTGGCCCGCAAGTGTGCATCGATCATTTTTCCCAGCTGCGCGAGTGGCTGGGTAGTTCCGCAATTCCACTTCCAAGGTAGGTAAGCATGGCAGACGAATGGAAAGCCCCTGAGGCCGAGCCTGAGGAGCGTGAAGAGCGCAAAAGCTGGCAGCTGCTGGAAAAGACCCTGCTGGCGAGCGTGCAGGAGCAACGCCGGTCGCGGCGTTGGGGCATTTTTTTCAAGCTGCTGACCTTCGTCTACCTGTTTGGCATCCTCGCGTTGTTCTCGCCGCTGATGGACATGGACAAGGCTGCCTCGCGCAGTGCCAGCCATACTGCGTTGGTGGAGGTGCGTGGTGTGATTGCCGATCAGGAGGCCGCCAGTGCCGACAATATCGTCAAGAGCTTGCGCGACGCATTCAAGGACAGCAAGACCAAGGCTGTGGTGATGCGCATCAACAGCCCGGGCGGCAGCCCGGTGCAGGCGGGTTACGTGTATGACGAAATCCGCCGCCTGCGTGCGGAGTACCCGGCCATCAAGCTTTATGCGGTCATCGCCGACCTTGGCGCTTCTGGGGCTTATTACATTGCCAGTGCGGCGGACGAGATCTATGCCGACAAGGCCAGCCTGGTGGGGTCGATTGGTGTGACGGCGGCCGGTTATGGCTTTGTTGGCACCATGGAGAAGCTGGGCGTGGAGCGGCGTTCTTACACTTCGGGTGAGCACAAGGCCTTCCTTGATCCGTTCTCGCCAGAAAAGCCAGAAGAAACGCGGTTCTGGCAGGGGGTGCTGGATACCACTCACAACCAGTTCATTGCCATGGTCAAGCAAGGGCGTGGCGAGCGCCTGAAGGACAAGGAGCATCCGGAGCTGTTCAGTGGCCTGGTGTGGTCGGGTGAGCAGGCCAAAGAGTTGGGGCTGGTGGATGGGCTGGGCAGTGCCAGCTACGTGGCGCGTGAGGTCGTTGGCGAGAAGGAGCTGGTGGACTTCACTGTTCAGGAATCGCCGTTTGATCGCTTCTCCAAGCGTGTAGGGGCCAGCGTGGCTGAGCACCTGGCGATGTGGATGGGGTTCCAGGGGCCGCAATTGCGTTGAGTCGGGTTGCTGCAGCGGGCCTGTCTTGGGTTTTGCATTGTCTGTGAGGTCGAGCGCCGCAGGTGTTCGCCGATGTGCTTTTGGCGCCTGCGAGATCGAGCGCCGCAGGTGTTCGTCGATGTGCTTTTGGCGTCTGCGAGATCGAGCGCCGCCCGCGCGGCGCTTCGCGGGCAAGCCCGCTCCTACGTTTGTTTCGGGCCAGTTATGCCTGTGGGATTTGCGCGCGAACGCCTTGGCGCATGCCTCGATATCGCGTTGTACAAACAAGGCGGTCGCGCGCGCCTGGCACAGGCGATACTGGCCCGAAACAAACGTAGGAGCGGGCTTGCCCGCGAAGCGCCGCGCGGGCGGCGCTCGATCTCGCAGGCGCTGAATATCTCGCGGCGAACGCTTCGGCGCTCGATCTCGCAGGCGCTGAATATCTCGCGGCGAACGCTTCGGCGCTCGATCTCACAGGCGCAAAAAAACCAAGGCGGACTAAGGAACAATCACCCCTTCCTTGGTCAGCATATCCACCAGCCGAATCAGCGGCAGCCCGATCAGGCTGGTCGAATCGCACCCGTGAGTGCTCTGGAACAAGCTCACCCCCAATCCTTCTGCCTTGAAGCTCCCTGCGCAATCCAGCGGCTGTTCCGCTGTGACATAGCGCTCCACTCGCTCGCGGCTCAGTTCGCGCATCGTCACCGTAAACGGCACGCAATCCACCTGGCATTGCCCGGTGGCGCTGTTCAGCAGTGCCAGCCCGGTCAAAAAGCTCACCTGCTGCCCGCTGCACTCCAGCAGTTGCTCGCAGGCCCGTTCAAACGTGTGCGGCTTGCCCAGCACCTGTTCGCCCAGTACCGCCACCTGGTCCGAGCCAATGATCAGGTGCCCGGGGTGGCTGCCCGCCAGCGCCTCTGCCTTTTGCCTGGCCAGCCGGCGTACCAGCTCTACGGCCGGTTCGTCAGCCATGCGCTGTTCGTCTATGTCGGGGCTTGCCCAGGTGAAAGGCAGGCGCAGGCGGGCGAGGAGTTCGCGGCGATAGGCAGAGCTGGAAGCCAGTAACAGAGGAAGCATGGTAGACTCCTGAATCAGTTGAACAAATTCTATCACGCACGATGCCGCCTAATTTCCTTTGACAGGGGCGGGGGGCATCCCTATTATGCTGCGCCTATGTTGAATGACCCGATTCCACCTCACGTTGACCCGCGCAAATTAGCCGATCGTGGCGTAACCCTTAACGGTTCGCTGCAGCTCGCTGATTTGGAAAGACTCTGCGACCCGCTTTCCGACAATGTCGGTACGGTGCAGGCGAAGTTCGATTTTGAACGAGATGAACAGCACGTGGTGGTTATCCACAGCGAGCTTGACGTCGAGGTCAAGATGGTTTGCCAGCGTTGTCTTGAGCTGGTCACCCTGCCGATCCACAGCGAATGTACTTACGCCGTGGTGAAGGAGGGTGCGAATACCCAGTCGTTGCCGAAAGGCTATGACGTGCTGGAACTGGGCGAAGATCCTTTGGATCTGCAGGCATTGATCGAGGAGGAGCTTCTGCTTGCCTTGCCAATCGTGCCTGCTCATCATCCGGAAGAATGCCAGCAGCCGGCGGGCGCAGACGAGCCCGATTCGAGCAAGGACGAGGTATCGCGGTCCAACCCGTTCAGTGTTTTGGCGCAGTTAAAGCGTGACCCAAACGTTTAGGAGTTAATCAATTATGGCTGTTCAGCAGAACAAAAAATCCCGCTCTGCCCGTGACATGCGCCGTTCGCACGACGCCCTGTCGGAAAACGCGCTGTCGGTAGAGAAAACCACCGGTGAAGTTCACCTGCGCCACCACGTTTCGCCAGAAGGCGTATACCGTGGTCGCAAAGTGGTCGACAAGGGCGCTGACGAGTAATCCTTGTCCGCTCAGATCATCGCGATCGACGCAATGGGCGGGGACTTCGGTCCCCGCAACATTGTTCAGGCTAGCATTGCCTGCCTTTCTGCTACCCCCTCGCTGTACCTGACCCTCGTCGGTCAACCCTCTCTCCTGGAAGATCTTGTCAGCGGCCTTGCGGCTGCGGATCGCGCGCGCCTGCAAATCGTCGCCGCCAGTGAGGTAATCGGCATGGACGAGCGGCCTTCCCAGGCATTGCGTGGCAAGCCGGACTCGTCGATGCGCATCGCCCTGGAGCTGGTGCGTGATGGCAAGGCCCAGGCCTGTGTCAGTGCCGGCAATACCGGGGCGCTGATGGCGCTGTCACGCTTTGTGCTCAAGACCCTGCCGGGTATTGATCGGCCGGCCATGGTGGCGGCGATCCCGACCCAGGCCGGTTACTGCCAGTTGCTCGATCTGGGGGCCAATGTCGATTGCAGCGCCGAGAACCTTTACCAGTTCGCTGTGATGGGTTCGGTGGCTGCTCAAGCCCTGGGGGTGCATCGCCCGCGCGTGGCGTTGCTTAACATTGGCACCGAGGACATCAAAGGCAACCAGCAGGTCAAGCTGGCGGCCAGCCTGTTGCAGAATGCCCGCGGGCTCAACTATGTAGGCTTCGTCGAAGGTGACGGGCTTTACCGTGGTGAGGCTGACGTGGTGGTGTGCGATGGCTTCGTCGGCAATATCCTGCTCAAGTCCAGCGAAGGCCTGGCGACCATGATTGCTGTGCGTATCGAGCAACTGTTCAAGGGCGGCCTATTGTCGCGGGCAGCCGGGGCGGTGGCCATGCCATTGCTCAAGCGTTTGCAGGCCGACCTGGCGCCGGCGCGGCACAACGGTGCGAGCTTCCTGGGGTTGCAGGGTATCGTCATCAAGAGCCATGGCTCGGCGGGGGTGCAGGGCTTTCAGAGTGCCATCCAGCGAGCGTTGATCGAGATTCAGGAAAACCTGCCTCAGCGCTTGCATGGGCGCTTGGAGGACTTGCTGCTTTAGCCTGTACCGGCCTCTTCGCGGGTAAACCCGCGCCTACACGGGGATGCGGTCGTTGTAGGAGCGGGTTTACCCGCGAAAGGGCCGGCGCAGGCCAGCAAAGACCTTAGGCATATCGCCGATGAAGTGCTTAAATGTGACCGCTTGGTCTGTATCTTCATCCAAGCTTTCAGATTCCGCGCCTGGCTCAGGGCCTGGCGCACCCTATCCGACGACAAGATCATAAGGGCTTGTTCAATGTCTGCATCTCTCGCATTCGTCTTTCCCGGTCAAGGTTCCCAGTCGCTGGGCATGCTCGCCGAGCTCGGCGCCGAGAAGCCAGTGATCATCGAGACCTTCAAAGAAGCCTCCGCAGCACTCGGCTACGACCTGTGGAAGCTGGTCCAGGAAGGCCCAGAAGAGCAACTCAACCAGACCGACAAGACCCAGCCGGCCATCCTTGCTGCGTCCATCGCGCTGTGGCGCCTGTGGCTGGAAGAGGGCGGCGCCAGGCCGGCCTTCGTTTCCGGTCACAGTCTGGGCGAATACAGCGCCCTGGTCGCTGCCGGCAGCATCAGCCTGAAAGACGCCGTTCGCCTGGTCGAGCGCCGCGGTCAGCTGATGCAGGAAGCGGTACCGGCCGGTCATGGCGCCATGGCCGCCATCCTCGGCCTGGATGACGCAGTGGTTGTGGAGCTCTGCGCCGAAGCGGCTGAAGATCAAGTGGTCAGCGCCGTCAACTTCAACTCGCCAGGCCAGGTGGTCATCGCCGGCAACAAGGCTGCGGTAGATCGCGCCATGGAGTTGTGCAAGGCCAAGGGTGCCAAGCGCGCCCTGCCGCTGGCGGTCAGCGTACCTTCGCACTGTGCGCTGATGAAGCCGGCCGCCGAGCGCTTTGCCGAATCGGTCAATGCCATCGAATGGAAGGCGCCGCAGATCCCGGTTGTCCAGAACGTCACCGCCGCTGTTGCCGCCGACCTCGATACCCTCAAGCATGACCTGCTGGCGCAGCTGTACCAGCCGGTACGCTGGGTCGAATGCGTGCAGACCCTGGCTGCGAACGGCGCGGTCAACCTGGTCGAGTGCGGCCCGGGCAAGGTCCTGGCTGGCCTGAACAAGCGTTGCGCCGACGGCGTGACCACCTACAACCTCAATACCCCTGACGCCGTTGCCGCCACCCGCGCGGCACTGGCCTGATTTGGAGAAGCTTGCATGAGCCTGCAAGGTAAAGTTGCACTGGTCACCGGCGCCAGCCGTGGCATTGGCCAGGCCATCGCCCTCGAACTGGGCCGCCAGGGCGCGACCGTGATCGGCACCGCCACGTCGGCGTCCGGCGCCGAGCGCATTGCCGCCACCCTGAAAGAACACGGCATCACCGGCACGGGCATGGAGCTGAACGTCACCAGCGCCGAATCCGTTGAAGCGGTGCTGGGCGCCATCGCCGAGCAGTTCGGTGCACCGGCCATCCTGGTCAACAACGCCGGCATCACCCGCGACAACCTCATGCTGCGCATGAAAGACGACGAGTGGTTCGACGTCATCGACACCAACCTGAACAGCCTCTACCGTCTGTCCAAGGGCGTGCTGCGTGGCATGACCAAGGCACGTTGGGGTCGTATCATCAGCATCGGCTCGGTTGTCGGTGCCATGGGTAACGCCGGCCAGGCCAACTACGCGGCCGCCAAGGCCGGCCTGGAAGGCTTCAGCCGCGCCCTGGCGCGTGAAGTGGGTTCGCGTGGCATCACCGTCAACTCGGTGACCCCAGGCTTCATCGACACCGACATGACCCGCGAGCTGCCAGAAGCACAGCGTGAAGCCCTGCAAACCCAGATTCCGCTGGGCCGCCTGGGTCAGGCCGATGAAATCGCCAAGGTGGTTTCGTTCCTGGCGTCCGACGGTGCAGCCTATGTGACTGGTGCCACCGTGCCGGTCAACGGCGGGATGTACATGTAACACTGCAACTCAATGTGACGGATTTCGTAAAAAAAGAGTCATACTGCGAGCCTAAAATCCGTTATAAAGCTGCAACCAGATTCCAGGCAGGGGGTGCGGTGACTAGCCTGAAGGTACGTTCAGCTTGAAAAGCGAACGTCTTTCTATAAAATTAGCCACCGGCCAGCTGCCTGACATATATCCATTAGGAGTAAACCTAGGTATGAGCAACATCGAAGAACGCGTCAAGAAAATCGTCGCCGAGCAACTGGGCGTCAAGGAAGAAGAAGTGACTCTCGAGAAGTCCTTCGTCGATGACCTGGGTGCCGATTCGCTTGACACCGTTGAGCTGGTGATGGCTCTGGAAGAGGAATTCGAGACCGAAATCCCTGACGAAGAAGCCGAGAAGATCACTACCGTTCAAGCTGCTGTAGACTACGTCAAAGCCCACCAGGCCTAAGACGCTCTAGTCGACGTTACTTGTCGGGGAAAACCGCACTGCCTTCGCCGGCGTGCGGTTTTTTCTTTGCGAGCGCCCCGCATTTTCCAGGCCGCTTCGTTCACCGCGCACCAAGAGCCTGTTGCCATTTCATTCCAACGCTTGAATGCAATGCCAAGAGACTCTGTTATTAGAAAAGGAGAGTACTGTGTCGCGTAGACGCGTCGTGGTCACCGGTATGGGTATGCTGTCGCCACTGGGTACCGATGTACCGAGCACCTGGCAGGGCATTCTGGCTGGCCGCAGTGGCATTGGTCCGATCGAACACACGGACCTGTCTGCCTACTCCACCCGTTTTGGCGGCTCGGTGAAAGGCTTCGAGGTTGAGCAGTACCTGTCGGCCAAAGAGGCCCGCAAGCTCGACCTGTTCATCCAGTACGGCCTGGCGGCCGGTTTCCAGGCGGTGCGTAATGCCGGCCTGGAAGTCACCGACGCCAACCGTGAGCGCATTGGCGTAGCCATGGGCTCTGGTATCGGCGGCCTCACCAACATCGAAGAAACCAGCCGCACCCTGCACGACTCGGGGCCGCGCCGTATTTCGCCGTTCTTCGTGCCGGGCTCGATCATCAACATGATCTCCGGGTTCCTGTCGATCCACCTGGGCCTGCAGGGGCCGAACTACGCCATCGCCACCGCCTGCACCACTGGCACCCATTGCATCGGCATGGCCGCGCGCAATATCGCCTACGGTGAAGCTGACGTGATGATCGCCGGAGGTGCCGAAATGGCCGCTTGCGGCTTGGGCATGGGCGGTTTCGGCGCTTCGCGCGCGCTGTCTACCCGCAACGACGAGCCGAGCCGGGCCAGCCGCCCGTGGGACAAAGGCCGTGATGGCTTCGTGCTGTCCGATGGTGCCGGTGCCCTGGTGCTCGAAGAACTGGAGCACGCCAAGGCCCGTGGTGCGACCATCTATGCCGAGCTGGTTGGCTTTGGCATGAGCGGTGATGCTTACCACATGACCTCGCCACCCGACACTGGCGAAGGTGCTGCCCGCTGCATGGTCAATGCCCTGCGCGATGCTGGCATCCAGCCGGAAGAAGTCAGCTACATCAACGCCCACGGCACCTCGACCCCGGCGGGCGACATAGCCGAAGTGGCAGCGATCAAGCGCGTGTTCGGCGAGCATGCCTACAAGCTGGCCGTCAGCTCGACCAAGTCGATGACTGGCCACTTGCTGGGTGCCGCAGGCGCGGTGGAGGCAATCTTCAGCGTGTTGGCGATCAACAGCCAGATGGCGCCGCCGACCATCAACCTGGACGAGCCGGACGAAGGTTGCGACCTCGACTTCGTTCCGCACCAGGCGCGCAGCATGCCAATCGATGTGGTGTTGTCCAACTCGTTCGGCTTTGGTGGCACCAACGGCTCGCTGGTGTTCCGCCGGTTCGCCGGTTGATGCACAGCTGGATCGACGGCCAGCCCGCGACTGCGCTGAACCTGCAGAACCGTGGCCTGGCCTATGGCGATGGTCTGTTCGAAACCATCGCCGTGCGTGGTGGCCAGCCCAGTTTGCTGGACGGTCACCTCGCGCGTCTGGCGCTGGGCTGCCAGCGTCTGGCAATCAGCGTCGACCTGGCGTTGGTACGTGACGAGCTGCTGCGTTATGCCAGCCAGCTTGGTGACGGCGTGGCCAAACTCATCCTCACCCGCGGCGACAGCCAGCGTGGCTACGCGCCGGTTGCCGGTGCCGCGCCGCGGCGTATCCTGCAAGGCAGCCCGTTGCCCAGCTATCCTGTCGAGCACGCCGAGCACGGCGTGCGCTTGTTCCCTTGTCAGACCCGGCTTGGGGAACAACCGTTGCTGGCCGGGCTCAAACACCTCAACCGCCTGGAGCAGGTGCTGGCCCGTGCCGAATGGCAGGACAGCGAGCATGCCGAAGGCCTGATGCGTGACGGGCAGGGCAGGGTGATCGAAGGGGTATACAGCAATCTGTTCCTGGTGCGCGATGGCGTGCTGTTCACCGCCGACCTCAGCCGCTGTGGCGTGGCCGGGGTTATGCGGGGCGCATTGCTGGAACAGGCGCAACTGCTGGGTATTGAGGCGCAAGTCTGCGACCTCTCGTACCGCGCGCTGGAGCAGGCTGATGAAGTATTTGTTTGCAATAGCGTCTACGGTGTCTGGCCCGTGCGTGGCGTAGCCGCGCTAAACTGGTCGCCGGGCCCGCTTACCCGAAAACTGCAGGCCGTTGCCCGTACGTTACTGGAAACCTGAATTCGTGAGACGTAAATTCCTGCTGCTGCTGGAAATGGGTCTGATCCTCGCCGGCCTGGCGCTAGGCTGGTCGGCCTGGAAGGTCAACTCGGTCCTGGAGCAGCCTTTGCACGTGACGCAGGAGCGCCTGCTCGACGTGCCCAATGGCACTACCCCCAACCGCATGTTCTACCGCATGCAAACGGAAGGGTTGCTCGACGACGCCGTCTGGTTGCGCTTGTACTGGCGCTTCAACATGGCTGGCACGCCCTTGCACACGGGCGAGTACCGCCTTACCCCGGGCATGACCGTCGAGCAGCTGTTCGATGCCTGGCGCCGGGGCGACGTGGTGCAGTACAACCTGACCCTGGTCGAGGGCTGGACATTCCGCCAGGTGCGCTCGGCCGTGGCCAAGCATGAAAAGCTCAAGCACACCCTGGATGGCCTGTCGGATTCCGAGGTCATGGACAAGCTCGGCCACACTGGCGTGTTCCCTGAAGGCCGCTTCTTCCCGGATACCTACCGCTTCGTGCGTGGCATGAGCGACGTCGAGTTGCTGCAGCAGGCCTACATGCGCCTGGACGAAGTGCTGGCCAAGGAGTGGGCGGAGCGCACCACCGACCTGCCGTACCGCGACCCCTATCAGGCGCTGATCATGGCGTCGCTGGTGGAAAAGGAAACCGGTATTCCACAGGAGCGGGGGCAGATTGCCGGTGTATTCGTGCGGCGCATGCGTCTGGGCATGATGCTGCAGACCGATCCGACGGTGATCTACGGCATGGGTGAGCGTTACAACGGCAAGATCACCCGCGCCGACCTGCGCGAACCAACACCCTACAACACCTACACCATGACGGGGCTGCCGCCGACGCCAATCGCCATGGTCGGCCGCGAGGCAATCCACGCGGCGCTCAACCCGTCCGAGGGCACCAGCCTGTACTTCGTCGCCCGGGGTGATGGCAGCCATGTGTTCTCCGACGACCTTGACGACCACAACTCGGCGGTGCGCGAGTTTCAGCTCAAGCGCCGGGCCGGCTACCGTTCGAGCCCCGCGCCGCAGCAACAGGCCCAGCCAAATGACGAAGACACCGGTCAGCCGCCGGGCGCCGCTGACGCGCAGCAACCAGAGCCGCCTGCAGTGGACGAGCCCGCGGCGCCAGCAGCGCCCGCTGAGCCGCCCGCGCAGGACGCCCCAGCCGGCGGTGCGCAAGCGGCCGAGCGGCCAACGCCTGACGAACAACATTAAGGACTGCCAGTGAGCGGCTTGTTTATTACATTGGAAGGCCCCGAAGGCGCGGGCAAGAGCACCAACCGCGACTACCTGGCTACGCGCTTGCGCGAGCAAGGTCTGGACGTGGTGCTGACCCGTGAGCCCGGTGGTACTCCGCTGGCCGAAAAGGTGCGTGAACTGCTGCTGGCCCCTAGCGATGAAAGCATGGCGGCCGACACCGAGCTGTTGCTGGTATTTGCCGCGCGTGCCCAGCACCTGGCGCAGGTGATCCGCCCGGCACTGGCCCGTGGTGCCGTGGTGCTGTGTGATCGTTTCACCTCTGCACTATTTCGGAAGGCCTTAAAATGTAAATCTATGAAGGCTCACGAATTTTTCTCAGCATAGGCAGCTTAACCCCGTAAAATCAAGGGTTCCTCGAAGCTTTACTCCTCTCAAAGCGCCGGCCACCATTTTTCAGGTAAAAAATGTAAACCTGTAGCCGTCCATCTAGCCCTTTCGCTAGAATGTAAACGCTTTTTGCCCGAAATTGCTTCGTTCAGAAAGCGCCCTGGGCACAAAAATGTAAACCTGCCTCTCAGCTTTCCCCTATTGGGTCATATTGATCCGGCCCGGGCTGGTGGATTTCTAAGCCAGTCTACTGCCGCATCGCAGCACTCCACCCGGTGAAGTATCGGCCGTCAGGCATCGGCACCCTCGCCCGTGGCACCCACCTCAGATCTTTAAAAATACGCATCGCTCGAAGACTCGCATCGCCCGCAAATGGCGGTCCGATCTGTCTGCATAATTCGTTGTGAAAATCCATGACGCCCCATCGGTTGAGGAGGGCTAGCGGTGCTTGTGTTCTTAGAAACCGAAGGGACGCAAGCTGGAAACTGGGTCACCGTTACCAGGACGGTAGGCCCGTCTATCAGAATTCATACTCTCTGCACGAGGCACCTGTGAGTAAGTCCAACCAGTTGTGGGATCTGGCCATAGAGTGGATTTCCAAAAAAATTCGCAGTCCATTTTCGAATTACGTCACTAAATCCCTTTTGATTCTGGGAGCAAGCATCGTTGCCGTACCACTGCTAGGGCACCTAGTTCTGAATGCTGTGCTGAAGCAGTTTCTTAGCATTGATTTTGGAATTGAGGCTCCAGACGCTACGACATATATCGCAAGCTTTTGTGTTCTGTTGCTGGCTGTGGTCAATAACACAGCTCACAACTATCTAACTCATAGCCATCAATTACGTGCCAAGGAGGCTGAGGCCTCTATTTACCAAGAGACGTGGGATAAGCTTGATACCGTTTTTGATGATACTGCGCGCCTGAGCAATCTCTACAATAAGTACTATGCCGCTCGGGATGATGAACTGGTACTAAAAGCCGAGAAGTCAGCAATCTCATGCTTGGATTTGCTGAGAAAGAAGCGTCCATTCTATTACTCGGAAAGTTTTTACGAAAAATGCTCTGAAATATGCTCTCAGGCACTTCAGGAAGCGCGCGCATTTCGGGGGTGTATTGAAGCCAAAAAAATGGAAGAGGCCACAATCGGAAAGAAAGCGTCCATAACTAAGCAGATGGAGTATTACAAAAAAAACTATAATTACGAAATGGCGCAAAAAGAAACTGTACGGAATCTTCAGGCAATGCGGCGACAATACGATGCTGTCTGTGCGGAAATTCGAACCCGTACTGGGTGTCTTCCTCGGGTCTAACGTGGGTGATCCTACGAGCCTAGAGGCGAGAATATTTAGCTCAATATTCTCGCCTAGGGTATCCGAGCGGTATCAGTACCTGGCAGTCGGTCCCATAGAGCAAATTACTCTGTTCATGAAGTGATGCGCACCGATCGCATATTCATGAACGCGGTAGTCTACAGCGCTCATCTTCTTACCCTTGTGCTGTGAAAATCCTTTGTATTTGCAAAGCGTCTTATCAACAATATAAAGATGTTTGATCTTGTTGTTGACGACTCTGATCTCGTCAATTAGTTTGTAAGAAGGAAGGCGTGTTAGATGAATTCCCGCCCGTCGCGCACGGATAATGATTTCATCCCACTGGTGAGGAACACTCTTTTGTTTTTTATCTTTGAGTAATATGGCCTGCTTGACGTGCTGTTCAATCGTGGCCCACAAGTGGATAATCAGACCTTCATTAGCAATCGTCTTAGCATTTTTGATCTCGCAGTAAGTATCAAAAGGTTTAATTAGTCTGGCGTGAGGGTGTTGATCCTCGTGCCCAGATTCAATCATTTGGCTAAGCATGCCGTTATATTGCTTATCGCACTCTATGAGCATTGGCTCTAATACTTTAGCATTGTGGTTGTATTGAGCTATTGCGTACCTGTTACACATGATTACGTCGTCAATTCGACTGATGACGCTTTGTCGCAGTTCGCTTGTGCGGCGAATAAGTTCTATTTGCGTCTCACGCTGTTCGTCTTCGCTGTCGGGAAATTCAAAAAAATCATCAACTACTTTTTTGACTGCTTTATCTGTGCTGTCTTTGTGTTTCTCCACGAATTCATTCAGAGTCGGTACGTATTCGATCGTTTTTAATTTCATTGTGATGTGTTGATGTGTTGATGTGTTGATGTGTTGATGTGTTGATGTGTTGATGTGTTGATGTGTGGTTGTTGGATTGTTGTATTGTTGTATTGTTGTATTGTGGGTTCAGTAGGCTTGCTTTAGATTGAGATAATCTTGGCGTTTGGAGGAAATCTTTCTAATAGCCTGATGTGACTATCAGACCGGATCCAAAATTAACTGTCTTGCCCTAGCTGCCAAACGAAGGTAACGGTGTGCGTCAGAAGGGGTAATGAAGAAGTCGGACTCTCGCGCTGCTTGATTTTTCAAGTCGCGTAATGCTTGGAAGGTTGCTTCACTGTCTACGGGGATTTTGCCTTCCCGTACCAGCCAATTGATAAACAGGGCAGCATTTGTGCGTGGAATAGCCGCGCCTTGAACAAAACCTGATCGTGCAGCAGCATCCTCAATCAGTCTCCAGGCTTCCAGAATGGCAGCGCGCGGCGAAACTTCAGCGATCCGTTCCAGCTGCTTCAGCTCGGGAGACGTGACGGGTGTGCGCGGAATTTTCGAATTGGGGAGGCTTTTTTCGACTTTAGCAAATTCTTGCTCGACGTCGGTTAGCTCCTCAGAAAAACTCGCTTCAAATTCCTTAAACTTGAGTCGAGATATACGTGCGGCGGCGGCTCGGATTTCCGGTCGAAAAAGGTAGGCGAGCCACAAAATGCAAATCGGCCATGAAACGGCGTTTACAATGCCCAAGACAAAATCCATTTAAATGCTCCATTTGCTCACGTGATCCTGTGTCGCATGCGGATTCTACTCAACTTAATGACTAGCCGCGAGGCACCAAGCGCGTTGCCGCATTCCTGTCAGTCTATGACGTAAGCACGATTGCCCAAAACCAGTTCACAAGCCCCTCGCAACCTCTTCCAGCTCCACACCCGGGATGTCCCGGAGGCCCAAGATGTCCACAACCCTCAGCCCGGTAGGCGATAGGTGACAGTGAATGGGTAGGGTGCGAGCTATGTTATACACGAAGCCTGCTTGGCCCTGCTGCGGGTCTATGCTGACGAGAAATTGCCTTTGGTAGAGGTAGAATGCCTGATGGGCCAGGTCAAGCTTGTCCGTGGGAATCACGCCCCGTTCAGGCCATTCTTCAGACCTTAGAGCAAACGCATCGCGATTCGCGACCACGGCTAAGATGCAGAATTGCTGGTAGGTGAGAGTCTCGGCGATCGCGAGCAGGTGATTAGCCTCAGCGGGCTGGAAGTCGGGCTTGAAGACTAGGTTGGTGAAGAAGCGGGCGATGTACTCCAGTTTTTTTCTCTCGTGCTCCTGCTTTGCGGCAAGCAGCACGCCTTCGAAGATTTCCTCTCCTGGAGAGGGTTGGTCGTCTTCCTTTCTCTTGAAGAAGCCGTCCTTGCGAGGGTTTTCCCAGAGAAGCCGCTCGCGTATCCCGTCGATGGCCAACGCTGCAACACCGCCGACCTTTTGTTGCTCACGGCTGGAAAGCATCCGGTGAGCAATGTCCTCGATGACGAACTCGCAAGCTTTAGCTATGGCTGCTCCCGCCGCTGTACCTGCCGGCCCGACCACGGCACCTTCAATGAGCGCGGATACGACAGAGCCGACACTAGCACCTGCGATGCCGCAACCTTTTTTCAGTAAGCTGACAGCCTTCCCGTCTTCCTTCATTCTTCCTCCTGGCTGCGTTCATAGCGTGTGTTGGTGCCGGACACGAAATGCCATACCAGCAATGACGCGCTTTGATCCGTATGACGCCGATAGTAACGATGTTCACCCACAAGCGGTTTAGTGCAGAGGACATGGATGTGAAATACGAGCCGACCCAGCCAGGCAACCCCCACAAATTCACGCTCAACCAACACGTCTTTCCGAAAGCGAGCATTGAGCGCTTTGAGAGTGAGGATGGGGGTGTGGAGATTTACTCGATACCGCACCGGAAGGTCCTGAGGTTGAAGCCCAACAACCCTATTTTCTGCGCGCAGCGGGCCTGGGACCAGAAAACCGAAGCAGCCGTTAGTAGGCGCATAGAGGACAAATTCCAGGAACTGGCCGATGCGATTGAGCGCGGTATCGTGACCACTATTGGGATTTGGGAGAAGCGTACTGTTGAACAGTTTTTCTCGCTCTGGCGCACGAGGCAAAAGTTCAGGGCTGAAGGCCTGGAGGATTTGAGGCTACACGGCGTCGAGGGTGAGTCACTGACGAAGGCGCAGGAAGAGGTCATAGAGAGCAAGCACGCGATCTACGCTTCGAACGGAGTAGTCAAGGGGAGGCTGCTCGCGAGCATTCACGTTTTTGGGTATGAGACGACCTTCATCCAAGCAAACGAGTCGATGCAGTGGGGCATCGCTCGTTCTGCTTCGGGTGACTTCCTGGTACCGGATAGCTTTGAAGACATGATGATCGTGCCTGTCTCTCCCTGGCTCGCGATCGTCGCTGGTGTGCCTGACTGTGTGTTGAGTCGCGATGAGGTTGCGGTCATCAATCAGATTGCGATTTCTCGTGCGAAGAATTACTACTTTGCTCGACAGCTTTCGGCTGCACCCGTCATTCGGCGTTCCATCAGTTCACAATTCAGGGGCATATTTCCTGGGCGCCGGGGCTGATTGACTACATCGGTAGGCGAATTTTCGACCCGCTCTTGGAGCGGAATTTATCCAGTGGGGGTAGGGTGGGGCAGCGACGTATCGATTAAGTGTTCTTTGCTCATCCAGGGTTAGCCGCCCCCCCATCAAGGGCAGCTTTGGGTCGATTGCGGTCAGTCATGACCGTCTGCTTTCGACCCATAGCGGACGTTCGAGCAAGCGCCTGAGAATCCTCACTGAATCAGTGACTGACCCTAGGCGCCCTCCGTAGATTCAGCAGTTTTTGGCGGCAGCGGGCCGATGAACATCACTTTCAAGCGATCACGACCAATTACTCGTGCCAACTCTGCGATGACGCAGTACATGAAGATCAGGGTAATCAACAGGATCTGAATCGCCCAGAAGCGTGGCCAGTTCATCGACGACCATAACAATGTATTGGCATCGACGAACCCGGGCGCCTCTTTCCAGTAATCGTACAGTCGCTCTAGATAGTGAACGATCAGGGCTACCAAGGCATACATTGCGGTTTTCCAGGCGACGTTCCAGATCAGGGGCTTGTCGGGAAATCGATTGATGAACGGCAGCATGTCAGCAACGAGTACTGACTTGCCGAGGACCATGGACGCGATCAGCACGGAAGCTGAAACAGGCAGCTCGACCCCTGAGCCCTTGATCATCAGTGCACGAATCAGCGCCACGATGTGCAGGATCACAAAGAAGAACAGGGTTGGGGGAAGTACCTTCATGAATTCATGTTTGAGCTTTAGCAACACGGTACTCATTGTCGCACCTCCAGTAAGTGAAGCGTCTCACTTGAAGTCTACTCAAAGCCTCTAGGTCCTCCTGCCGCAGCCGGCACGCCAGGAGGACATACGAGCTATTTCTTCAGCGCCTGGAATGCATTGACCATGTCTCTCGCCCAACCATCGAGCACCACGCGAGCATCCTTGGCCTGCATTACTTGCGAGGAGTTTTCAAGATCGGTACCGGCGCCTTTGCGTACCACCTCGGCGACGACTTCATTGGAGCGACCATCGATGAACGCAGCCTCGGTGGCAACACTGGTGTCTTGGTCGCGGATACCGGTGGCCGTGCTGATACCAGCAGCGACCAGCGCGATCGGAATCACTTCATAAGGACGCAGCCCCTTGGTTTTGGCACTTACCCCTGTAATTGCCGGACGTACCACTAGCACGCCTGGTCCTGGGCTGGTGGCCAACGGCAAGGCCTTGGAGAACTGGGTTTTCAACGCCTGATCGTAGTACTGGGTAATCCCGGTCAACGTTTGCTGCGGGATCTTTTCAGTTGGCTGTGGCTTTGGGTAGTACTGGCTGGGCTCGACATACACACTGCTGAACTGGCTGACATCAATTCCCGGCTTGATCCAGCGCATGACCGCCGCGCCCGATGGCGATTTATCCTCCTTGAGTTTGCTGTAGTCCTTCAGAAAGCCCGAATACTGGTCCGGCTCCACGTACTTGCTAGCACAGCCATGCAGCAGCAGTGATGCGAGGCACACTGTGGCAACCAACGATTTGCTCTTCATACAGCCTCTCCTTTGCGGTAAATGGTCTTCAGCGTTCAATGCTTCAGAAGCGCCATGTCGCCCCGCCGCCAATGATGTGCAGGGCGGCATTGTCATAACTGCCCGACAGGGAGTTGCCGGAGCGCGCTTTGGTCTGCTCTACGTCCATGTCGCCGAGCCAGACCAAGGTGTAGGCCACATGCAAATCCAAGCCTTCCTCGACCTGGTAGTTCACGCCGGTCGCGAAGCGCCAGGCTTCCCCCATGGGATTGTCGACAGTACGATCCTTGTCATCGACAGCCGAACTGTCGTAGCCCACGCCTAAGCTCCAGCGCAGTTGTTTGCTCATCTGGTACTGAGCACCGACCGAGGCATGCCAGGTGTCCTTGTATTTGCGGTCGACCGTGCGGCTGACGTCTGCGGCGTTGGCGTCCACTTCCACGCCTATATCGCCGAAGTCGCTCCAGTCCTGCCAACCCAGACTGCCCAGCAGGGTCCACTGCTCATCGAGTTGGTGGGCCACGCTGAAAGTCACCGTCTGCGGAACGTTCATGTCCAGTTCCAGAGTGTCTACGGCAAGGCGGTTCAATGCGGCATTGATAATCGGATTGTTGATGTCGCTGACGTGTGGGCTGTCTTCGAACTCCAGCTTCACCTTGCTGGTGTAGGCGAGGCCCAGGCGCGTACGCGGACCGAGCTGGTACATCAGACCCAGGTTTACGCCCATGCCGAAGTCGGTGTCCTTGTATTCAAGCTGGCCGTCCGGGCGGTCGACCAGCCCCAGCAGGCTGTTGTTGATGGCCATCTCGGTACGGTAATAACCGAGCATCATGCGTGGACCGATGCCTACAGTGAGGTCGTCGGTGAACCTGTAGGCAAACGTCGGCTGGAATGACACACCGATCACTGCCGCCTCTTGGGTGAAATAGCGCCCCGTCCAGTCATCGTCATAGTCCAGGGCCAGGCCGAAGTTGCCGTACATCCCGAAACCAATAGCCGAGCGCTCGTCGATTTGATGACTGATGAATAGGCTGGCACCCGGTAAATACTGCAACGCGTTGCCCCCTTCGTTGCCGTCAAACTGGTTGTTGCTGTTACGGGAGAATCTGATGTCTCCGAAGATCACCTGGGCATTGGCGCTGATCTGCGTGCCGGGTAGCAGCGCGATGCCGGCGGGGTTGCTCATCAGCACGCTCGGATCAGTAGCTAGCGCTGCCGAGCCGGCGTTGGCCAAACCGTTGCCTTCCTGTCCTGCTTCATAAATGAAGATGCCGCCGGCCAATGTGTTGCAACTGTAGAGCGACAGATAAAGCAGTGTGGCAGGCAACAACCTTTGGGCGAGATTGACTGGATATGTCTTGGTCATAGTCCCTTACTCCGCACTTTAAAAAGAGCAGGACACCGATTTCTCGGTGCCCTGCCTGACGCACAACTGCGTCAAGGGAGCATTCAAGGTGTGACGATCGGGAACCAGAAGTCGAAGTTATCCATGTAGCTCATCAGTTCCTCAAGCTTGCCCTCGGCACCGTCGACCTTCACGTCGCCTTTGCTGACCGCGTCCTTGAGCGTGGTCTGCTTGAGCATGATGTTGTTCAAGGTGTCACGGGTCAGGCTGATGCTTGCGTCGGCATCCTTCGCTTGCACGCCTTCGGTGTGGTTGAGCACACCGTTGACCATCTCCAGCGTGTACTTCTGCTTGAGGTCAGTGAAGTCCAGGTTCAGGGTGATGTGCTTGTCGCCCACTTCAGGCCCTTTCAGGCGCATGGCCAGGAAGTCGAAGAACAGGTCCAGATCCATCGCCTTGACGGTATCCGGGCTGGCCGTGTCCGGTGTTGGCAGTTTCTGTACGCCATTGCGCAGCTCCTGGGCACCGGTCAGGTAGAAGTTGCGCCATGGGCCACTCTCGGCCTGATAACCCAGTTGCTCCAGCGTGTCGGCTTGAAGGTTCTTGGCCGCCTGATTGCTCGGATCGGCGAAGACCACATGGTTGACCACCTCTGCCACCCAGCGATAGTCACCCTTGTCGTAGTATTCCTTGGCCTTTTTCAGCACTGCATCGGCACCGCCCATCATGTCGACGTAGCGCTTGGCTTGCTCATCCGGTGGCAGCTCCCACAAGGTGGCGGGGTTGCCGATGAACCAGCCCAGGTGCAATACGTAGGTGGCCTTGACGTTGTGGTTGAGCGAACCGTAGTAACCACGGTTGGAGAAGCGGTTGGCGATCGAGGGCGGCAGTTTCACCTGCTCGGCGATCTCGGTCATGGTGTAACCCTTGTTGGCCAGGCGCAGGGTCTCGTCGTTGATGTAGCGGTACATGTCCCGTTGCGACGACAGTTGATCCTTGACCTCCTTGTTGCCCCAGACCGGCCAATGGTGCATGGCGTACATGACCTGCACGTCGTCGCCCCACATTTTCAGCGCTTCGTTCAGGTACTTGGACCAAGGCAGGGGCTCGCGAATCTTTGCCCCGCGCAGGGAATAGGTGTTGTGCAAGGTGTGCGTGGAGTCTTCGGCGGTGTTCAGCGCCTTCTTCTCGTGGATGTAATAGAGCATCTCGGCCGGGGCCTCACTGCCCGGCGCATAAAGGAACTCGTACGTAAGGCCGTCGATGGTGCGCTTGTCGCCGGTCTTGTCGATGATGTCGGTGGGCGGAATCAGGGTCACGGTACCGGCGGAGGTGGTGGTGCCCAGGCCGGCACCGAGCTGGCCGGTCTCGCTTGGCGGCAGCAGGTTGCCGTACATGTAGCTGGCACGGCGGCTCATGGCAGTACCGGCCATCACGTTCTCGGCCACGGCATGTTCGAGGAAGCCCTTGGGCGCGTAGATCTTGACCTTGCCGGCCTTGACGTCGTCCTCATTGACCACGCCGCGCACACCGCCGTAATGGTCGACGTGGCTGTGGGTGTAGATCACGGCGACTACCGGTTTTTTCGGCCGGTGCTGATAGTACAGGTCGAGCGCTGCCTTGGCGGTTTCCGAGGAGATCAGCGGGTCGAAGATGGTGATGCCTTCCTTGCCCTCGACGATGGTCATGTTCGACAGATCGTAGTTGCGCACCTGATAGATGCCGTCGGTCACTTCAAACAGGCCGGAAATGTTGATCAACTGCGACTGCCGCCAGAGGCTGGGGTTGGTCGAAGCGGGAGCTGCTTCTCCTTCCTTGATGAACGCGTACTTGCCCGGGTCCCAGATCAAGTTGCCCGAGGCGCCCTTGATCGGTTCTTTGGGCAGTGGCGCGATGAAGCCCTTGTGGGCCAGCTCGAAGGACGTCTTGTCGTTGAACGGCAGCTCCTTGAGCAGGGCGTCGTTCGCGGCCTTGGTGGCAGCAGTGGCCGGCTTGGCCTTCTCTTCCGCCCAGGCCTGCGATGCCAAGGCAATGGCGCTCGCCAAGAAGAAAGTTGAACCCAGTATCCAGAGTCTGCCCGCCGACGTAGAGCGGTCGTAGTTGTTGAACGGTTTCGCGAACAATGTCATTGCCAGCTCCTTTTGACATACGCGCTGTACCGATTCGGCAACTGCCAGCGAGGGTTTTGGGTTGCTTTGATAGATTAGCTACGATTCTTAATTCGTCCTCTTCGCATCTAAATTTTCGGAACTTTTAGAAAGTGAAATCAAATGGCCACCAGGCCATGCAGCGGCATTCGCTGAATGCCAAAGTTTGGCTGCACTGGCGTAGGAAGCGGATCGAGTCGAACGGCGGCCTTTGGCCAGAAGTCGCCATTCGTGAGCGGCCGCTATGGGTCGATAGCGGCCGGCCGATCATCAGCGAAAGGGCTAGCCTCGCGCTCCGCAAATGGCCGACCGTATCGATGTGGTTTCTAGCAGAGGCGATCACCCCTCATCGCCTGAGTTCGAGCCTTCTCGGATTCGCTTTAGCACGATCTCGTCATTGACCCTCTCGATACTCAGGAGGTCACCCAGCTTCCAACCGATCGCGTTCAGAGCTTCTGTGGGTAGATTGACAATCAAATCTCCCGTGCCGTCATCAGCAGTTTGGCACTGGACCGTCGTCTTTAATGGCTCGCTCACGGGGATTATCTCAGGTTGCGATATTGCTCATGCTACTACGCACCACCCCTTTAAAGGGCGCAAATCGCGTACCTATTTTGAATCAGCACTCCAAGCGGTCAAGCGTTAGGCTCCTAGGAGAGGTGGAGGCTCGCTGTGCTTAGTGCCCTTTGGGCACGATGAGAACCCTCACCTCAAAGTCATCATCTTTCCGGTTCAAATCGCTTTCGAGGCCCCAGGGGTTGTTAACCCATCCTTCCGGATCGTAGACAAAGCAGATTAGCTTCTTGCAATCAGGGTGTGCTCGATAGCGTGCAATGTCGACGATCAACTGCTCGCCAATGTGCCTTGCTTTGAGGCTTTCCCTCGTTTTCTTCACCTCGACGATGATCTGCTCTTCCTTCAGCAGAAAGTCCACTCGCGAACTGGCGCCTGCGTAGCTCGGTGTCCACTCCTCTGGGCGAATATCGTCGAAGTGGATCTTTAGCAGCGCATGAAGCAGATCTTGTACGTCGTATTCGTCTCTAACGATGAGCGATTCTCGGTCGTCGTGCCGGTTACGGAGCTGCTTCGTAACCAGGTGGAAGCGGCTGCAAATATGCTCAAGGAGGTTGAACCCATCAGCGGTGGGGTCGCCGGCAGATGCAGCCAGCTCTTGCTTTCTCTGCGCCCACGGAAACTGTGTGCCACACCCCTCGCAATTCGCGGGGACGGGGGTGGGGTCACCGAGGGCTAAAAATCCTTCAACGTGATAGTCACCCCGGATCTCAATGCCGCACGATTGGCATTGATGGATCGTTTCTGCGCCACACTGCGAACAGTGCCGTTGGCGGAATTCGCGGGATCGATGATAGGAGTCGGTGATTTGGTGACCGTTTAGACAGACTTGTTGGGCATCCTGCTGTCCCATTTGGCTTCCTCGATGCTTCGCTCAGCGTGGTCTTGAAATGTTCTGTGGGGAGATCTTACCGCGTTCATCAACCCGCAGATGACTCCACCTGATTCAGGCCTCGATTGCCGCAGGCGCAGTGCGCGGGTCGAACGCTTCACGGCCGCTTTTTCAGCGCGGGGCGAGCGGTCGGGCCGTCTTCACACGCCTGACATGAGTATGGCCTAGCTACACTGATGGCTAATTGCCAATGACCTGGAGATCAGTGATGAACCGAGAAGCAGATAAGCCGGATTTCAATGGTCCAAATGAGTACAAGTCACCCTCGGATTTCGCCGGGCAGCAGCTATTCATCCAGGGTGATGACTGGCAGAACAACGCCATGCTCGGATGGACTCACTTCCCCCTCGATACCTATGCCTTGGGTTACAAAGACGCCGCAGATGGGCTCCTATATGCACTGGCGGAGCGGAGGGCCTCCCTCGACACCGTTATCTACCCTTTGGTCTTTCTTTATCGCCAGGCCCTGGAACTACAGCTCAAGCTGCTTCTGCCATTGGCCCGTCGGCTTGCAGATGCTTCCGCAAAAGAGGATCACCGGCACGAACTGATGCCGATGTGGAAAGAGCTGCGTCAGCACCTGGAGGTATTGATCAGCGATGAGGACGACTCCGAGTACGCGGCGATGGAGGATTTCATCAGCCAGCTCCATGAAGCGGATCCCCGATCGTTCGCGTTTCGCTATCCCACAAACATGAAAGGTGAGGTCTCGCTCCCGGATCTGAGACACGTCAACGTCCGCCATCTCAGTGAAGTCATGGACAGCATTTTCCTAATGTTAAACGGCGCTTACTCCATGCTCGGCGAAATGGACCAACACGACCAACATGCCGAGTGGTAAGACGTGGAAAAGGTCGTAATGGAGATCGGTCCGCGTGTTGGTGAAGGTCGCAATCTGCCTTGGTTTCATTCGGTCTGAGGGCCGGTATGGAGTCAAGCTAACCGCTGCCACCTGTTGCCATATGCCGTGGCGAACCTAGGTGATTTGCGGCCTTTAATGCCCAGCTAAGAGGAAGACAAAATCCGCTCTAGCCCAGCGGTCATGCGCTTTATGGAGTTCTATAGACGACTATAAAGTGATTATAGAACGATTATAGAAAGCTCGTTTTGCCGGGCCTTGGGTGGATGGCGCGGCAGTAGATCTACTCCGAGTTCCGCTTCCTAAGCTCATCCTCAGCCAATCTGATCAAGAGAGCGGGATCAGCGTTGATGAATTCTGCCTCGACCATTGCGGCCAGCAGCACCGGGCTGACGTCGAGCACATCGCACAAGCCCCGCACGACGGAGATGGAAGGAGAGTATTCGCCTTTCTCTAGGTTTCTGATGTACCTGACGCTGGCAGTAGGATCAAAGGATTCTTGGGTCAAGCCCCGCTCAACGCGTAAGCGGCGGAGTACTCTGCCAAACGCAATTTTGTAATTCATCACGCGTACGTGCCCAAAAGCGATCATTCAACCTATTGCATAGAGGTACGAACAGGCAGTATGCTGCCGGTTGCGTCATTTTCTGCGCTTTCGCCTTTCCGAAATCTGAGTGCTCCCGCCTTTAGAGAGTCCTCGGGAACGACTTCCTGCACCCCAAAATTAGGATCGTAAGAGTGTAAATATGATAAACGCGAGTGAATACTTTATTAAAAATTATCCGTTGCTATTCGCACAGTCAAAAGAAAACCCGCTTGGAATTCCCTACTGGGGGATCGAGTGTGGAAAGGGCTGGTTCAAACTTTTGGAGAGGCTATGTCGGCAAGCTCAGGGGCGCGTAGACAGCAGAGAAATCGAGCAGGTGGTTTTCCGGCAGATAAAAGAAAAATATGGAAAGCTTCGTATCTATTATTCCGGCGGCGATGATTACATTCAGGGTTTAATTGATATGACTGAAGAGATTTCGGCCACAATTTGCGAAAACTGCTCTTCGGCTGGGGAATTGATTACCCTCAAAGGCGGATGGCTAAAATGTGTATGTGGCAAATGCCAGCGTGAATTCGAATCGCAAGCATAGCTAAGGAGGTGGTATGTTTCATACTGTACTAGGTGCGCGGGTGATGTCTCTGTTCGAAGAGCATGAGGCACCAGAGTGGCGCTTTGTTTATCATTCTTTGAATTGTGAGTGGTTCTATATCACAAAAATTGAATGGGAAAGTGGCGAGCCCGCGGGCGTATACATGATGCTTATAGGGAACATGGCGGAGCTTCAGCTTTTGCTTGCGGCAAAACTCAAGGGCACTACGATCGGCCACATTTATCTAGTGAGTCCAGGGCACATCAATGGTACTGGTCATTGGAATCATAACTTGCTCCTCAAAATTGATGAGGTCGATGATGTTTATGATGGGTGCGCCAATGTCAATCACATCTACACCATCGACCGAAACGGGCCTGTCGAACTGTATTCGTCCGAGCCAGATGGACAGTGGGAAAAAAATGAAAGGAATGTGATCTATGATGCTGGCCCTGCCATTCTGAAAATAATCGAGGCAGAGCGGGATGAGCAATCTAGTCGGTTAGCTTTGATCATGCAGGCCTCCGCCCGAATCCATAAAAATGATGCCATCGCTTCGAATTCATGGTTGCTCACGCCAAATGATGAATTTGGAGGGCGTAGGCCTATAGATATGACTAACCCAGTAGATTACGACTGGCTTCAATCCTACATTGCGAAATCGCACGCTTAGATTAAGGAGGGGCAAAATGTTTCGCATGATGCCTGCTAATGAAGAAGGGCTGCTGGAGAAGTTGAGGTGGTCACTTTCTGGATCTCTTGAAATCCGCTTCGGTCATCCTCTGTTCATCCTACGATCAATAGTCTCTTCGCCTAGGTTGAAAGACATTTTTGTGCGGGAATTTCCCGTGCAAGATCTAGTACCTGTAGGTGATACCTATTTGGATAAGCATACGATGCTTGCCGATGAGAATCAGAAGACGTATGGCATCAGCTTGGCCGAATGGCAGGCTAATGAAGTGACGGCTCAGGTCGTGACTGATTTCGACTTTCGTGATACCACGGTGACTAGGCTTCAGGTTTGGCCATTCGATCCGCGAGATTTGGATGAGGATCAGCTGCGGATTGCGGTCGCAGTCAGTTTCAATGAGTTTGAAGTATTTGATGAGCCGCGGTTGTCGCTCGCCCTGGGTGAGTTGCTTGAGTGCCTGAATGTCACTACTGACTACACCTACAAATTCAATTGATCAGAAATTGGGTAAGCGGTGCGTCAGGTTGCATTTTTTCAAACTGTTGCATAAGTCTTAAGTTATGCGACAGCCCGATCTTTCGTGATTTTACTGGGTTCGGGTTGTCGCATAAGTTTGTCGCAAATGGTGGTATGCTTAAAAGAATAAATGCGACAAAAAAGGCACAGGATTATGAATATTGGATATGCGAGAGTATCGACCTCCGGACAGGACTTGGAGTTACAACGTCAGCTATTGACGCAGTCAGGATGCGCGAGGATTTTTGAGGAGAAAATTAGCGGCGCGAAAATGGAACGGCCAGAGTTGATGAGGCTGCTCGATCATCTCAGGCCAGGCGATGTGGTTGTGGTGAGTCGTCTTGATCGGCTTGCACGGTCGACAATTGATTTGCTGTCTATTGCAGAGCAGCTCAATCGCTTGGATGCTGGGTTGCGGTCTCTGTCTGAGCCCTGGCTCAACACCACTACGGCTGCTGGTCAGATGATAATGACGATATTTGCAGGCATCGCTAGCTTCGAGCGCAGCCTGATCGTAGACCGGACGAGAGCGGGTCGAGAGGCCGCGCAGAGGAAGGGCATAAAATTTGGCCCAAAGCCACGGCTGAGCAAGGAGCAGATCGAACATGCGGAGATGCTTGTTGTAGCAGGCAAGTCGGTGGCTCAGATCGCGGGCTTGCTGGGCGTGCATCGTGCGACCCTCTACAGAGGCCTAAAATCGGCCGGCAGCCAGTTGAATTGAGCATTGCGTCGAAGCATGGCAGGTCGACTAGCCGTTCCGGCTAAAGGGTACCAAGTGTAGGTTGGGGGCAGTAAGGTGTGGGAGCTGGAGTCCAGCGGCCAAGCCGATGACCGCTGGTTATGTTCCGGATAGGCCGGTTAGCAATGCTAGTTGTAAACCTAGCTACGTTAAATTTATCCCATCAGTAATCTCGTCAAGGACTTTAAATACCCCATCTAGATCCTCGGCATAGGAAGCGACATAGTTCGACGTCACCACCTTCCGATCGGGCATTTCTTTAGCTTTTGCGCGGACTGCATCACCGTGCTCTTTCCAATATAAAGAAAAGCTTTCAAGTGTGAAGCATCCTACCAAACCGCTTCTGGCGGCTACGAAGCCATCACCTGGAATGTCTTCGAAATAAGAGTTACTGAGGTTGGAGAGGCAGTAGTCAAGGAAGTGATAGGCGTTATTTTTATCAATGTTAGGGTTGAAGCAAAAATCGAAAACGTAGTTTTCAACCAATATGGATATGCCGTGTTTGTCTTCATTGCCTGATTCATCGTAGTAACCACAGCCGACACCAGATCCATTCGCCCCTTTACTATTGCAGAGCTGGTATATTACAAAGCTTTTGATTCCTGAGCGGCTGGCAAGTATGTTGCTGGTAATTAAGTTTTTAGCGTTAAGGTCGCTTTCATGGGTAAGTAAGAGTCCAGTAGTGTCAAAGTTTTCGTCAGGAATCGCATCTACAGTGTCGTAAAAGTTGATTTTTTTGTCAATGTGCTCGGCTTTGAATTTGGCAAAGACTAGTTGGGAGATTCTTCTCATGCCCATAATTGCTAGTCTGCTTATAACTCCTGAGGTTGCTGCATTCGGGTGATCGACTACAATTAGCGCTTTTTGAAGATTATAAAGTTGTCCTTTACGATCAGCCGAACATTGGAGTCGTAGAAGCATTAGATCATTCCAACCCAGCGCACCTCGGTCATCGCTGGTAATCCGGTCAAGAAGCCCTTTGTTTCTGTATTCGCCCTCGCCAAAAATTCGTTGCGCTATCTCGACCACATTTTCATTAGAGTTTACGAGGCGCTTACCAGCTGTCCTACCCCATCCAGCGCGATCCAACAGTCTCAATAGTGCGTAAATAGATCTGTGTCGCAGGCTGCCGTCGAAACGCCCGATAGATGCATATCGGGGGAGGTATTCAATCAAGGTGTTGATAGCATCTTCAGCAGCAGTATGGTTGAAGCTGGAAGAGCTGTTGACGAGCAGCCTCCAAAATTGATCATGAGCCCGCTCATGCTTGATAAGATTAAAGTTTTTTGATGTTAAAATGGTGGCGATTTTTTCACCATTCATCACTGAGTTAACAGCTTCTTGGTACAGCGCGAAGGTATCCTGAGGCTCCGGGGTGGCAAATCTAACAATCAGTTTTAGGTAACTCTCTAGATTCCGAGATCCTTCGTGGTTGAAACATGCACGACTAGCCCGTACTGATGGCTCTATGTCTGCGCGGGTCGGAAGCTCTAGAGTTTCTACGTCGAAGAGTTGACGAAGCAGGAACGCTTGAGCTGGTTCGTTTTCTAATTGCTTGGAAAATTCCGGTGTATTTATGAAGTTATCAGCCTCAAAATTTCTCTTTAGTGAGAAGCGCCCAGATCTCCCCTCTGTTTCTTCTGCATAGATTTGCCTGAAGGTACCTGGGTAGAATAGGTGAATTAATATTAAATTAATGAGATCGATTTTGTTGAAGTCTGTACGTGAGAGATCGCTTCGCTCCATCTGTAAGATAAGAAGAGCATTTACGAAGCGCTTTACCTTTCGAAGATTTCCGACGTAAGGTAGATAGCTAGCTGCGTTGTCGCCTTCAAGAATATTAGAAAGCTCGGTAAGCACTGCGCCAAGCTGTATCATCGTGTCAGAGGGGACCGATGTAAGCTTCTGCTCTTCATTCTGCCAGTCTCTTGTCAGAAAATTCTGTATCGAAGAACTGTCAACAAATAAGCTTAGCTTCACAGTGACGAATTTTTCTAGGAACTCACGTGCGCGGGAAGTTTCTTCTTGAATTCCGGCAAGAATTTCAGTGTCGTAGCACAATATGAACGTGGCTTGAGAGAGTTTGAATGTCCTGCGAGTTGCGAACAATACTGAGTTGGCGGTTTTTGAATCTAGACGGTCAAGATCATCTATAACTACAATGACGCGCCGACCTATTCGTCGAAGTACATCATCAATATCGTCCAACAGTTCATCTAGGGTTTCTTGTGAAGGTTCAATGGCTAGCTTGAATCCTAAGAAAGAAATATCTGCTTTGCCTTTGATTAGTCGCGAATATCTCGAAGCTGCTGGTCGAAACTCAGGAGCATAGGCTTCCCGCTGGATAGTTGCGGATAGTTCTTTGATCAGCCTATCTGTAAGATCTGGCTCGGACGCAAATCGGAGTGGCTCAAAACGACAAATAATTATTTCGTCGGAATGTTTTTCCCAATAACGCGCTGCTAGGTTGATGAAGCTGGTTTTCCCAACTCCCCAGGGGCCGTCGATGCCAAAGACCAGCCCTGGGTGAGCGTGGCTAGCCATTATGGTTTTGGCAAATGATTCTGCCTGAGGATCACAGTGTAATGCGTCTTCCGTGCTTTTATGTATTTCATCATCTGAAAGAAAGTAGAGTTGAGATGTTTCTTTCTTGAATAGGGCGCGTAGGTGTTGTACTGTAGGCGAAAGTATAATAGCGCATAAAATAGTCAAAATTGCAGGGGCCCAGTACGGATCCGCTGCCTCAAATACTTCATGGAGCGATTTTAGTCTCGGCGCTAGAAGCGAATTTGCCCAGATGCCGAAAATTAATGCAGCGAGAAGATCTATACGACAGCTTTTGATTATGCGTACAGTGTCTTTGGTTGCTCCCCGCTTGAGAGAGTAATTGATGCATAAAACCAATGGAACTGAAAGGGTTAGGGCTTGAATCCAGATGTTTTCCTTTAGGATTAGCGGTGCATAGTTAGATCCTAAATAAGAAGCTATTCTCCAGATTTCTGCTAATAAAAATCCTGTCGATAGTATTCTCAGAAATACCATGAACTCTGGAATCTTCATTTCAGGCTTCGCTTTGCCCATAACTACTCCTTGAACGCGCTATGGGTATGAAGTGTCGGCTTGGTTGCTTTATTTGAAATAAGTAAGGGCTGGGCGGTGTTAAATAAGGTCCCTATCGAAATGTTCATGTGAATGTGTGATATTCGTTCGGACTTGATACAACAGCTTTTGTACTTCTTCCCACTTCCGCAATAGCAGTTTGAGTTGCGCGGAGCGCGTTTGTGGTCAGGGTCCGGGCGATGCGACTCAATCAAGTTAACTCGGGCTATGCTCAGTGGCGAGCATTTTTTGGCCTTGAACTCACCTATCAGCATTCGGAACAAGTCAAATTGCTGGTGATTGTCATCTGGTATGAGAACCAGTCGCTTGTTTTTGGGGTTTGTTACGATCGCCAAATGGTCTATATTTTTGATTTTTCTCGCAATGGCTCTCGCCATGACTCCGGCGTATAGCTCTCCTTTGATATGGGGGCACTCATCGCTATCAATATTCTGTGAGCAAATGCTGCACTCGAATTTTTCAAGGATGAACCCGCAGCTTGAGAAGTGCTTGTAGGGATATGCCTTCTCGATAGAAAGAAGCTGGCGAGCAAAAAAGTTTAGAGTAACGCTTTCTTCTTTGTAAAAGCGTTTGAGCTGTCTAAGGCAATCTAAAACATCTTGCAGATTGCACCAAGAGTCGTGATACTTTTCCGCCTCGATGCATTTCCAGTAGGCGGCCAAGCTGGAAAGCAGGTCAAAGAATCCGTAATAAATGAAGCACTCGTTTTTTACCGTGTCTTCGGCTGCGCCGGTTTTGATTTCGTCTATAGAAGCTTGTATGGCTTTGACGAGAATCAACGCGTCTTCGTATTTTCTGGCGGATATGAGCTGTAAGATCTGCTGAGTGACATTCTGTGATTCCGGAAGCTCAGTTTCGAGAAGCTTTAGTCCATACATTAAGGCGCTTCCATGAATTTGTTCAGGTCGAATTTCTTCATGCTGCTTTTCAGAGCGTCTGTGCTGCCTTTGAAGTTGAACTCTTTGGTGATACTTCCGTCTTGATAAAAAGCGCTTATCTGGACTTGGTCAGTATCGCCCTCTAGACGGCTGCTTCTGTAGGTTTCTAGGTATTGAATTACAAGCGATAGGTAGTTTTGAAGAGTCATGTCATTGGCCAAGTTTACCAAGGGCATGATGTAAGAGTAGTCGTGAAGATCAAAGATTGTTGCGTTCTGTGGAGATACGACTTCCACTTCTGGGTGGTTGATCTTGAGCCATTTTTTAAAGGGGCCTGCCTCAACCGAGACAGAACCTTCATAACCACGGTCAGTCAGAAATTCAATTTTCATGTGTTCGCTTCGCCATTGATTGGAGTCGCAGGCACTCAGCTCCCTGCGTGCACGATGGATGCAAAATGCTACTACGAACCGCTGCTTTGAGGAATCAGGCGAGGCGGCGGATGGCGAGAGGTTGGCCGTTGGAGGCATACCCTCAGTCGGGTCGTCACCGGCGCTTGGGAAATCGCCTTAAGCTACGTCACTCACCCGCAGGTGACGAGGTGGTTATGCAAAGCTCATTGTTCGACCCTGAGCAGAACCCTTTCGACGGCAAGAAGCTGCCTGATCAATCAAGAATGCCGCTGAATCTAGGTGAGCGCACGGTTCATTCGGTTGTAGACCGAGATCTCTGTAATGAATGGGGGTCGTTGATTGTGACGGGCTACAGCGGTCTGGAGCAGCTTATTCAGCTCATCACCGGGCGTGGAGTGGGGAGGACGCCAATGCGCATCATCCTTGGCTCAGACCCCGTCACCGTTGAGAATCCCAAGATCAATCTCAGGCGCTTCGACTTTTCAGAGGAAATGCGAGAGTACTGGCTCAAGCGCGGGATCTCGCTAGCGCTGTGTGGCCAAGTACTGCACTGCATCGAGCTGATTCGCGCCGGTCACGTGCGAATTCGTTACCCGACAGGGTACAGACGGCTACATGCAAAAATGTATTGCTCCGCTGGAGCAGTGACGCTTGGGTCCAGCAACTACACTGGACCAGGATTACATACGCAGCATGAAGCGAACGTGCGCTTCACCTCTGGGGAAAGAGCGCGCTTTGTTGAGACCAGCCTCCTAGCTGAGTGCTTTTGGAGCCTGGGGAAAAATGCTGAAGACGCTTTCATTGAGCTGCTGGAGCAGCTTCTCAAGTTCGTCACCTGGCAAGAGGCTTTGGCGAGGGCTTGCGGTGAACTGCTTGAAAGCGATTGGGCCAAGTCCTATCTGGATTCGTTATTCGAGGCCGATCCAATAAATCTTTGGCCATCCCAACGCCAAGGCATTGCACAGGCGCTCTATCTGCTGGACACAGTGGGCGCAGTACTGGTGGCTGACGCAACTGGCTCTGGGAAGACACGAATGGGCGCGCACCTGATCCGCACCATACATGATCGAAATTGGTCGTTAGCCAGGGCTCGCAAAGGCTCGATGCTACTCATTTGCCCACCGCTTGTGAGGAAGAATTGGGAGTGGGAAACAGCAAAATGCGGGTACAACATCGCCATAACGTCCCATGGATTGTTGAGCCGGCTTAACCCGGAAGACGAATCCAGCTTAGCGATTCATCTGTCCTCAGCCCAAATCTTGGCTGTTGACGAAGCGCACAACTTTCTCAACCAAGGGTCCAGACGAACGAGAACATTGAAATTTAATCTGGCTGACCAAGTGGTGCTCTTCACTGCTACGCCGATCAATCGCTCGATAGCAGATCTGCTTCGACTCATTGATATTCTTGGCGCTGATAATTTTGACGATGACGTTCTTGCTGTCTTCGAGCGTTTGACTGGCTTTGGTCATGGTGGTGCTGAAACTCGCGACGATGACATACCGCAGCTTCAGGCTGGAATTGGCAGTTTCGTCGTTCGCCGGACCAAGGCGCAGTTCAATGCGATGGTGGACGTAGATCCCGAGGCCTATCGGCTTCCAGGCGGGCGGGTATGCCGGTACCCGAATCAGCTTTCGGAGTGTTATTCCCTCGACGAGCCGAATCAGGACAAGAGGTTGGCAAGGGAAATTCGGGCGTTGGCCCTACAATTCAAAGGGATGTCACGCTTTCAGACGGCTTTGGCACTACCAGATTTTTTCAAAGAGAATGGAGTCACACCGGAACGCTACCTAAGGTTTCGTTTGAAAGCAGCGCGCTCACTAGCCTTGTACCAGGTGATGTCCAGTCTTCGGTCTTCTCGGTTGGCCTTGTACCGGCACATCGAAGGCGAGGGTGCCGCTTGGAGTCGAATGGGATTAAACAGTGAGGAAATGAAAGGGGACCACCAAACCGGCAACATGCTGGAGCGGACAGCGATGCTCGCGGGCAAGATTCCCGAAAATCATTTAGGAGTCGAGCTACCCCGCTGGCTTTCAGACCCTGCCGAGCATCGCCGCGCTTGTGAAGAAGAGTGTCTCCTATACACCGCCATTCTTGAGCGTCTAGAGCGTATGAGCGGTCATCGAGAGAAACGGAAGGTTCAGTTTCTGATCGAGCTTCTGGACCGCCACGATCATATTCTTGCCTTTGATCACTACCCGATAACTCTGCGCTATTTTCAGCATCTTTTGGACCAAAAGCGGTCAGATCGCCGGTCATTCAGCGTGCTGCTAGGTATCGGGGGTAATCGCCGCAGTCATGAGCATATCCAGTCTTTGCTGAATCCCAACGCCAAGTCGGAAGGCAAGCTGATCGTCTTGTGCAGCGAGGCCCTGTCAGAATCGGTCAACCTTCAGCGAGCCTCCACGCTTGTTCACCTGGATATGCCGAGCGTGGTGCGTATAGCCGAGCAAAGAGTAGGCCGGATTGATCGCATGGACTCCTGCCATGCTGAGATTGAATGCTGGTGGCCCAAGGACAGCCGAGAGTTCGCATTGAGATCAGACGAAACGTTTGTTCAACGCATCTTCCAGGTGGAGAGCTTGATTGGCGGAAATTTACAGCTTCCAGATGATATCTGCGGAAACCATGAAGCACAGATCGTGACTTGGGAGTATTTTGACAAACTGATGCGGGAACGTGCTGCTCGCAGCTGGGATGGAATTGAAGATGCGTTTGCGCCAATCCGAGGCTTGGCCTCAGGTCTCGAAGCCCTGATCAGCCCTGATGTGTATGAGCTTTATCGAAACGAAACTAACAAGATTATGTCGCGCGTGAGCGTAGTCCCTTCCAGTGAGCCTTGGGTGTTTCTCTGCTTGGCTGGTGAGAATGCGCGCGCACCAAGGTGGATTTTCCTGTCCGACTCTGATGATCAGCCCGTCATCAATCTCCGCGAGATTGCAACGCAGCTGAGGGCGCGGTTATCAGACGATTTGCAGAACCTCAACCCGACAAGGGCTGCGATGGGCATGCTGCAATCGTTTCTGGCCAGGCTGGGCGAGATGGAGAAAATGCTACTGCCCAGGCGGAAGCAGCGCGCAATCGCCCAGTTCGAATGGGCGATTACGCTGTGGTCGAGTAGTCCTGGCTGGATTGGCTCAGAGGAGCAGGCTGAACAGGTTAAGCAGCTGCTGGACCTTTTTAGTAGAGAAGGGGAAGAACTGACCCCTGACTGGGGGCAATTGGCCGGCCTCTGGTTGGAGCTGGTGAAACCCCGGAGTGCGGAGCTTTTACAGAAGAAAGGAAGGCGGGCATCGATGACTCGACTACGTGACTTGGAGCCATCGCTAAGGTCAGCCCCGATCGATCTTGATGTGATTTTGAAGAAAATCCAAGGCGTTGACCTTCGACGGCGCTGGGAAGAGCGGATCGTCGCTTGCATTCTTGGGTACGGGCAAAGCGCCGAAGAGTGATGGATCTGTAACAAGATCCAATCGCTACCTGTCATGTGAATGCCGTCCACCCGGCGTTTTTTGGGCGATCCGTTTTTAGTGTGCTAAACGCAAGCTGCCATTCGGGCAGAGCGCGTACGGCCGGGGCCCTCGGGAAAAGCCTTACACTGCCGCTAAGAATGCCAGCTTCAACCACAACTGTAATTGACTGAGAAGAACCTGAAATTCATGACTACCTTTTCCTTTCGAGCGGATCACATCCACGACGTCTTCGAGCTGATGATGTTGCCGGAAATGCGAGATGTTCGGCGCCTCACGATTTTGCCTGATCCGGTTTTTCCGGATGTCGAAGTCGAGTTGGTAAGCGACATGTCTGAAGAGGCGCTGCGCCGACTGATAGAACTGATGGATGACGCGCACGTGATCGCTGACACGTTCCGGCCATGTGCCTTGGAGGCGAACCCGCTCCAGCGGGGTGTGGATCCAGATCCGCTGCCCAGAACACCTGAGTTCTGAAGCTATCTCTAACGCCAGCTATTGGTAGGTCGGCGTTCCCGCCTAGTTACCATGCCGACAGGGCTGGATTCTTTCTGCGAGCGGAGCGAACAGCTCCCTGTACCTGAGTCGGGCTAATTCAACGACCCGACTTTCGCGAAGGAGTGTTATCAGAAGCTGATTGCTCCCCTAGGGAAGACGTAACGGCGGGATACCCTACGAACGTCAATGCCATGGACAAGGACTGGATTAAGCGGCTAGTGCGTCGTGGCGAGCAAATCGTCCATGCCCAAGTGAAGCAGCACCGGCCTTCAGCGCTACTTCATGATCCAAAAGAGGTCGAGCGAGTCCAATGATCTGAAAACCCTCAGTTGTACGGGAGTTCTCCTGTGCAACTGAGGGGCCAGCCATGGATGTCGTATGCACAGATTCATGTCGCTCCTCGCTTTGAATGTTGGCGGCGTGATCGTCATGACCATCGTAAACGCTCGCCTGGTGGGGCGTGTGGGGCCGCTTCGTATGCTGGGGGCTGGAGCATTGATTGCAAGCATTGCGACAGCTGGATTGGGATGGCTGGAAGGGGCAGGGATGCTTGGTCTGTATGGGATTGTTGCTTTCGTTGTCTTGTATGTCAGCTTGACAGGTCTGATCGGAGCCAATTGCGTGGCTAGTCTCTTGAAGCTCATCCATAAGAATGCTGGAGCTGCCGCCGGGTTGGCAGTGTCAACTCAGTTTGCCATGGGGGCTGCTTTCAGCGCGCTGGTAGGGGCCTTGGCACACGGTTCTTCCCGTCCGATGTGCTTAGTGATCGCGGCCGCGGGGTCTGGTTCAGTCGCATCCTATCTTTGGCTGCGGTTTCGTAACGCTGAGCAATTCGCACCGGCATGAATTCGTAATACGATCGGAGGCCTTGCCAGGCGGAGCTACAAGTCGTGCGGATCGAAACGAAACTGGTCGCTAACAACGGCCTGCGCCAAGAATGCGTTTCTTTGGACCTGCCAGATGAAGATTGGGCGTTATTGGCTCAGTTCAGGCAAAACGCTGACGTGCTCCGGTCCACCAGATTTGTCCGTGAGCAGCGGGGTGGGTCTATCGGCTTGAAATGGACACGTGGTGGTGGAGTACAGGTGGGCGGCAAGCACATCGATGAGGAGCCTGTCTGGGCAATGTTGCTCAAGCTTCGCCCATTCGTTTTGCAGAATGAGCGGTGCTACCTGCCTTCGGTCCTGAAAATGCTGAAGAGGCATTTGAGGCATAGCGCCTTCCACCGTCACCTGGATGAGCTTCGTGACGGCTTTTTGCTGAAGCGAATGAACGCGCGGATACGGCTTTGGGGCCCTGGGCGGTCACCACTGTCCCAAGAGGTGGTGATGGATTGGCTCAACTCGTACCACTACCACCACGACGAGAAAAAAGTTGAGGCTGTACGTAGAGACCTTGGGCCGTTCGCCAACGAGCAGGATGGTATGGGGATCGCTATTTTTGCACTGGTGGACATGGTTCAAGCTGTCCTTGACACTGGCGCGTTCGCAGAGACATTACAACTCTGTTCGGAAGGCGCGATCGCTGAGATTTTCTGTCCTGTTGAGTATTTTGGTGAAGGCTGATCCGGAACCCGGATTGTCAGGCTTAGGCTGGTGGCTCGGGCCGGATGTCAAAACTGCTACGTGGTTTTGGGAGCGCTGCACTTTGCAGGTTTCTACACATACCCGCTATGCGGAAGGTGCCCAGCGGCGTGGTGATTTGGTCAGCAGGATCCTAACCTTACCCAGTGGTTCTGTTAACCAATCAGAACCCCGAGGGAGGTCATGCTCGGCCGTTCTCTTGAAGCCTGTATTCCCATTGATGACCCATCGAGTCATGTGGCACGTCATTGGGGTATTACATTTGGCTCAGAGATAGTGGCGAGCTTCTGACACTCACTGTATTCCGGCCCAATCCACCAAAAGCCCTCAGCTGTGATTGTAGAGCTTTGTAGGTGAATGCTATGGGGTGGCCAGGGGTGGACCTTAAACGGCTCAGGAGCGAGTTGTTAGGGCCTTCTATGCCCATGTGTAACTACGGTCTCACGGTATCTCTTAGCTCACAAAAGATTTTGTTCCATGAGAGGGGATATCGTTTTTCAAAAAAAATCATATTTTTCATTGACTTAGGCTTGACAGTATATATATAATAATTTTGATCTCGAGGCCAAGCCTGCTGGCCTGAGTAACTCCTACAACTGGTTATATTCCTTGCGAAGCAAGGGTATTATTTGTATTCAAAAGAAAAACGCGCGCGCGAAAAAAAATTGCGATTGCGCCTGCCTTCATTTCTCAGCGCGATTCTGTGCTCCTCTAGCTCTCTCCCGAGGGCTCACTTGCTGCCCGTCACCGCCCTCATCTCGACACCTCAGCCGGGATCATTCGCCCAAGGTGGTGCTTCACACGGCAGTGCATTCCACTATTTCCAAATGCTACAGTAATGCCAATGCGATCTGGTACGCATATCAACTGACGTGAGTTTGAGTCATGAGCACCAACTTAAGTGAAGAAGAAATGCGCGCTGCGCTTTTTGGAGTGGTTAATGTTACCTCTCAAGAAAAGTCTCAGCGCTCATCTTGCAGTCCTGCTAAGGCAGTATCCAAAAACTCGGGGACAAAAATTAGAGTTACTTTGCGCGTGGGCAACGAGTTTGAGGGCGCCTATGAAGTGGTCATCTACGAGGGTAGTAATCTAAGTCAGTTGGTTGTAGAAATGGACGCTAGAAAGAAATACAAGAAGAAATACAAGTATATCGAGGTGGTTTCGGTGGAGCGAGTTTAACTAGCCCTTTTGGGTGGTCCGGTGTATTCGTTAGGGTTGGTGATCTACAGTTTTAATTGGTGCTCTAGTTAGTGTGTATTTTGGATCTTATAATTGATTATGATTTGTAAGGGTTTAGCCAGCTATTGGTTGGAACAGGTAAAGAGTTTTCTGTATAGGTACCGCTTCCACGTGATAATTCCTGTGGTACTGGGGATTATAACCCTTTTGGCTTGGCTTTATTGCCCGCGAATGGGTGTGGTTTCTGCGTGGGCCTGCACTGAAAGCAAGTGTGATCAAAAGGTCTTACTTCTTCATGGCGAAGTAGACGGGCTTTCGTTGGATTGGGTGAGGTACAGAATAAGACAGGAGTTAAAAAAAGACCCTGATGTCAAAACAGTTTGTATTGCCTCACCAGGAGGGACCAGCTCTATGGCTATGCAAATTGCTGATATTATCTATGAGCATGCCTTTGATACCTGCTTGGCATATAAGTATAAGCCGGATTCCGAGGGTGCCAAGGATATTCCTGGGCTTTGCCAGTCGGCGTGCATTTGGATGATCTTGGCTGGTCGAGAGAGAATTCTGTACGACAAAAATCTTGTGATGGGTTTTCATGCTGCTCGTAACAAAACGGGTGGGCGTGCTGATAAAGATCTCGATATGTATAATGAGAAGTTAGCTTTCTACACTCATCTTCGACCAAAAGCAGAATCTGAGGCCTGGAAGCTGGCTGGTCTCACCTGGTGGGCTTTCCATCAAGGTGCTACATCTGAAACCAAAGATTGCACTGCTAACGAAGTGAATAGGAAGTATCCCTATTTTACTGAGGACCGCTCTTTGCCTGCTCCACCTGATAGATCTTGCAGGATGCAAGGGCCCTATGAGGTTAAAAGATCGTTTAAATGAGGCCGTCGTTCTGATTGGTGCGGTTAGGGGGGGCAGAAAGTGGCTATGACCCCCTTATGGCTCTTTACCAAGCCCCTACCACTGATGCCTCTTTAAGCGCCACCTTGCTTCCTCCTTCTTTGGGATCTCCCATGACCACCCATGCTGGAATGGGTTTCGGCGGGCGGATATACCAGGCCACGCATGCGTTAATCACGTCCTTCTGGAATAGGCTCTGTGCGACCTTCAGTTCCAGATGATCAGTGAGCTGCATGTTGGGGTCGAAGAAGAAATCACCGTCCTTCTTGAGGTCCGCAGGGCTTGGAGTCATCGAGTCAATGCGTCTCTGGAAGGACCTAGCTGGGGTGATGAAGTCGTGTTTGGCGGACTTCGAGGTCTCCGGGAAGAGTGGGCTCATGAAATCCACTACATGGTCGTCGCAGACAACCATTGCATGGAAACCGGTCTCGGAGCTTTGCACCTCGTCATTCTCGATGGTCGCAAAGCAAAGAACATTGGATTTTTTCTCGTCGGCCATGAGGCACAGTGCTCCCGCAAGCGGGTGGGCATCCTTACGGTAGTGGTGGCGCAGGATGGCTGCACCGGCCATGCTGAAAAGCCAGCAGGCGTGAGCTGTATGGGCGCCCGCAGAATCCAGCACGCTTCGGATAACTCGGTGGATTCGAAGGTAGTCGAGAAGGGGGATCAGATCTTGCGATTTCTTACTCATACGGTCCCTGTAGCGGTAGTGTGGGCTCAAGATATGTTGCCGATGATAGCTCATGGCCACGTTAAGGCTACCCACCCGTACCACTCCGCGTGAAGGGATCCAGGGAGCTATGGCATTCCCTCTAAGACCATCCCCCGTGGACGCATCCTCACCCAGCCACACCCTCCGCCTCGCTGGCCTCATCCCGCTCTGCGGCTACCTCGATGTGCGTTTTGCCGTATTTCTCGATTTGGGCGTGGATGTTGAAGTCCTCTGTAATGATGTCGTTCACCATCCCCTCGTTGGCCATCACCAATGCCCTAGCAAGATCCAAGTAATGCTTGTAGGTTGTGGCGATGCTGCTATGCCCCATTTGCTTCATCAGGGTCTCAGCGAAAGCGGCGTCTATTACGTCTGCTGCCGCCGTCAGCAGAATGTCTCCACGATGTTGGACCATCATCATCGTTGGCCACCAGTGGCGAGCTTGATAGAAATTGTTGCCCCTACGGAACGACGGATCTTTTTCGGTGGCCAATTTCGCTGCGTAGGTAGTCGCATCAGCGATCATTTTTTCCGTGACTGGTTCGCCCTCGGATGTCAGGAAAAGAATCGAAGGTGGGCAGGCCTTTCCATATTTCGCTTTGTATTTTTTCTTCCTGGACGGGTAATCAGTTTTAATGTAATTTTTTTCGAGATCCGCTAAACCATAGGCTGGAATGACAATCTCTCTCAGCTTGTTGCCTTTTCCGACCAGCGTGTACGAGAATTTGGTCTGATTCTTCTCCATCGATGAATACGGCATGATGTGCTTGTTTTCCCCATTACCTAAATACGGGAATTCACATAGCTCAGAAGGTCTCATCGCGGTGCACAGAGCAAAGCAGAAAAGAGCTGAATAAACGCTATCTGGATAGGACGAGATAAGGTTCAGGATATCTTTATTCGTGATGAGTGATTTGACCTTTCCTTGCTTGGCCTCCCTGTCCAATACGCGAATGGAGTCGGTATCGTAGCGAACTCCTGCTTTTTTATGTATGTAGGAGAGCAATGTATCACGCTTGAAATTTGCAACCCAGGTCTGAAGCTTGATTTTCACGTTAGTCTGAATGCCGGCCTCCATGGCCCATCCAAACATATTGAGGACGATTTTTGCCTCTTCGAAGATCGTGAAGGAAGTGGGTTGAACGGTACCATTCTTAACTCTTTTCACCTGGCGCGAAAGCTGCCACCTGCGGATATCCAGGTTTCGCACCCGTGAATGGTAATCTCCTGGGGACACATCTTTGAAAAAGCTCTGCGTAGCTAAGAATCTGTAGAATTTGGAGATGACGTTAGCGTAGCGTCTCGATGTCATAATCGAGGAGCGTGTTTTCTTATAGAGATAGAGGTTCGGTACGCTCAGCAGGATTTTCTGCTTTTTTACTTCAGCTATTAGAATATAGTGCGACACATTATGCTCAAGCTCAACGCTAGTGTAGGTAATCGGTTGGACATTGATTTTTAGATTTCTCATATCACTTTACTTTGAACACCCTGACCTCATCGAACCCCCAAGTAATCAGCGGTGTTCGAGCTTTGTCCGCGTCCGTGAACTCCTCCTGGGGTACGTCTCGATACTTGAACTTGCGATTCGCAACCGTAATCGCTTCCGACGTGCTATAGGGAATGTGAATAGATATAGAGTCCATCCTAGACAGCTTTGTCAATACCATGCCTACCTCCGTCTGGGTGAACACTGGGAGGCGGAGGCACACGGTGAGCTTGGTGTTATTGGCAGGGATGGATTCGCAGAATTCACTGAACGGATAGAGAAAGCGGTCCATATAGATCACAACGTGTATTTTCGACGGGTCAGGCAGCTTGGTAATCGCCTCGATAGACTCATCGATCGCTTTCTCTTTCAGGTCCTCGTAGTCATCGAAACTCTGATTTTTCTTGTACGCGTTGTTGGCCTTCTCCAGGTCAGGCTCAATTACCAGAAAATTTTTAGGGCTCTTACTCACGCCATCTCTGGCCAGCTGCGATTCGGCCGCCGTCATCTGAAGCCGAGTCTCCTTTAGCTCATAGCCGGTTAGCTTTTTCTTGAGCATCTCAATATTTTGGCTCTGGCTCGCCAGCAGCGCGTTCATCTCATTAGCTTCGAATGCAAGGATGTCGTTGTTCATGAGTGAGCTGACATGCTGCGACACCGCCTGCTCAAGCTCCTTGGCGTGGCGCTTCTTCAGTTCGTCTATGTCGTTGCGCAGTTGATCCGCTTCCCGGTCCTTCTGAGCAAGGAAACTGCGTGAAGCGTCCGGGTTGTCGGCTAGCAGCTCAGCGATGGACTGGCCTTCGCTGTAGGGCTTGAGGTCACTATAGAAGCGATTGAAGGATTGCCGGCTGATCTCCGCCCGTTCGGCCAGCTTGCCGATGGGCAGCTTTTTGAGGCCGAACTCAAGCTGATGCTCTTTGATCAGCTCTACCAGGCGGGTTCGAGTATCTACTAGCTGGTTCATGCGCTCACCGAGCTGGCGATGATGTTGCTGGCTGGGTTGCTCTGGCGGTTGAGGGCCTCCAGGTGCTTCGAATTAGCCTCGATTTTCTGGGCAATCAGCCGTTTGGCTTTGGCCGTCAAGCTATCTCCGCCATTCTCCAGCACGGTTGTATAAAACTTGATGTTGTCGGCAAGCGCTTGGGACGCTTTGCCCACAACCACTGCATGCTTGCAGCTAAGATCGCAGCGAGTCGGATCCGGCAGCAGAGGTGAGATCACGTTTTTATGATGAGCCAGACACGGCGGCAGGTTTGGCGCAGTGTGCGATTCGGATGAAAGGCAATAGCTGCCCAAGGCCGTACGGTGAATAAAGAGGGGCTCTCCCGAGGACAGCAAGTGCGAGATGTATACGTAGATCGTGACCTTCAGCTGCTTGCCCGAGAATGCGTCGGGACGGGCTTTGAGTCGATCCAGGAGCCGCTCAGCTTGCGGACCTGACGAAGCGCCTTCCTTGATGGAGGTGAGAAGCGACGTAAATTCTGCCGTGTAATTTTGTTCGATTGCCTGTGCAACCCCGCGAACGAGATGAGGATTGCGGGAGATATATTTCAGCGTCATCGAATAGCTTTTGTGGCCGAACAGATGACGGATGATGTCGATATTCCGCTCGCTGCGATTGATAAGGATCTCGGCGATCGTTTTCCTGAAGCGGTGCGAGTGGATGCGGTCCACAGCTACCTCCGCGTTCAGCTCTCGCGTAATCGCTTGTATCATGCTGGTCGAGGGCTTGTTGAGTGTTTTACGGCCTTTAGTCGACTGGAATATGAAGTTTTGCGCCTTCAGGGTGTAGATGGAGCGAAGCGTCTCCAGATCCTCAATTTTTTGGCCGATATAGCTTGGCAGCGGAATGATGTCGTCCTCTCCGTCGTAGCTCGGCTCATCGCTTGTCTTGAAGCGTTTGATTTTTAGTGCATAGCTACCGTCAGCATGCTTGATCAAATCATCGAAGGTAAGAATGCACAACTCTCCACTTCTCAAGCCTGTCAGCAGCGCCAAGAGGATATAAACGGCGTTTCTGATTTTGTCTATGCTCGTAGAATAGGATCGTAGCCAGCTATAAATATGCTGCTCCTTCGTATTATATTCATATTCATAGCTCTTCTTAGAGGCAGAAAGTATTTCGATCCCGTCTACACTGATGTTTAGATTTTTTTCAACGTCATGGTCAGTTTCATAGCGAACAATCGCCGCTTTTGTCGTTGTGTCTAGTTGATTTTGTTTGACGTAAGCGACGGTCTCCAGAAGTCTTGGGATAGCCTTATCTGTCCAGAAAAAGGCGTACTCGCAGAGCTTGCTGAGGTCTTCTTCAGAAAAGGGTTGCCATGTGCTCAAGCTACCGGAAAATTGCCGCATCACGTCTTTTCGGCGTTCAACTGTGTCTACTTTTTCCAGCTTTGCATTCATTTTGAGCTGGGCAGGAATAAGACCCTGCGTGGAGAGTGCACCCCAAAGCCTAATCATGTAGTAAAGCGAATGATAATGTCGAGCAGAGTCAGAGTCTTTCGCTACATCAAGGGCGCGATTGAGCATCCGGTGGTTGATGAGAGCAAGAGACTCTGGCGTTCCGTCTAGAAAGTTTGGCTCGAACAAGTACTTTTCTAGCATGACAAAGTACATGGACTGACTATACGTGGTTGTAAAGCTGCGGACAGTACCGAAAGGAGAGAAGTCGGGGATGAAATGATATGTGAAAGCCTTTTTAAGCTGGCGCATCGGCTCAGCGATGCTGTCAAAATACACACGCTTGGCTACACCATACCGGTTTTTATGAAGAGTCCATACGTTCTCCCCATAGTTAGAATACGCAGAGATTGGAAAGTCCCCATTTGGGTGCTCAGCAAGCTTGATTACCAGCCCGCCGACGCGCTGTTGCAATGGCGCGTCACCGGTTTCCCGGAGCAACTCTTCAAGCTCGGCTTCGGCCGCGTCCTCGATATCAGCTGCATACTCTTGATCAAGCTCGTCGCTGAAGTCGTCATCGTCCTCTTCCATAATCTCGTCGTCATCGTCCAGAGTGCGCCCTCCACCTACTGAGTCTCTTATCTGCGGTCCTTGGTGCAGGTCTTCCTCTAGGGCGCCGCTCTCACAGTCAAGTTCATCGTCTAGGTCATAGCTATCGAGGGCGCAATTTAGGCCTTCATCTAGCGTTGCGGTGTCAACATCACCGGCATAGATCAATTCGTCTGTCTGAGGCTTCTTGTTGGTCATTTCATGTCCTCTTCTTCAAAAATCAATTGCAAAAAATCAAGATCACGGGGGAGAAGGGCTGGGTTGCGGCGTTCATAGCGAGCCGCCCATTTAATCGCGTCGTCGTCATTCCACTCCTCCAAAATCGAGCTGATGATCGAGGACTCTGTCTCCAAGCTATTGCTGTAATCCGAGTCAGTCTCCAGCTGGTCATCAATCAGCTCGGTCACGTGGATCCTGCGCTGCATCAAATAAGGCAGTGATTCCTCGTGGATCATGCACTGCTCACAGAACAGGCAGTTTCTGATTGAGTAGCAACGATCTCCTTCCTTCACGTGGTTACGAGCGCCGATCCAAGTGGGCCTGCGTTGGTTCGAGCAGCTCCACAGGGGAAGCTCGTGTCCAGGGATGTGAAACACCTTCATGGGGACATCAATCGCAGGCGCTTGCTTTAGGCCGAGCAGGCCAGTGAACTCTCGCTTTCGCAACAACTCCAGAATTGCCTCCTGCTCAGAAGCGAGGCGCTCGTAGCGCTCCTGAACGGCTGCGCCCGAGGAGTCGTAACTCACATCTGTCGTATTTTGATCGGAGTGATGCATCTGCATCGCCAGGAGCCCAAGTCCCGTGCTCTTCTCTTTACGCTGGTAAAGGCTCCAGGTCGGGCGCAGTCGCTTCGTAATGTCTTTCGCGCTCTTGAGGCGTGCACCTTTCTCGTATACGGGGTAAAGGGTCAGGAAGTCCTTAACGCCGCGGGTGAAGGCTTTCAGATTGTTGGCTGCCGTGTGGCGGCCACCTTTAGAAGGCCAAGATCCGTAGTAACGAAGGCAGAGGAAGAGGTCGTTGTAAGGCACTTTTTCTTGGCCGAACGGCCTGACATCAAATTCGTAACCCACCAATGGCTGTGAAAGCTTCTCGGCCAGCTTGAGCAGGTTGTAAACAGAATACTTGTCATGTCGGTTGCTGGAGGCAATGACATCCTTAGGGGCGTAATACGGCTTATCGAGACCCTGAGAGCGGTTTTTTTCTGATTGAACGATGACCTGTGATTCGGAAGCTGCGCCTGTCAGTGGGTGCTCCATGTTGTCACCGTCGACGCACAGCACGGACTCTTTATTCCAGTTGCTCTGGAGCATGGCGAACAAGATGATGCACGACATATCAACCATGGTTGGGTAGTACGCACCGAGGACATCGTCCCAAGGTCGGACAGGGTGCTTGATGAGTCGCTTCGCACCCACGCGATTCCACCGGAAAAGTATGAGCTGGATGATGTCTTGGCAGTCACCTTTTGATATCAAGTATTTGGGGGCGTAAGTGGTGGCGATAGTCTCCAGTGAGAGGTCCATAGGGTAACCGTGCTTCAGCAAGGTTTTGTGGACTCGGCTCTCCTCTGGGGCCCAGTGCCACAGGCTGTTGTGAACAAAGGGGTCGGTTGGGGACTCGAAGCGGTAGCAATCCGGGCGTGCCTCGTAGAGCTTGTTGAACTCTCCCAATAGATCAGGGGCATCCAGAAGGGCGGCAAGCTCCGGGTCGTTTGTATGCTTGATTTTGTCCGCAACCATTCGAGTTGAGACCTTCAGCTTATGCTCGCGACGATGCTGTGCCCATTTGAAAATGTTCTCTCGGGTGTGATTCGGCGTGTATGTTTGAATTATTTCGTCAAACAGATAAGGCTCGGCTGTCGCCACTATTTCGCGAAAAGCTAGCTTCTCATAGAGCGTATCAACGTGCATCTTGAGTGCGCTCGCGAGCATCTCGTACGTCTCGCCCACCAGCGGAAGAGTCTTCTTCTGATCTTTGCCTGTGATCGGTGAAAGCTGAATTTGCGGCAAGAGATCAGTTTCTTTGGAGATCAGGGTGATTGCTGATTTGAGCTTGCTCGCGTTTTCCTTCTTCTCTTGATTCGCAAGCAAAAAGGTTCGGAAGTTGTTGAAGACTTCTGCGCTGATATCCGTCAGGTATTTGAGGTGGAAACTCTCTGGGTTTCGCTCGTTGAAGTCTCTGGCGAAGTCGAAGAAAAGCTTGATGGCTTGGCGCAACCCGTAGCCCGAAATCCTGCGGTGCGTAGCGGCGTACTTGACGAAAACAAGGTGCAGGGACAAGCACAATGGAGATTGCTTGTCCCAGAAAGGGTGCCCTTGATAGTCGCAGGGGATTGGCTGTGAGTCGGTTGTAGGAGCTAGTTCATACGAGCTTTCGGTTGCGGGGATGAAAAGCGAGGTCACTGCGCTGTTTCCTTTTACTCATTCTATATGGCGCAGCGAACCTTTAGAGAAGCCCAGGCCTCCTCAATTTTTTGTCGGTAATCTGCAATGGTTCCATTATTATGAATAACAACATCAGAACTTGCAACTGCGATGCCTGCTTCGGATGAATGCTCTTTGATCTTTGTTGCGTCATCTCGGACGATATGCCAGATCTCACCGCCAAGATCTCGGATATATTTGGCTTCATTTTCGAACCGAATATCCTTGATGATGATGACCTCTTTGCCGGCGAGGCAAAGTTCGGGGTAAGTTGGTTTTTCAGACCGCAAAGTGTTTATGTGATTTACACGCCTAGTTGCAAAGTCAGGAAACTCCTGGGTTGCGAGCGTTTTTATTAAAGCGATCGCGGTCTCTGGAGAGATGCCCCAAAAGCTGTCATTTGCAGTCTTGGCTGTGGACCAAATCTGCTCATCGCTGAAGCCGAAAAACTCTTGGGCGGCACGCATGAAAGGCGTCTCAGGATCCTGGGTTTCTGCTTCTGTTAGCGGACGAGGAGGTGGAGTAGGGTTGTTGATTGCACGGTCAGCACGCTTAAGCCAATGCAGAGGGTCGTGGCTATCACGCATCCATTCCGTACCTACCCGCTGGAAGAATTCACGGGGAGACATCCCCCATGCGTCCAGCCGCACCTCCTTTGAGGTATCATCCCAGGTCTGAGAATTCGATAACCCGAACAGTGACTGGCATCCAGCCTTCAGTGGATTGGCTAGGGCGTAGCTAGCTACCTCCGGATGTTCCATCAGGAAAGCGGCACCTGTGTCCTTACCTGATCTCGCTTTTGCTGCGAGGCCGATGATCTTTCTCACTGGGTTCTCTCCGGGCAAAAGCTTGATTCTAAAGGCTTTCAGGGGAGAATTTCGAGGTTTACATATAAAGGCTTTCCGAAACATATCATGACGTTTACATTTTTAGACGTTCCGAAACAAGATGCCACCTATGCCTATCAAGGTGGCGGCCGTGGTTTGTCGGTGGAGCGTATCGCTACCCTGGAGCAATTTGTCCAGGGTGACCTGCGCCCGGACATGACCCTGGTCTTCGACTTGCCGGTCGAAGTGGGCCTGGCCCGTGCCGCTGCGCGTGGCCGCCTCGACCGTTTCGAACAGGAAGGCCAGGCGTTCTTCGAGGCTGTGCGCCAGGCATACCTGCAACGCGCCCAGCGCGAACCGCAACGCTACAGCTTGCTTGATGCCGCGCAACCCCTTGAGGCCGTACAGCGTGCCATCGATGCGCTGCTGCCGGCCATCGTGGAGCGTTGCCGTGGCTGAGGCCTACCCTTGGCAGGAGGCACTCTGGCAGCAACTGGCCGGGCGCAGCCAGCATGCCCATGCGTATCTGCTGCACGGGCCGCAGGGCATCGGCAAACGGGCCATGGCCGAGCGCCTGATGGCCCGCCTGTTGTGCCAGCAGCCACAGGGCCTGGACGCGTGCGGCGCGTGCAAGTCGTGCCTGTTGCTGAAGGCCGGCAGCCACCCGGACAATTTCGTCCTTGAGCCCGAAGAGGTCGACAAGCCCATCAAGGTCGACCAGGTGCGTGAACTGGTGGCTTTCGTGGTGCAGACAGCGCAATTGGGCGGGCGCAAGGTGGTACTGATCGAGCCGGTGGAGGCGATGAACATCAATGCTTCCAATGCACTGCTGAAAAGCCTCGAAGAACCTTCTGGCGATACGGTGTTGCTGCTGGTTACCCACCAGCCCAGCCGGTTGTTGCCGACCATCAAGAGCCGCTGCCAGCAAGTGGCCTGCCCACAGCCGAACCTGGCCCAGAGCCAGGCCTGGCTGGTTGGCGCGCTTCCCGACAGTGACGAGGCCGAGCGCGACGAGTTGCTGACCCTGGCCGCTGGTTCGCCGCTGATGGCAGTCAGCTTGCAGGCGCAGGGCGTGCGCGAGCAGCGCGCACTGGTCACTGACGGGGTGAAGAAGCTGCTGAAACAGCAGCAATCGCCCAGCCAACTGGCCGATGCCTGGAACGGCGTGCCGCTGTTGCTGCTGTTCGACTGGTTCTGCGACTGGGCGCATCTGATTTTGCGCTACCAGTTGACCCAGGACGAGGAGGGTTTAGGCTTGGCCGATATGCGCAAGGTTGTGCAATACCTGGCGCAGAAGAGCCGCCAGGCCAGGGTTCTGGAGGTGCAGGCGTGGATCCTTGAGCAGCGCCAGAAGGTGCTGGGCAAGGCCAACCTCAACCGGGCGCTGCTGCTTGAATCGTTGCTGGCCCACTGGCTGCAGTTGCCGGGCGCTCGCTGATTTTCCATTTTTCATGTGTGTTGTCATCCCATGCTCGTAGATTCCCATTGCCACCTCGACCGTCTTGATCTCAGTGCCCATCAGGGCTCGCTTGATGCTGCCCTGCAGGCGGCGCGCGAGCGCGGGGTGGGGCATTTCCTGTGCATTGGCGTCAGCGCTGAGAACGCTGGCGCTGTGAAGGCGTTGAGTGAACAGTACGCGGATGTAGACTGCTCGGTGGGGGTGCACCCGCTGGACCTGGCGCCGGGTGAAACGCCGGCGCTGGAATGGCTGTTGCGCGAACTGGCCCACCCGCATGTGGTGGCGATTGGCGAAACCGGGCTGGATTACCACTACGAGCCGGAAGCTGCCGAGTTGCAGCAGGCCTCGTTCCGCTTGCACCTGGAAGCTTCGCGACAGACCGGCAAGCCGGTGATCGTGCATACCCGGGCAGCGCGTGCCGATACCCTTGCGTTGTTGCGTGAAGCCAACTTGCCGCAGGCTGGCGTGCTGCATTGCTTCACCGAAGACTGGGACATGGCCAAGGCAGCGTTGGACCTGGGGTATTACATTTCGCTGTCTGGCATCGTTACCTTCCGCAATGCCGATGCGCTGCGTGAAGTGGCGCGGCAAGTGCCGGTCGACCGCCTGCTGGTGGAAACCGATTCGCCATACCTGGCGCCGATTCCACATCGCGGCAAGCCGAACTTGCCGCAATATGTGCGGGAAGTGGCGGAATATGTGGCTTCGCTGCGGGGGGCCAGTTATGAGCAGTTGGCTGAGCAGACGACGGCGAACTTCAAGCGCCTGTTCCCGTTGGCGCGGGTGGTCTGATAGCGCACGAGCTTGAGCGCTCTTGCTCTTGCTCCTGCTTCGGCTTTTGCTTCTAAGCACGCAATCGTTCAGGCGCCGCCGATTGCGACTTCAGTAGGCCGAGCGTAGGGCTTGCGGAGGGAGGTGACGGGCATGGATGCCCGTCAAGCGCTGGGCCCCAGGATGGGGCCTGCAGCGCGGTCCTCCCGGGAGCAAGCCCGTAGCGAGGGAACCCCGGAGCGCAGCGTAGGGGCCGGATGATGGGAGCGGACGGTTTTTGGTTCCTTTTTGCCACGATGTAAGGACCGGACACATGGTGGACACGTGTGCGGAGACATGGTTGACACTTTCCGGTAAGCAAATTTGCCGGGAATACGACCATGCCTTGGAACGCGAGAGATGCCATGAGCCTGAGAGAAGAGTTCGTATCCCTAGC
>JAAIGF010154586.1_pt1 | contig 59727 bp, 47 predicted proteins | sample 6487441 | NCBI WGS metagenome assembly JAAIGF01 (sample SAMN13974129, study PRJNA590717) | phyllosphere metagenome | biome: pepper field; feature: multiple bacterial spot infested pepper fields; material: pepper leaves; isolation source: leaves from pepper fields | host: Capsicum annuum ...
GCACGTCGGCGAAGTCGACGTTGATGAGGCCGGGGCGCACGATCAGGTCGGCGATGCCCTGCACGGCGCCCTGCAGCACGTCGTTGGCGGCACGGAAAGCCTGGATCATGGTGGCGTTGCGGCCGAGTACGGTGATCAGCTTTTCGTTCGGGATGGTGATCAGCGAGTCGCAATGCTGGCTCAGTTCCTCGATGCCCTTCAGTGCCACCTGCATGCGGCGACGGCCTTCGAACGGGAACGGCTTGGTGACCACGGCCACGGTCAGGATGCCCATCTCCTTGGCCAGCTGTGCCACCACCGGCGCCGCGCCGGTGCCGGTGCCGCCCCCCATGCCGGCGGTGATGAACACCATGTCCGCACCCTGCAGGGCATCCATGATGCGCTCACGGTCTTCCAGGGCGGCCTGGCGGCCCACTTCCGGGTTCGCGCCCGCACCCAGACCCTTGGTGACGTTGGTACCCAGCTGCAGCTGCAGCTTGGCACCGCAATTCTTGATGGCCTGCGAATCGGTGTTGGCGGTGATGAATTCCACGCCGTCCACCGCCGAGTTGACCATGTGCGCTACGGCGTTGCCGCCGCCACCGCCCACGCCAACGACCTTGATCACCGCATTGGGTGCCATCTTTTCGATCAGTTCAAAATGCGCCATGTCCGTGTCCTCGTTTGTATCCGTTTCCGGTGGCATGGGCGTTCGGCCTCCTGCCTCTGCGCGCCATGATGCCGTTACGGCTGTGTGGATGATGTGTTGCGATGCTGCATGTGTTGCGATGTTGCCGGGTGTTGCAACCGGGTTCTGCCCGATCGTTGCAGGGTCCGCATCAGAACTCGCCGCGGAACCAGGTTTTCAGTTTGTTGAACATGCTTCCCGCGCGCCCTGTCGGCAGCGACGGCCGCCGCGGATGCTCTATCTGGCTGCCCATCAGCAGCAGGCCCACGCCGGTGGCATGCACCGGGTTGCCGACCACTTCGCCCAGGCCGGTGACGTGCTGCGGAATGCCCACGCGCACCGGCATCTGCAGCATCTCCTCGGCGAGCTCCACCACGCCTTCCATCTTCGACGCGCCGCCGGTCAGCACCATGCCGGCGCGCACCAGTTCCTCGAATCCGGAACGACGCAGTTCGGCCTGCACCATCTCGAAGATCTCCTCGTAGCGCCCCTGCACGGCCTGCGCCAGCGAATGGCGCGGCATGCGGCGCGGCGGGCGGTCGCCCACCGACGGCACCTGGATGCTTTCCTCGGCAGTGGCCAGCTGGGCCAGCGCGCAGGCATACCGCACCTTGATCTGCTCGGCTTCCGGAGTCGGCGTACGCAGCATGTGCGCGATATCGTTGGTCACGTGGTCGCCGGCAATCGGCAGCGATGCGGTGTGGCAGATCGCACCCTGTACGAATACCGCGATGTCGGTGGTGCCCGCGCCCATGTCCACCAGCACCACGCCCAGCTCGCGTTCGTCGGCGGTGAGCACCGCCACGCTGGAGGCCAGCGAGGACAGCACCAGGTCATCCACCTGCAGGCCACAGCGTTGCACGCATTTGCTGATGTTGGCTGCGGCCGACTGCGCGCACACCACCAGGTGGGCGTGGACTTCAAGGCGCACGCCGGTCATGCCCACCGGGTTGCGGATGCCTTCCTGGGAATCGTCCAGCACATATTCGCGCGGGATGGCGTGCAGGATCTTCTGGTCGGCCGGGATGGCTACCGCCTTGGCCGCATCGAGCACGCGATCCAGATCGCCCCAGGTCACTTCACCATCGCGGATCGGCACGATGCCGGGCGAGTTCTTGCATTGCACGTGGTTGCCGGAGATGGAGGCATAGACCGAGCGGATCTCGCAGCCGGCCATCAGTTCGGCTTCTTCCACCGCGCGCTGGATGGACTGCACCGTGGATTCGATGTCCACCACCACGCCGCGCTTCAGGCCGCGCGATTCGTGCGAACCGATGCCGATCACTTCGATCGGGTTGCCCGGCGAGTACTCGCCCACCAGCGCCACCACCTTGGAGGTGCCGATATCCAGGCCAACGATCAGCGACTTGTCACCCTTGCGATTCATGTTCTTTCCTGCGTTTTCTTCGGCGCGTCGGCCGGCGGCTCACCCCAGCTCAGGGTGAAACCATTGGTGTATCGGAGATCGGCACGTTCGATGGGTGCGGCCTGGCTGGCCAGCTGCGGCAGCACCCGCACATAGCGGCGCAGGCGCGATCGCGCATCATCGCGGCCCACCACCACTTCGGTGCCGTTGCTCAGCAGCAGCGACCAGCTGCCGCGGGCATCCATGGTCAACCGCGAAACGTCCAGGCCGCTGGGTGCGAACAGCGCGCGCGCATCGTTGTACAGCGAGACCACTTCTTCGGTCTGGCTGTCCGGGCCATCAAGCTCGGGCAGCTTCAGGTCGGCCAGCTTCTTCGGCGTGGGAAACAGCTTTCCCTGCTCGGACAGCAGGCGTTCGCTGCCCCAGCGCGCGAACGGCTTGTGCTCCACCAGGGTCACTTCCAGTACGTCCGGCCACTGCTTGCGTACGCGCGCGCTTTCCACCCAGGGCAGGCTTTCGATGCGGTCCTGCGCTTCCTGCAGCTTCACCGCGAAGAAGCCGGCCTGCGCGTAGGGCAGCAGCGCCTGCTGCAGCTGCTCGGCCGGTACCCGCTTGAACTCGCCATGCACGCGCAGCTTCGCCAGCGGCCAGCGCTCGGCACCGACCCAGCCGTTGAGCACGGCGACGACCGGCAGAGCCACCACCGACAATGCCAACAGCCAGACGAAGATGCGCAGCATCGCGTTCATGCGTCGCCAGCCTCCCGCGAATCCGCGTCGAGGGTCTGTTCCAGTACGCGCCACACCAGCTCTTCGAAACCGATGCCGGCCTGTCCTGCGGCCTTGGGCACCAGCGAATGACTGGTCATGCCCGGCGCGGTGTTGACCTCCAGCAGGAAGAAGCGCCCGCTTGCGCGGTCACGCATCACGTCCACGCGGCCCCAGCCGCGGCAGCCGGCAGCGCGGAAGGCGGCCAGCGCGATGCGACGGATCTCCTCCTCGGCCTCGCCATCCAGGCCGGGGCACAGGTACTGGGTGTCCTCGGCCAGGTACTTGGCGTCGTAGTCATACCACTCGCCCTTCGGCACGATACGAATGGACGGCAGCGCGACATCGCCGAGGATGCCCACGGTGAGCTCGTCGCCGACCACCATCTGCTCCATCAGCAGCTGGCCGTCATAGCGCTGCGCCAGGGCGACCGCATCGTCCAGCCCGGCGTCGTCGAACACCCGGCTGATGCCCACGCTGGACCCTTCGTTGGCCGGCTTCACCACCACCGGCAGGCCAAGCTCGGCCGCCAGGGCATGGACGTTCGATGCGTCCACCTTCCTGTACTGCGGAGTCGGCAGGCCCAGCGACAGCCACACCTGCTTGGTGCGGATCTTGTCCATGCTCAGCGCTGAACCCAGCACGTCCGAACCGGTGTACGGCACGTCGAATGCTTCCATCAGGCCCTGCACGATGCCGTCCTCACCGCCACCGTTGTGGCCATGCAGGATGTTGAACACACGGTCCACCCCGCCGGCCACCAGCGCCCGCGCAAGCGCCGGAATGCCGTCGATCGCAAATGCTTCGACACCGCGTGCCTGCAGTGCGGCCAGAACGTTGCTGCCGGAATCCAGCGAGACATCGCGCTCGCTCGAGGTGCCACCCAGCAGCACGGCGACGCGGCCGAATGCGGCCGGATCGGTGCAGCGCAGTGGCGGGAACTGGAAACCGCTCATGCCGCGCCCTCCACGCTGAACCCGTCCACCGCGATCTGCTGGGCAATGGCACCGATGTCGCCGGCACCCATCATCAGCAGCAGGTCACCGTCCTGCAGCACGTCCGGCAGCACATGGGCCAGTTCGATGGCCTTACCGACCACCACCGGCTCGCTGCGGCCGCGCGCACGGATGGCACGCGCCAGCGAATGCGAATCCGCCCCGGCGATCGGCTCTTCACCAGCCGGATAGACCTCGCTGAGCACCAAGGCATCCACGCTGGACAGCACGGCGGCGAACTTGTCGAACTGGTCGCGGGTACGGCTGTAGCGATGCGGCTGGAAGGCCACCACCAGGCGCTTGTCGCCCCAGCCGCCACGGGCGGCGGCGAACACCGCTTCCAGCTCGCTGGGGTGATGGCCATAGTCGTCGATGATGCGCACCTTGGCGCCACTGGCCGTGGTGACTTCGCCGAGATCGTTGAAGCGACGACCGACGCCGGCAAACCCTTCCAGCGCACGGGCGATGGCATCCGGAGCAACGCCCAGCTGCCAGCCCACCGCTGCCGCGGCCAGTGCGTTGAGCACGTTGTGGCGGCCTGGCAGCGCCAGCACCACGTCCTGGCTGGTGCCCTGCGGCAGACGCAGGGTGAAGCGCATGCGTCCCCCGTCCTGCACTACGTTCTCCGCGCGTACATCGGCATGGCCGCTGAGGCCGTAGCTCATCACGTGGCGGGGCGTCTGCGCCGCCAGCGCGGCCACTTCCGGATCGTCAATGCACAACACAGCCAGGCCATAGAACGGCAGGCGCTGCAGGAACTCGGCGAATGCCGCCTGCACGCGGGCAAAATCATTGCCGTAGTTTTCCAGGTGATCGGCATCGATGTTGGTGATGACCGACATCAGCGGATTCAGGCGCAGGAAGCTGCCATCGCTTTCATCGGCTTCGGCTACCAGCCACTGGCCGCTGCCGAGCTTGGCATTGGCGCCCGCGGCCAGCAACTGGCCACCGATCACGAAGGTCGGGTCCAGGCCGCCCTCGCTCAACACCGCTGCCGTCAGGCTGGTGGTGGTGGTCTTGCCATGCGTGCCGGCCACCGCGATGCCGCGGCGGAAGCGCATCAGTTCGGCCAGCATGGCCGCGCGCGGCATGATCGGTATGCGCTGGCTGCGCGCTTCCATCAGCTCAGGGTTGTCCTCGCGGATGGCGCTGGACACCACCACACAGTCGGTGCCCAGCACATTGGCTGCGGAGTGGCCGCGCATGATGCGCGCACCGAGCCCGGCCAGGCGACGGGTCGCGGTGTTGTCCGCGTTGTCCGAACCGGACACTTCATAGCCCAGCGTCAGCATCACCTCGGCGATGCCGCTCATGCCGGTCCCGCCGATGCCGACGAAATGCACGCGCGGGAACGCGCGCACCAGGTCGTTGGTGTCGTGCAGTCGGCGGATCATGCGCGACCCCGCGTGGTACCGGCGCGGTGGCGGTAGTTCTTCATGCAGCTTCCTTGAGGATGATATCGGCGATGCGCTCGGCGGCATCCACCTTGGCCAGCGCACGCGCGGCCAAGGCCATCTGCATGCGGCGGGCGGGATTTGCGGAAAGTTCGCGCAGCAACCCTTCAATACCGCTGGCCAACGCTTCGTCCTGCTTCAGCAGCACGGCGGCATCGCGGTCGGCAAGGTATTCGGCATTGCGGGTCTGATGATCGTCCACCGCCGCCGGGAACGGCACCAGCACGCTGCCGACGCCTGCCGCGCACAGCTCGGCAAGCGTGGAAGCGCCGGCACGGCAGACCACCAGGTCAGCCCAGGCGAAAGCTTCGGCCATGTCGGCGATGAACGGGGTGATCTGCGCGTCCACACCGGCACTTGCATAGGCCTCCAGTGCTTCGGCGTGCATCTTTTCCCCGCTCTGGTGACGCACCTGCACGGGATGTGCACCGCCCAGCGCGGCAATGGCCTGCGGCATCGCGGTGTTCAGTGCCCGCGCGCCCTGGCTGCCGCCGACCACCAGCACCCGCAACGCTCCGCTACGGCCAGCGAAGCGCTGTTCCGGAGGTACGATGGCCGCGATCTCCGCGCGCACCGGATTGCCGACCGCTTCCTCGCGTGTGGCGAAGCTGCCCGGAAAGCCGGTCAGCACGCGCTGCGCGAAGCGCGCCAGGAAACGGTTGGTCATGCCCGGAGCGCGGTTCTGTTCGTGCACCAGCAACGGCAGGCCATGCAGTCGCGCGGCGAGGCCGCCCGGACCGGAGGCATAGCCACCAAAGGCGATCACCGCGCGCGGGTTGCGGTCGCGCAGCAGGAAACCGGCCTGGCGCACTGCGCGCAGTACACGCCACGGCGCGCCCAGCAGCGCGAGCTTGCCCTTGCCGCGCAGGCCGGCGACGTCGAGGGTATCGATCGGCAGGTCGTGCTGCGGGACCAGACGCGTTTCCATCTGCCCGGCGGCTCCCAGCCAGGTGACCGGCACGCCGCGCGCACGCAGCACCCGTGCCACGGCCAGCCCCGGGAAGATGTGCCCGCCGGTACCGCCGGCCAGGATCATCACCGGCCGCATCGCATCCTCTGCAGCGCGCACGTTCACGACAGCCTCCCGAAGGTCGGCTCGACGCGTGTCTGCAGGCGGCTGGTTCCACGGGTGGCACTACGCGCCGCCGTATCGGCCGCGCTGGCGTGGTCTTTGCCGGCGTGGTTTGCGGATGCATTGCGCACGCGGGCAGGAACGGTCGACTCCGCCGCCGCTGCCGGCGCGGCCTTCGCAGCACTGTCCGTGCTCTCTTCAAAACCGCCCATGCGCACGGCCTGGCGGCGTTCGGCACGGTCCAGCTCATAGGACACCCGCAGCAGCAGACCCATCGCCACACAGGTCATCAACACGCTGGAGCCACCGGAGGAAATCAGCGGCAGGGTCAGGCCCTTGGTCGGCAGGATGCCCAGGTTCACGCCGATGGACACGAAGCTCTGCATGCTGATCCACAGGCCGATGCCGAAGGCGATGTAGCCGGAGAAATGCCGCTTCATCTCCACGCAGCGCATGCCCAGCCAGAAGGTGCGGCCCACCAGCAGCGCGTACAGCGAGATGATCAGGCAGGTGCCCAGGAAACCCAGCTCTTCGGCGGTCACCGAAAAAATGAAATCGGTATGCGCTTCGGGCAGGTAATACAGCTTCTGCACCGAATTGCCCAGGCCCACGCCGGTCCACTCGCCACGGCCCACCGCCATCAAGGCGTTGGACAGCTGGTAACCATCGCCCTGCTGGTCGGCCCACGGGTCCAGGAAGGAGGTGATGCGGCGCATGCGGTACGGCTCGATGATCGCCAGCGCGCTCATGCCGACCATGCCCAGGATCACCGGCATCGACATGCGCGGCATGTTCACCCCGCCCAGCACCAGCATGCCGGCGGTGATGGCCAGCAGCAGCGTGGACGAGCCGAAATCCGGCTGCAGCAGCAGCAGCACCACCAGCGCACCGGCCACGCAGAGTGGCTTCAGCATGGCCGGCCAGGTGGCGTTGACCTCATCGCGGAAGCGCACCAGGTAGCTGGACAGCCACACGATGTACAGAACCTTCACCGCTTCCACGGTCTGGAACTTGGAAATGCCCAGATTGATCCAGCGCCGTGCGCCGTTGACCGTACTGCCCAGGCCCGGCACGAACACCGCCACCAGCAGCAGGAAGCAGCCCAGCAGCAGCAGCTGGTTGTACTGCTCGATGGTTTTCAGTTCGGTGCGCATGGCGATGCCCGCCAGCACCACGCCCACCGCCAGGAAGATCAGGTGGCGGTTGAGGTAATAGAACGGGCTGCTCATCAATGCGATCGAACTGGACGCCACCATCACCACGCCCAGCCCGGTCAGCGCGATGATCGCGCCCAGCAGCCACTTGTCGAAGTGGCCTCCGATGGCTTCAAGGCGGGTTGCCTGGCGGGACAGGTCGTTCATCAGCGCACCTTCAACGTAGCCAGGCCGACCAGCACCAGCACCACCGAGATGATCCAGAAGCGCACGATCACGCGCGGTTCCGGCCAGCCCTTCAGTTCGAAGTGGTGGTGGATGGGTGCCATGCGGAACACGCGCTTGCCGGTCAGCTTGAACGAGGCGACCTGGATCATCACCGACAGCGTTTCGATGACGAATACGCCACCCATCACCACCAGCACCAGTTCCTGGCGCACGATCACCGCGATGGTGCCCAGCACGGCGCCCAGTGCCAGCGCACCGATATCACCCATGAACACCATTGCCGGATAGGTGTTGAACCACAGGAAGCCGAGGCCGGCACCGGCAATGGCCGCGCAGATGATGACCAGCTCGCCGGCACCGGGAATCTGCGGGATCTGCAGGTAGTTGGCGAACACCGCATTGCCGGAGGCATAGGCGAACACGCCGAGGCCACAGGCCACCAGCACGGTGGGCATGATCGCCAGGCCGTCCAGGCCATCGGTGAGGTTCACCGCGTTCGAGAAGCCGACGATCCAGAAATAGGCGATGGCAACGAAGCTGATGCCGGCCAGTGGCAACGCCACCGATTTGAACATCGGGATGTAGAACGTCAGCGTCGACGGCACGTCGGCGGTGAAGTACAGGAACAGACCGGCAGCCAGGCCGAAGACCGACTGCAGCAGGTATTTCCAGCGCGACTTCAGACCATTGGGATCGCGACGGACGATCTTGATCCAGTCGTCGTACCAGCCGATGGCGCCGAAGCACAGCATCACCGCAAGCACCAGCCATACGTAACGGTTGCCGAGGTCCGCCCACGCCAGCACGGCCAGAGTGACTGACAGAAGAATCAGCGAGCCGCCCATGGTCGGCGTGCCGGCCTTGGAGAAATGGGTCTTCGGGCCATCGCTGCGGATCGGCTGGCCGCCCTTGAACTGGGCCAGCCGGCGGATCACCGCAGGACCCATCCACAGCGACAGGAACAGCGAGGTCAGCGCGGCGAGAATGGCGCGGAACGTCTGGTAGTTGAACAGCCCGAACGAGCTCTCCAGCTGCTGCAACCATCGAGCCAGTTCATACAACATGGGGTGTTTCCTCTCCTCGCGCCAGCAGCGCCTTTACGATCATGTCCATGGCGCTGCCACGGGAACCCTTCACCAGGCAGCGCACGCCGGCGTGCAGCTCGTCCTGCAGCGCCCGGGCCAGCGCGTCATGGCTGTCAAAATGCCGTGCGCCTTCACCGAATGCGGCCGAGGCGGCGGCACTCAGCGGGCCCAGCGTGTACAGCCGCTTCAGACCCGCCTGGCGGGCGCGCAGGCCAGCCTGCGCATGCAGCGCCTCGGCGCCGTCGCCCAGTTCACGCATGTCGCCCAGCACCAGCCAGGCTTCGTCACCGGCCGCCACCAGCGCATTGATCGCTGCCTCCAGCGAGCCCGGATTGGCGTTGTAACTGTCGTCCACCAGCACCGCACCGCCGTGCAGGCGGTGCGCGATCTGCCGGCCCGGCACCGGTTCGGCCGCCTGCAGGCCGGCCACCACCAGATCCAGCGCGATGCCTGCGGCCAGTGCCAGCGAACTGGCGGCCAGCGCATTGGCCACACTGTGGCGCCCCGGCAACGGCAACGACACGCTGGCTTCGCCGGCCGACGTGCGCAGGGTGAAATGACTGCCGCCGGCATCGAAACGCAGCGCAGTGGCCGATACCTCGGCGCTGTGGTCCAGGCCGAAGCGCAGCACGCCGCAACGGGCGGGCGTGCCGACGAAATGCTGTTCTAACCACGGCGCGAATGCGTCGTCGGCATTGATCACCGCCACGCCATCGGCCGGCAGCGCCGCATAGATGGCCCCCTTGGTGGTGGCCACGCCCAGCAGGCTGCCCATCCGTTCCAGGTGGGCGGCGGCGATGTTGTTCACCAGCGACCAGTGCGGGCGCACGATGTCGGTCAGGTAGGCGATGTCGCCCGGCTTGCCGGCGCCCATCTCGTAGACCGCGAAATCCGCGTCTTCCGGCGCTTCGATGACCGCCAGCGGCAGGCCGATCTCATTGTTGCGGTTGCCCGGATTGGCATGCACCACGGCATGGCTGGCCTGCGCATGCTGGCGCAGGATGCCCACCAGCAGCGTCTTGACGCTGGTCTTGCCGTTGCTGCCGGTGATGGCGAAGACCCGGGTGACGCGATCGCGCTGCATGCCGGCGGCGATGCGTGCCAGCGCCAGTTCACTGTCGGCCACCAGCACCTGCGGCAGGTCCAGCGGCAACAGCCGCTCCACCAGCAGCGCGCTGGCGCCGCGCAACTGGGCATCGGCGGCGAAATCATGGCCGTCGAAACGTTCGCCACGCAGGGCCACATACAGGCTCCCCGCGCTCATCTGCCGGGTATCGTTGCTGATCGCATCGATGGCCACATCGTCGCCGTGGATCTCGCCACCGGCCCAGTGCGCGACAAGCGAAAGCAGGGTGCGCCTCACGGGTGCACCTCCATGCCGTGCCTGGCCAGCGCAGCAGCGGCCACCACGGTGTCGTCGAAGGGATGCTTCACCCCATGGATTTCCTGGTACGGCTCATGGCCCTTGCCGGCCACCAGCACGATGTCGCCCTCGCCGGCCGCGGCCACCGCGGCGGCGATGGCACGCGCGCGGTCGCGCTGCACCACCACCGGCGCGGCATCGGCGAAACCGGCAAGGATGTCGGCCACGATGCGATCGCCCTCTTCGCCGCGCGGATTGTCATCGGTGACCACGACACGATCGGCCAGGCGCTCGGCGATGGCGGCCATCTGCGGGCGCTTGCCGGTATCGCGCTCGCCACCGCAACCGAACACGCAGGTCAGGCGACCGGCCACATGGTCGCGCAGGCTGGAAAGCGCCTGTTCCAGCGCATCGGGTGTATGCGCGTAGTCCACCACCACGGTGGGCTGGCGCGCTTCGCCACCCAGCCGGTTCATGCGTCCATGGATGGGCTGCAGGCGCCCCAGTACCTCGGCGATGGTCGCCAGCGGATGGCCCAGCGCATGCAGCGTGCCGGCCACCACCAGCAGATTGTCCACGTTGAAGCGTCCCAGCAGTGGCGAGCGCACGGGTGCGCGCTGGCCGTCGATATCCAGGGTGAAGGCCAGGCCGCGGCCATCCAACACGATACCCTCGGCGCGCACGCCGGCCGCCTCGCTCCCCCGCGAACTCACGCCGATGGCCTGCTGGCCGCCCGGCAGGCGGGCCAGCAGCTGGCGGCCGAATGCATCGTCCACGTTCACGACCGACGCACGCAGTCCGGCGCGATGGAACAATCGCTCCTTGGCCGCACCGTAACCGGCCATGTCGCCGTGGTAGTCCAGATGGTCGCGGGTGAGGTTGGTGAACACCGCCACATCGAAATGCACCGCGTCCACGCGCCCCTGGTCCAGCGCATGCGAGCTGACTTCCATCGCCACCGCCTGCGCACCGTCATCGCGCAGGCCGGCCAGCAGCGCATGCATCTGCAGCACCAGCGGGGTGGTGAAACCGGTCGGCCGCACGTTGCCATGCAGTCCGGCACCCAGCGTACCGATGCTGCCGCCGCGAATGCCCAGCAGGTTCCAGGCCTGTACCAGCAGCTGCACGGTGGAGGTCTTGCCGTTGGTGCCGGTCACCCCGACCATCGTCATGGCACGCGAAGGCGCGCCGTGGAACTGGTCGGCCATCGTTCCCAGCCGCGCACGCAGGCCGGGCACTGCGATGGCATCGCCGGGTGCCGGCAGCTGCGCCGGTGCCGGCGGTTCAAACAGGATGGCCGATGCGCCGGCGGCATGCGCCTGCTCCACGAAGCCCAGGCCATGCGCGCCGAAGCCGGCGATGGCCACGAAGACATCGCCCGGCTGCACGGTGCGGCTGTCCATCACCAGTCCGGACACCTGCACATCGCGGCCGCCGAGGTCCACGTCGGCAAGCAGGGATGACAACGCCATGGAACGGCTCATTGCCTGCCTCCCGCCGGGACCGGCGAAGAAGGCGTGGCAGGGGCCTGCGCCGTGGGCAGTGCGGCATCGAATTCCGCGGCCGCGTCGGTGGGCAGTACGGTATCGGCCGGCGGCGTGGGCAACACCGAAGCGGCGTGGCCGGTCTTGCCCGACTGCTGGGCGGCCAGCCACGACTGGATGTCGTCCGGCGGCACGTCCATCAGGCGCAGGGCGCCGTCCATCACGTTGTGGAACACCGGCGCGGATACCAGGCCGCCATAGTATTTTCCGCCCTGCGGATCGTTGATCACGATCACCGTGGCGAAGCGCGGATTGCTGGCCGGCACCACGCCAGCGAACAGCGCGTTGTAATGCCCACGTTCATAGCCACCCGGGCCGGCCTTGCGCGCGGTACCGGTCTTTCCGGCCACGTGGTAACCCAGCACGGCCGCCTGCTTGGCACCGCCCTGGGTGACCACCGTTTCCATCATGGCCACGACTTCCTTGGCGATTGCCGGGTCCAGCACCTGCCTTGCCTCGTTGTGCTGGCCCTTGACGAAGGTCGGCGGAATCAACTTGCCGCCGTTGCCCAGCGCTGCGTAGGCGGTGGCGATCTGCAGCGGCGTCACCGACAGCCCATAACCATAGGACATGGTGGTCTTCGACGGACCGCTCCAGCGCGCGGGCGTCGGCAGCACGCCGGCCGATTCGCCCGGGAAACCGCTGCCGGGACGGCTGCCATAGCCGAATTTATGCACCGAATCGTAGAAGGTCTGGTCCGGCAGCTTGGCCACGATCTTGGCCGCACCGATGTTCGAACTGCGGGTGATCACGCCGGTGACGTTGAGCACACCGTTGTTCCGCGGCACGTCCTTGATGGTATAGCGCCCCAGCGACATGTAGCCCGGGTTGGTATCGATCACGGTGTCCTTGGTGACCACGCCGGCCTGCAGCGCCGAGGCGATGGTCAGCGGCTTCATGGTCGAGCCCGGCTCCACCAGGTCGGTCACCGCACGGTTGCGGCGGGTATCCGGAATGGCACCCTGCAGCGAGTTCGGGTTGTAGGTCGGCAGGTTGACCATCGCCAGGATCTCGCCGGTGGCCACGTCCATGATCACCATCGAACCGCCCGCGGCCTTGTTCTCCACCAGCGCGTTGCGCAGCTCCTTGTAGGCAAGGAACTGGATACGGCGGTCGATGCTCAGAGTCAGGTCCTTGCCTGGCGTGGCAGCGCGCAGCAGATCGCTTTCCACCGTCTCGCCCTTGCGGTTGCGGATCACCCGCTTGGCACCGGGCTCACCACGCAGCCATTCGTCGAAGGCCAGTTCCAGGCCTTCCTGGCCACGATCGTCGATGTTGGTGAAGCCCAGCACATGCGCCATCGCTTCACCCTGCGGATAGAAGCGGCGGAACTCGCGCTGCGCGGCCACACCGGGGATCTTCAGCGCAACGATCTTCTCTGCATCGTCCGGGTTGATGCGACGACGCAGATACATGAACTCCTTGTCCGCCTTCTGTGACAGGCGGCTGCTCAGGTCGTCCACCGCCAAGCCCAACGCGCTGGCCAGCTCCGGGATGCGGTCCGGCGCACGCAGCAGTTCCTGCGGATTCACCCAGATCGATGCCACCGGCGTGGACACCGCCACCGGCTCGCCGTTGCGGTCGGTGATCATGCCGCGGGAGGTCTTGATCGGCAGCTCGCGCAGGTAGCGGGCCTCGCCCTGGCGCTGGTAGAAATCGCTGTTGACCAGCTGCACGTACGCCGCGCGCCCCACCAGCGAAAACGAACACAGGCCCAACGCCAGCGCCACCCAGCGCAACCGCTGGCGCAGGTTGAAGGCGTTGCGGGGACGGTTGCGTCCGGCCTTGGTCATGGGCGCACCACCACCACGTCGGCAGCCTCGGGGAACTTCATGCCCAGCTTCTCGCGTGCCACGCGGTCCACGCGGTTGGCCTCGGCCAGCGTGGCCTGCTCCAGCTGCAGGCGGCCGAATTCGATGTTGAGTTCATCGCGGACGCGTTCGGCACGCGCCAGTTCGATGAAGGTCTGGCGGTGGCGGTGGCGCACGAACACCACGCCGATCGCCGAAGCAACCGTGCATGCCAGCAGCATCACCAGGATCAGCCGGCTCACTGCGCCACCTCGCGTTTTTCAGCCACCCGCAGCACCGCGCTGCGCGCGCGCGGGTTGGCGGCCAGTTCGTCGTCATTGGCCTTGATGGCGCCGCCCACAAGGTCCAGGGTCGGGACGAAGACCTGCTGTTCCGGCAGGCGACGATTGCTCGGAGGCGCCTTGGCCAGCCGGTTCATGTACTGCTTGACGATACGGTCTTCCAGCGAATGGAAGCTGATCACCGCCAGACGGCCACCGGGACGCAGGCGCTCCACCGCCGCATCCAGGCCGGTTTCAAGGTCGGCCAGTTCGCGGTTGATGTGGATGCGGATGGCCTGGAAGCTGCGCGTAGCCGGATGAATTTTATCCTTCCCGCGCGGCATCACCGAGGCGATCAGCTCGGCCAGCTCGGCGGTACGGATGAACGGCTGCTTCTGCCGGCGCGCGACGATGGCGCGGGCGATGCGACGGCTCTGCCGTTCCTCGCCATAGGTCCACAGCACGTCGGCGATGTCGCTTTCATCGGCACGTGCCAGCCACTGCGCCGCGCTCTCCCCGCTGTCCGGGTCCATGCGCATGTCCAGCGGACCGTCCTTGCCGAAGCTGAAGCCACGTTCGGCGACATCCAGCTGCGGCGAGGAAACGCCAAGGTCGAACAGGATGCCATCCAGGCCGGCAGCGGTCGCCTCCCACTGCAGCAGCTGGGCGAAGCTGCCACGGAAGATGGATACGCGCGCATCGGCTGCGAAATCGCGCTCGGCTACCGCAATGGCTTCCGGATCCTTGTCCATGACCAGCAGGCGACCCTCACTGCCAAGCTGTTCCAGCACGCCGCGCGCGTGTCCGCCACGGCCGAACGTGCCATCCAGGTAATGTCCGTTCTCGATCACCCTCAGGCCTTCCAGGACCTGGGTGTACAGGACCGGCAGATGCCCCGCCGGCGACTGCGACACCGGGAGGTGACCGGCCTGCGCTTGACCGCGCACCCGGGCACCCCGGCTCACAATTTCAGGTCGAGCAACCCATCGCCCAGATCCTCGTCAGACAACGTCTGCTGGATCAGTGCGCGATGCGCCTGCTCGCTCCAAAGTTCGAATTTGTCACCCATTCCCAGCAATACCGCCTTTTTCTCGATGCCCACCGCGCCGCGGTGGCTGGCGGGGATGCTGATGCGGCCATTGCCGTCCAGCTCCAGGTGCGCGGCCGAGCCGACCAGTTTCTGCTGAAGCAGACGGACCACGCGCTGGGTGTTCGGCTTGGCCATGACGTCGTCGCGCACCCGCTCCCACTCCGATTCGGCGTACAGCCACAGGCAGCCGGACTCGAACGGGTTGTAGGTAAGAACCAGGCGGTTGTTGCTCACGCGCGCGACCAGGTCGCGATGCGCGGTGGGAACCGCCATGCGCCCTTTGTCGTCAACTGTGATGGCCGTCTCGCCCTGAAACACGACGCCTGCACCTTTCCTTCGCCCGGTGAAACATTGAACCACGAAAAACCACAAAACACCCGGTTTTCCCTCTTATGCCCACCTTAGCAGCGAGCCGAGGGTTGTCAACAATTTTTGTGGGCGAAAATCACCTTCGGCATCAATAGCTTGCAGCAATCTTTAGAGACTTGTTCAAGGCTTATCCACAAGTTGCTGTTTCGTCTCAAATTTTGAGATTGAGGCGAAGTTCAGCGCTGTGCAGGCGGCGTGAAACGTCTGCCGCTCATTCATGGAACGTGTAGGTCAGTTGGCGGAAATGTGCGCAAAAGCTCACAATCGGTCGTATGTGCCTGCTCGCCCTGGCTTGGCTACGTCATCCGCGCTGGCGGCTGGTGATGGCCGGCAACCGTGACGAATTCCATTCCCGACCCACCGCGCCTCTGGGCCCCTGGGAGGATGAAGAGGGAATCATTGGCGGACGCGATCTGCGCTCCGGGGGCGGCTGGGCCGCTGTCGGGCCGGCCGGACGCATGGCCGTGGTCACCAACGTGCGCAATCCCATGGCCGCGCAGACGGGGCCATCGCGGGGTGCGCTGGTCGCTGGCTTCGTCGGCGGCATGCACACGGCCGCCGTGCACGCAGACCAGTTGGCCCGGGATGCGGCAGCCTACGCGCCGTTCAATCTCCTGCTGGCCGACGCCAATGGCGTGCAGTACCTGGGCAACCATCCGTTCGCCCGGCAATCGCTGGCTGCAGGGGTGCATGGCATGTCCAACGGCACGCTGGATGCGACCTGGCCGAAGACCCGGCGCCTGATGGACGCACTGACAGCGTGGCTGGAGGCCGGCCAAGCGTCGCTGCAACCGTTGTGGGCCGCTTTGGCCGACGAACACCGGCCAGCGGATGCCGAGTTGCCGGACACCGGTATCGGCATCGAACGCGAGCGTTGGCTGAGCGCGGCCTTCATCCGCGGCGACGACTACGGCACCCGCGCCAGCACGATCATCGTGATCGGCCACGATGGCCAAGGTCGGATCCACGAACGTCGCTTCGGTCCCCAGGGTGCGTGTGCGGGCGAAGACCGCGTCACCTTCTGATCTTCGTGGCGCCAGGACATGTACGCCTCACTGCGCGCAGCGCAGATCATGGACATCCCACGAAACCGTCGTAAATGCCAAAAGCAGGTATTGGATGCGCCCTTGTCAATCTTCTGGAGATCCGTCGGATGGTCTCGCGGTTGCTGTCAACACGTCCATGCCCTCCGGGGCCTCAGCCATCGGAACCAGCCCGCTTCCACGGAGCATCCATTCCAGTTCCTGCAGAGAGTAGTCCAGATCGGGGAGAAGGCCGCGAAGTTCGAGAAAAAGCCTTGGAAGCACGTCAACAGAGGCGCTGAGCTGCCAGCGCTGCTTCGGGTAGTCGTCTACCCGATCGAACTGCGCCTGTCCTGCATGGCCGTGTTCATCCACGTAGAGCAACAGACCATCGTTCCAGTGAAAGCGCGCGGTGCTTGAACCGGAGCTGTCGCCTGAGCGTTGCAGCGGCTGGGTGGGGTGCCCCCCACCGCCTCCGCCGCACGGCCGCATGCCCACGCCTTCAGGCCGGGTCAGCTTGGGCAGCATGATCATGCCCAGATTATCCTGCAGTTGCTCGGACACCTGCTGCTGGGTGTAGAACACCCCCACATTCAACCCGGCCTCGTGAATCATCGCCAGCATGTCGGCGCTGTCGGGCGTCATCAATTGACGCGCGCCACCCGGCAGGGCGTGTGCTCCAAAAGATATCTGACCAGACCTGGGCGAACCGTCTCGACCCTTGCCATCGGCAATCACCAGCATTTCGTTGACCCAACGTGCGCTGTTGTAATAAAGCGGAACGGGATCTGGCCAGCCTTGCACATCCAGCATGATGGGTACCAAGGGTTCCAACCCGTCGTTGTAGGAAGGGTGGTCTGACGCTGTGGGGTCCAGTTCCACGAAGAGATGCGTGGCGGGCTCCGGACTGGCACTGGCAGGGCCCTGCCGAGCGCCACGCCCCTGATAGCGCAGCCCGGTAAGCTGTTCGATCTGGCGGGTAAAGGTTCCGATGTCGGGCGCAACCAGGGTTTCATTGCGCTGAGCTACATGCACCGCCCAACGTCCAGGGCCATCCCCCTCGCTTCTTGCGACGTCAAGGTCCAGAAAGCCTGCCTTCACTCCACCACAAGCACCCGGGCCACGCTGCAGGGAATAGGCCATCACCCACCGATCCACGCCCCCCCAACCGTGGTAGTGCATGATCCGGAACGTATTGGGCGCGATACGCCTCAGCACGCGGGAACCGGCCTCGCGACGCAATGCATCGTCCAGCAACGAAATTGTGAGGACCGCGAATACGCGCTCGCCTTCCAAGGGCGCTGCGTCAGGCGCCATCGCGTCTGCCGGATCGTAGGCTCCGTCGCGCTGGACAAGCAACCGGCGAAGCTCGGGCGGAACGGGATTGTCGATGACTTTGCATGCCATCCAGGTCCCCATGCTGTGCCAGGCGTTGGCAGGTCGCTCGAAAAAGTCCCGGAACGCCCCTTGTTCAACAGCGCGCACGCAGAAATGCAGGGGCCGTTGACCATAGCGATTGTGCCTGGTCTGCAGTGCCGCCACGCGCGCATCATCGAAGCCGAAGCAGACCGGCAACACCCCCATCCTGTCCTGCGTCTGCGAAACCGGGGAAGACGGCCAGGAGACCTCATCGCTTTCCGCGGAGTCCGCGAGCTGGGGCGTACGTGCAGCGGCCCGGCCGGCGATCAGTGTCGGACCATGCTGGCGAACTTGCGGGTCGCGCGATCCATCGTCTGGCTCGGATTTCTTTCCGCTGACCTTCATTGGGTTTACCATCGATTCCTTGGCGCTGGCCGCTCCGGCCATCGAAGCAGGATTGCGCGATGCGGGATTACCTCGCTGGTGAGCGGTCTGGTCCTCCGGTGCCAGCGGATTGCGGGCGTCTTTCTTGCGGCTACCCAGGCGGGTCGCCGATCGCGCTGCATTTTTCGCCGGGGGACTAGCGGCGCCTGCCGGTTTGGGACCCGTACCCGCTCCATGGCCCTTGCCTTTCGCGGCTGCCGCTCCAGGCAGGAGAAAGGCACCGGCCGTTGCGGCCATGCCACTGCACCGCGTCTGCCTGTGCAGACGCGGTGCGGGGAGGCACGGCACTGGCGAATCGCATCTCAACGACTGCCACGGAACGGCGAGGCAGTCTCTGCCTGGCGCAGACATGGATGCCGCCGCAGTCCCTGCAAACATCAGCAACACTGTGCCGGCAACAAGCGTTCCGGCAAAAGCACTCCTGGCTTGCATGCCCGCTGCGTCATTGGCTATCGATCGCAGGGACGCAGACATCCGGGGCCTGGTGGATACTCTGCCAGATACCGGCAAGCCGGCTTCGCTACGCTTCCAGTTGTTACGAGCAACACAGCTGTTCGTCAGCGCCGCTGCGGAGGGCATCACAGGCTCCAGTTGCATGCAGACGCGGAAGAGTGCCTCTCGTCCTCGCTCCTTTCCATGGGAAATTCATGAAAAAATGGGCCAAACGAGGCGGAAACGGCGGACCTTTCCGTCCGTCATGCTGCACGTATGCGATACTACCCATGGCGGAGTCGGCCAGGCAGTCGCGTCATCCTCTCGTGGGATGCCGAGGAAAGTCCGGGCTCCACAGGGCAAGGTGCCAGGTAACGCCTGGGCGGCGCGAGCCGACGGAAAGTGCAGCAGAAAGATACCGCCTACGTCTTCTCCGGAAGGCCGGCAAGGGTGAAATGGTGCGGTAAGAGCGCACCGCGAGTCTGGCAACAGACCGGCACGGCAAACCCCACCTGGAGCAAGACCAAATAGGGACCTCATGACGTGGCCCGCGTCGGGTCCGGGTAGGTTGCTTGAGCGTCCGCGGTGACGCGGCGCCTAGAGGAATGACTGTCCATGACAGAACCCGGCTTATCGGCCGGCTCCGCCACTTCACCACGCAATTGGAACTCCGATGCTGCGAAACGTCAGTCCAATGCGGTCGGTTCGAGGTCAACCGCCATAGAGTGCTCTGCGGGGAGCACCGGTCAGTTCGGCGGCCAGCTTTGCCGCCGTCGACGGCGGAAGGTGGTCGCTCAGCGCGGCATATACGCGCCGGCCGTGCGCCAGCTGCGCTTCTTCATCATTGCCGGCGCCCTGCACCATTACGACGAATTCGCCCTTGCGCTGGTTCTTGTCCGCTTCCACCCGCGCCAGCAGGTTGGCCAGGTCGCCATCGAGCACGGTCTCGAACAGCTTGGTGAGTTCGCGCGCCAGCACCGCAGGGCGTTCGCCGCCGAAGGCTGCCAGCATGTCGGCCAACGACTCGCCGATCCGGTGCGAAGATTCGTAGAACACCATCGTGCGCACTTCCCCGGCCAGCGACTGCAGGCGTTCGCGGCGCGCGGACGATTTCGCCGGCAGAAAGCCCTCGAAACTGAAACGATCGCTGGGCAATCCGGCCACGCTCAGCGCCGCGATGGCCGCACAGGCACCCGGCACCGGACTGACCCGGATGCCGGCCGCGCGCGCGGCACGGACCAGCCGGAAGCCCGGGTCGCTGACCAGGGGCGTGCCGGCATCACTGACCAGCGCCAGCGATTCACCGGCCTGGAGGCGCGCGACGATGCGTTCGGACAGCGCATCTTCATTATGTTCATGCAGCGCCACCAGCGGCTTCTGGATGCCGAAATGCGACAGCAGCTGGCCGGTATGGCGGGTGTCCTCGGCGCAGATCGCCGCCACCGAACGCAATATCTCCAGCGCCCGCGGGCTCAGGTCGGCAAGGTTGCCGATCGGGGTGGCAACGACATGCAGCGTGGCAACGGTCATCTCAACGGCACTCCGGGGTCAAGGGTAGAATCGTAGCGTGTACCCGGCCACGGCCGCTGCCCTTTCCGCATGGACCCGATCATGAACAAGCCTGCCACACGGATCTCCGCCCTCTCGCTGTCGCTGCTGCTTATGGCCGGCTGCGCCACCACCAGCCTGACCGGCGCACCGGATTCGCCGGAACAGAGCCAGGCCCTGCAGTTGATCGCCCAGGGTCGCCCACGCGATGCCGCCCTGCAGTTGGAGACCCTGGCCGGCACGCTGCGCGGCAGTGCCCGCAGCAATGCCCTGGCCGATGCGGCCTTCGCCTGGCACGAGGCCGGCGATGCTGCCCGGGCCCGCAGCCTGCTGGCGCAGGTACAGGTCCGCCAGCTCAATGGCGCAAGCCGCCTGCGCCACCAGCTCACCACCGCCGAACTGGCACTGGCCGACCAGCAGCCCGCGCAGGCCCTGGCAGCGCTGACCGGAACTTCCGCCGAGCTGCCGCCCGAACTGGCCACGCGCTGGCATCTGGCCCGTGCGGCTGCGCTGCAGGGTACCGGCGATGCCTTTGGTGCCGCGCAGGAACGCGCCCGCGCGCATGCAGGCCTGGAGGGTCAGGCGCGCAGCGAGAACCAGGCGGCTGTCGCAGGCCTGCTGGGTACGCTGGACGATGCCACCCTGCGTGCGCGCGCCGCTGCGCTGCCGGCCAATGACCCGCTGTACAACTTTGCAGGCCGTGCCCTCATCGCGCGTGGCCTGCCGCTGCCGCGTCCGTTCGAACGCGAAGCGGCCGCGCAGTTCGATACCAGCAAGCGCCCGCCGGCGATGAGCGACGGCTATCGTCCGCCAGTGAAGATGGCGGTACTGCTGCCACTGACCGGTCGCCTGGCTACCGCTGCACAACCGGTGCGCGATGGCCTGCTGACCGGCTATTACGGCGAGACCCGCCGCAAGCCGACCCTTGAATTCATCGACACCACCGGCACACCGGCGGGCGCGCTGGCCGCCTATGTCAAGGCCGTTGCCGCGGGCGCGGATTTCATCGTCGGTCCGCTTGGCCGCGATGAGGTGGATGCGGTGTACCGCCGCGCGCAATTGCCGGTACCGGTGCTGGCGCTGAACCGCGGCAAGGATGCACCGCCCGCCGGCAGCGCCGGTTTCTCGCTGGCCCCGGAAGACGATGGCGTGCTGGCCGCGGAATACCTGCGCGGCCGCGAGCGCGGCAAGGTACTGGTGCTGCACAGCAACGACGATACCGGCCGCCGCACCGCCGCCGCCTTTGCCGAGCGTTTCCGGCAGCGTGGTGGCCAGGTGCTGTCCACCATCGCCGTCGGCGATACCGTCAGCGACATCACCGCGCAGCTGCGCGCTGCCGGTCCCGCCGATGGCGTCCTGCTGGCCATGCGTGCACCGCAGGCACGCCAGCTGGCTCCGCAGCTGGCACTGGCCGGCGTGGCCGGCGGCACCCGCGTCGGCACCTCGCAGCTGACCATCGGCAGCGGCAAGCCCGACGAAGACATGGCGCTGGACGGCATCATCTATCCCAATGAGAGCTGGAACGTGCGTCCGGTAGCGGGCCTGCCCAACGCCGGCAGCGTCGGCCAGATGCTGCCCAGCGCGCGCGGTCCGGCCGGTCGCCTGTTCGCCTTCGGCTTCGACGCCTGGAAGATCAGCGGCTACCTGGAAAACCTGGCGAACGAAGGTGGCCTGCCTGGTGCCACCGGCACGCTGTTCCTGGACGGCGATGGCAACGTGCTGCGGGTACCGGCGTGGTCCACCTTCAATGGCGGCCGGCCGATGCCGATCGCCCGTGCCGACTGAACGGACACGACAGGGAGCGGCCGTGGAAGCCGCTGCCGAGGAGTTGCTGCTGCGGGCTGGTCTGCAGCTCATCGCGCGCAACGTACGTTATCGAGGCGGTGAGATCGACCGGGTAATGGACGATGCCGGTACCGTGGTATTCGTGGAAGTCCGCTATCGTGCACGCAAGGACTACGGCGGCGGGGCCATGTCGGTGGACGCCCGCAAGCAACGTCGGCTGGGACTGGCCGCGCGGTTGTTCCTTGCCGATCATGCCCAGCTGGCACAACGCCCCTGTCGTTTCGACGTGGTGGAAGCCAGCGGCCAGCCTCCGCACCTGCACTGGTTGCGTGACGCTTTCCGGCTGGAAACCTGATGGCTCTGCTGCACTCGCCGATGATTGCAATGAATGATGATCTGACTCCCGCCCTGCCCCCTACCTTCGTCGAAACGCTGCGCACGCTGCTGGGCAACGACGGCTGGCGGCAGGATGCCGTCACGCTGGAATCGCATGCACAGGATTATTCCTGGCGCCACCAGCGGCCAGCTGGCGTGGCATTGCCGACCACGATCGAGCAGGTGCAGGCACTGGTGCGTGCATGCCGTTCGCATCGCGTCGCGCTGGTAGCCCGCGGCGCCGGCACCGGCACCACCGGCGCGGCCGTGCCGCTGCGCGGCAGCATCGTGCTGTCATTCGCACGCATGGACAGAATCCTGGCCCTGCGCCCGGGCGACCGCTGCGCTGTGGTGCAGCCGGGTGTCCTCAACGGCGACCTGCAGCAGGCGTTGCAGCCACACGGCCTGTTCTGGCCGCCGGACCCCTCCAGTGCGGATATCTGCAGCATCGGCGGCAACCTCGCCTGCAACGCCGGGGGGCCGCGGGCGGTGAAATACGGCGCGAGCCGCGACAACGTGCTGGGGCTGGTGGCGGTGACCGGCAGCGGCGACGTCATACGCTGTGGCGGCGCGTACACCAAGGACGCCACCGGCTACGACCTCACCCATCTGCTGGTGGGCAGCGAAGGCACGCTGGCACTGATCGTGGAAGCCACCCTCAAGCTCACGCCGTTGCCGAAGGCACAGGCGGGACTGCGTGTGCTGTATCGGGATGCCGACGCGGCCGCCCAAGCGGTATCGCGGGTGATGGGCCAGCCGGTCGTACCGACGCGACTGGAATTCATGGACGCACGCAGCCTGCAGCTGCTGCGTCACAACGGCGCCGATGTGCCCGAGGGCGGCGCCATGCTGCTGATCGAAGCGGACGGCGATGAAGGCACACTGCCGTATCTGCTGCAGGCGCTTGCCGAAGCGGCCGGAGGCGATGGCATGCTCGCGCTCGACGTCGCCATGGAAGGACAGGCACGCGAACGCCTGTGGGCCGCCCGCAAGGCGTTGTCACCGGCCCTGCGCAGCATCGCACCAGGAAAGATCAACGAAGACGTGGTGGTGCCGGTATCGCGCATACCGGATCTGGTGGCGGGCGTGCAGATGCTTGCGCGCGAGTTCGCCCTGACCATCGTGACGTTCGGCCATGCGGGCAACGGTAACCTGCACGTCAACATCCTCTACCACACGGACGACGCAGACGAGAGCGCGCGCGCGCATGCCGCGCTGCCGAAGGTATTCGCGTTGACATTGTCCCTGGGCGGCACACTGTCTGGCGAACATGGCATCGGCCTGGCCAAGCGCGACTTCATGGACCAGGCCTTTACCGCCGAAACGCTGGCGGTGATGCGTTCCGTCAAGGGCGTGCTGGATCCTGATGGCATCCTGAATCCAGGCAAGGTATTACCGTCTTCCGTCTGACCGGTGGTTGCGGACCAGACGCTACTGACTTCCGTCGCGATGAACCGCGTGTCAGTAGTAGTTGGCGGTCAGCACCGCCTCGGCACTGAGCATCCCCGGCGTCATTTCTCCGCCGGTGCGGATGTATCGCGCCGAAAAGGGAATGCGCTCCGGGGCACCCTTGGAGGGCGAGTGCCCCCATACCGTGCCCATGCGAAGCGGTAGACCGTCGTACATCACCTGCAGTCCCACACCACGAGCCGCCGATACAGGCGCAGGATGCAGCACGTCGGACGTGTTGCTGCGATCGTGCGCATCGTTTATTTCCAGAGCAATCGGGCGACCCGGGACGGTGCCGCAGTCCATTCCAACGTGGAAACTCTTCTCACCTGCCGCGGTCTGGCGATCCAGCAGATCAGCCGCAACCGGATCGAGGCGAACCTGAGCATTGGTCAATGCGCAGGTGCTGCCCAGGAAATCGTAACCCAGGTCGAAACGGAACTCGGCGTCATTCCCATCGCCGATCAGCACACTGCCGATGTGGCGCTGGGCGGCGGGGCGCATGGCACCTCCGCGCGTGTAGACGTCGAGCTTGACCTGCAGCAGCGCATGCCCGGCCTGCAGGTACAGCGGCATCATCCTGTTGGCATCCAGAGCGGGGGGTTCAACACCTTCCACGGGAACACCGGTTTCGTCGTATTGATACAGCTGAAGCCTTAGCACCACCAGGGGCGAGTCTGGAGTCATTTCATAGGCTGGATCACCGTCGATATGACGCACATAGCGCATCCCCGTGAATGAGGGAAACACTGTGACATCAGCAGGCCTGCTACAGTCGAACCGGATGATGCCTGTGGGTGCGCTGAAAAGCTGTCTATCGGGCTCGCCGAGGAACTGCGATGTCACGGTGCGGCTGTAAGTGACAAGGGGTACGCTCGGGATGCAAGTTGCCGAAGCAGGGAGTGCCGCCGCCATTGATAGAACCACGCATACAGACGCGGCGTACCTGCGCGTTGCCCTCAGGTGAGTGGTGGCGTGTCGTAACAGGCCTCGCGCGGGCCATCGGTTCCACATGCCACCATCTGCCATGCCAGCGGTTGACCTATGTTCCTGGAAAATGCACATGACCGGTAAACCTCTGATGAATTGTTCAGCTGACAGGGGCCGTAGCCTGTGGGCCACGTTCAGATGCGGAAATCTCTACATGGCGATCAGTCGGAGCAGCGGAAAATCTCCCAGCAGTCAGGGTGAAGTGCGGCACATTTTCACCGGGAGCTCGCGTACCGGGTCGAAACGAGGCAACAGGCACTCACTGGTAACTTGCGGTGATGGTGATTTCCGCCCTCATGAGACCTGCGCTGGTCGCCTGCCCCGGCGACTTGTAATAACCCACCCGGATGGGCTGGCTGGAACCGGCTCCGGATACCGTCACGTCCAGCGACGTACTCTTCTTGATGTAGGTCGCGCCCGAGGTACCCTTCAGGATGGAGAACGAAACCCCACGCGCTGCGTCCGAGGTCGCGGTGTTCTTCCATCGCTGCGGATCGGAACTCTCCTCCACGCCATCGAAGGCCAGAGTCGCCCGGGTGACTCCCACGCAGGAGTTCAGGCGCACCGCGGAGTCCTGCAGGCTGTTGTCGCCTTCGACGAGGTCACTGGCCTTGATTCCAGGCAGGTTCACAGCGTCGACACTGAGCACGCATGTACCGGGAAGCACGCGTCCGGTGATGGTCAGGGTGGCCGTATCGGCAAGCGCGGACGGCGCGAACGAGGTGAGCAGCACTGCAAAGGGTGCGATGTACGTTCGAAACATGAGAATCACCTTGAAACGGGAGACGGGAGACGGGCGCCATCACGGCGAGGCTGCGCTGACAGGCGCTTCCAACGCTTTTGGTTCGTCATTCTGATCAGGACCGGCGCGCAGGCCGGGAGCCGGCAACGGGATGCATCGGGAGGTATCCCACAACAGCCCGTTTGCGTCGGGCGCCTTCGGCAGGCGGTACTGCAGGCGACAATGCGCTGGTCCGCCCGCGTCGATCACCAGCACACCCGATTCACGGGCGCCGCGCAGCTGGATAACACTACCTTGGCCCACCGCGCCACGCGGCGTGCCGGTCTCATCCTGTACGCGTGCGGCGAACGGCAACGGCTTACCACTCTCGCCGGTTGCTTCGATGAACAAGGTGCGTTCGCTGCGCACCGGGAAACGCAGGCGGACGATGCTGCCGGCGGTGGGTGCCACCCGCAGTGAGGTCTGCAGCATCTCCACATCAAGGGGCAGGCCGGCAGGATCCAGCTCGATTCGATTCCATCGGTAGGCGCTGATGTGTGGCACCAGCGCATGGCCGCCACGATCGATGCGGATTTCGCGCCCACTGCCGACCCGCGCTCCCTGCGCCCCATTGGCCTCCACCAGCACGGCGCCTTCACCCAAAGGTTGTCCGAATGTCAGCCCGCCACCGTGAGCGATCACACTGCCGGATACGCCAAGACTCGCTGTTGTAGCTCCCTGCGCATGGGTGTATCCCGCGGTGGCGTTCAGGCGGCCACCCTGGTAGCCCAGCCAGCCGTTATAGCCGCCGCCCGCCACGCCGGCGTCGTTGGCCGACACGCTGTAGTTCAATGCGCCATCGTTGCCAAGTGACCCATTGAGGCCGACCAGGGTCTGGTGCCCGCGATCGGCACGGCTGACCTGGGTGTGCAGGCGCGGCCCGCCCGTGCTGCGGGCGAGCGGCACGCTCACGTTGATGCCGTAACGGGTATCGCGCCCGCCGCTGCTCCGCTGGTAACGCATGGCCGTGAACGCATAGCTCACCACTCCGACCGTGCTCTGGAAGCTCAGCTGCAGATCGTTACGGCGCTGCTGCGCGTTCCAGTACGCTGCATGACCGACGGTCAGCGAAAGTGAACTGCGCTCGCCGAGCCGCTGGGAGAGGTTCGCATCGTAGCGCTGGCGTAATTGCGGGCCATGACTCCAGCCATCGCGTGCGGCATGGGCGGCTTCGTTCAGGGTAAGGAAATCACGGCTGCTGAAGCGGTAGGCGGCCAGCCCTACGCTGGTCGCACTGGCAGCGAGGTAGCGCTGATAATTGAAGCGCAGACTGTTGCCGGTGGCGCGGCGCCCGGCCGCCAGCCGCGCATGTGATCGCGTGATGTCTACACCGAAGGCGCCGGCAGCGGTATTGAGGGCCACACCGGCCAGGCCGGCGCGATATCCTTCAGCGATCTGCTGGCCACCAAGAACCGTCAGGAAGTCATTGATGCCGCGCGCGTAGGTGGCCTCCACGAAACGTAGTGGACGCTGCTGCTCGTCCTTCTCCCGCAGAATGCCCGCCGTGGCGCTGTAGCGGGACGCGTTGGCGCGCAGCGCCTGCGGTACGGCCGAGAAGTTGAGGCGCGACACACGCACACGGCCGTCGGCCTCGGTGACGGTGACTTCAAGATCGCCACCGAACCCGGTCGGATAGAGATCTTCAATAAGGAAAGGGCCGGGCGCGACGTTGGCCTGATGAATGATCTGGCCGTTCTGGCGTACGGTGACGACTGCATTGGTATCGGCAACACCCTGTACCCGCGGCGCGTAGCCGCGCAGCGAGTCCGGCAGCATGCGTTCATCGGTGGCAACGCGGATGCCCTGGTAGGCCACGCTGCGGAACAGCTCACCGCCGGTGTGGGTCTCGCCGATGAGCAGCTGGCTGTCGAGTCCCGCAAGATCGCGCTGCAGCGTGGTGGCGATGCGGTTGTAGCGGCCCGGGCCCACGTCGCCGGCAAGCCCGGCCCGATGCCGCAGCCGCCACGGGCCGGCATTGAAACCTGACGTAAAGCCGAGATAGCTGGTATTCGTGTCTCGCAGGCGCGTATGGGTGACCTGGTAATCCAGGAACGCGGCGGTGATGCCGTCATCGCGTTCACTGCGGGATACCAGGCCACGTGCACTCTGCGCCTGCGCGGCCTGCGGCACGCTGATCTGAAGCTCCAGGGCTCCCACGTCCACGCGCACCGATGCACCCTCGATGGCCGCGGGAAGATCCAGGCAGGCATCGGACCGGGCGTGCAAGGCGGTATGCAGCGCGGGCTTCAGCGCGAGCGCATCGAGCAGCTCGCGCGCAACGCACACCACGCCAGTCCGCGGGTCGCCCGCAGCCGGTGCATTGAACACGACGTCAAGCGTGCGCACGAACTCGTTGTTGATGCGTACATCCAATACATGCACACCGGGCGGCAGCGTGTCCGCCGACAGCATCGCATCACGCTGTATGGCGCCACCACCGACGAGGAAGCCTTCGCTGAATTCAGGCGCGGCGACTTCGGCCCGCGGTGACGCGTTGGCAACGGTGCCAAGTGTGGCCAGCGCGATCCCAACCGCGATCGGGGACGCGCGCACGCAGCGGATCGACACTGTCGAGGAATTGGACATGGGCTTTGTCATGGAGCGTGCAAGGCACAGCACGTGGTAGCGGCTCAAGAAGGGCCGCACGATAAGGAGACGCCGCCGCGGGTGCCATGAGCATTGCTGGAAAGCATCGGATCCGCCGGACAGGGCAGAAGGTGTGGCAGCTCATTGCACATTTACGCATGGGCGCCCTGCATACCCCTGCCTAGAATGCGCCGCTCGCGCACTGACGCGTCCCATCACTCACGTACCGCAGGTAATCCATGTCCCATCAGCGCCTTTTCATTGCATTCAGTTCCTTCGCCCTGGCCACCCCGGCACTGGCCGAGAAACTCGAAATCACCGGTGAGATCACCGCCTCCACCTGCGCAGTGAGTACCACGGGCGGCGCGATCTCGGTGGCCATGGGCCGGGTGGACCTCGCCACCGTCAACGCCGCCGAACGCGCGGGTCAGAAGAACTTCGCGATCACCCTGGACTGCACCGGCGCCGGCTCGGCGCAACAGGTCGGAATACGCTTCGGTGGCCTGCCCGATGGCAGCACGGGCAACCTGGCACTCACCAGCTCCACCGCCACCAATGTGGGCGTTGCGATCTATGACGCACAGGGCGCGCATCAGAAGATCGGCGATGACCCAAGCCCCGCGAGCCTGGTCACGATCCCGGCCAACGGCAGTGAAAGCCTGCGCTTCAGCGCCTGGTACGCGTCGCCCGGGAAAAACGCCACGGCCGGCACGGCCAATGCCACCGGCGATTTCGTCGTCATCTACCGCTGACCTGTGCGGGTGCGCCGGCATAGCCGCCGCACCTGCAGGAAACCGTCATGAAGATTGCTGCAACGTCCATTCTCGCCGCGCTGTTCGGCCTTGTGGCCGCGCCACCTGCGGCGGCGGCGGTGGTGCTGGAAGGAACGCGGATCATCCACGATGCCGGCAAGGGCCGCGACGTCACGGTGAGATCGGTCAACGCCGGTGAGCTCCCTGCGCTCACCCAGGCGTGGATCGACGCTGGCGACAGTCACGCCCGGCCCGAGGATGTCCGTACGCCGTTCCGCATGACCCCGTCCGCACCACGCCTGCTTCAGCCCCAGGAAGGCCAGGCCTGGCGCATCACCTTCGCCCCGCGCCCCTCCGACGCTCCGCTGCCGGCAGACCGCGAGTCGTTGTTCTATTTCAACCTTCTGGACATACCTCCGAAGCCGGCCGATGCTCACGACAGCAACCTGCTGCAGTTCGCCGTACGCAGCCGGATCAAGCTGTTCCACCGTCCTGCTGGCCTGCCGGGTGACGTGCGCGATGCAGCGGCAGCCTTGCGCTGGCGTGCGCGGGGAACGGAGCTGCAGGTACACAACCCTTCCGCGTACCACGTGACCCTGGGCAGCGTGACCCTGGCCGATGGCACGGCGCTGGAGGCGGAGATGATTGCACCGCACGCCACCTGGATTGCCTCGCTGCCCTCGGCAGTCCAGCGCTCAGCGGTGGTCGCGTTCACCTGGCTCGATGACTATGGTGCGTCACGTGAGGGCAGTGCCCGGGTCACCTCGCTGGAAGGTACACATCCATGATCGTTCGCGCACGCCCGCATGCACTGCCACCGCGCCGTTTGCCAGATCGTGTGCTCACGGCTGCGGAGCGTGGGCTGCGCCGCTGCCAGCGTGCGTCGGTGCTCCTCTGCGGTCTGCTGTCGGCGGCCGGTGCCGCGCAGGCGCGATGCAGCCAGATCCGCACGGACGACAGCTCGAGCCGAACGCTCGTCCTCAGCCAGACAACGGAGCCCGACAGGCCCTTGAGCAGCTGGTCGTCTCCGACGTCTTCAGGCTTCAACGGCTGTTGGACCAACGTCGGCCATCCCATCAACTATCAACCCGGTCCGCACGGGCTTACCCATGTCCGGGATGTCACCATCGATGGCACCGTGTTCCCTGCCTACGGCTGGGGCCCGTCCACGCCGCTGGTCATTTTCGGAATGCAGGCGACCGCTTTCCAGGGCAGCACGCCGTACCCCGTGGCGATTGAACGTCCCACCCAAATCAACGGGACCGCCGCGCGCAACGGTTCTCTTCCCATATCCCTGCGCTACAGGTTCATCGCACGTGGCGGCCCGATGGCGGTCAGCGGGCCTCTCATCATCAGAGGCAGCAGCACGCACCGCGCCTCATCCTCCCTGGGCAGCATCCAGCACGCGCATGAGGCGTCGGTCAGCCTGGTCCGGCAGACATGCACCTTGTCGGATACCCAGCAGACCCTGCCCGACGCCCGCGCCGCAAACCTGCCGTCGGTTGGAAGCACCAGCGGTGAGAGGTCAATCCAGGTCCACATCACCTGCCCGAGCTTCGGTCCGGGCATCGAGCTGAGTCTGGCCGATGCCAACAATGCCGGCAACACGGGCAGCGTCCTGTCCCCGGCGCCGGATGCCGTCGCCAGCGGCGTCGGGGTGGAGCTGCTGCGTGGCGGTCAGCCGGTGCAGTTCGGTCGAACCTGGACCCATCAGGCATCGCAGAATGGAACGACTCCGCCCATCCGGTTCACGGCGCGCTATCACCGTACATCGGCGACGATGCTTCCGGGCCTGGTGAAAGGCATCGCGACACTGACGGCCACCTATCACTGACAGCCGGTGGGTGCGGTTGCGTGGGGAGGCGCGCCATCGCACAGCAGCATCCCATGGCCCACAGCAACGGAGAGCTCAACACCTGTACGCCTCCGAAGCGGGTCGCCGCGCCGCCGTCCTCACCCCTCAACCGGCGAAGTGCTGATAACCGCCCGCAGAGGGAGCACCTTCGACGTTGACGCCCTTACCCGCGCTGATATGCCCGATGCAGGTCAGCGGCAGCTGCAGGCGCTGCGAGAGCATGCCGATCGCGCTACGTTGGCCACGTGATGCGGTAAAGCAGAGTTCGTAATCGTCACCACCGCGCAGTGCAGCTTCGCGAGCCACCGGCTCGCTGCACACCCGTCGTGCAGAAACGGAGACGGGAACTTCGCTCACATCGATATGTGCCGCCACGCCACTACGCACCGCGATGTGCCCCAGGTCAGCCAGCAGTCCGTCGGATATGTCCACGGCGGCGCTGGCGAGGCCGCGCAGAGCCAGTCCCAGTGACAACCGCGGCCTCGGGCGCAGCAGCCGCTGGCGCAGGTATTCCATATCATGATCATGGGCTGCGTGGCTGACGTCCAGCACGCCTTGCTGCCACAAGTGCAAAGCGCAGGCAGCGTCACCAAGCGTGCCACTGACCCAGACGTCGTCACCAACCTGCGCGCCGTCGCGGCGCAATGCCTGGCCATGCGGGACCTGCCCGAAGGCGGTCACCGACAAGGAAAGGGGCCCCCGTGTGGTGTCACCGCCGACCAGCCGCCAGTCGTGCGCATCAGCCAGCGCGAAGAAGCCGTCGGCAAAGGCATCGATCCAGCCAGCCTCTGCGGCGGGCAGTGACAATGCCAGCGTGCCCCACGCGGGCGTGGCCCCCATCGCGGCGAGGTCGGAGAGATTGACCGCGAGCGTTTTCCAGCCGATATCCGCTGCCTGAGTTTCAGGCGGGAAGTGCACACCCTCGTTGAGTGTGTCAGCGGTGACGGCCAGCCAGTGACCAGGCTGCGGCTGCAGCAGCGCCGCATCGTCACCGATGCCAAGCACGATGTCATCGCGCGCTCTGCTGCGCGCGCGGATACGATCGATCAGGTCGAACTCGGCCAAGGGCATGGATGACTCCGCGTCTTCGCACATATCCTGCGCACTGCGCGTTCGGAGGGTGGTGGCGGCCGCTGGCCGGAATCCGGATTCAGTGCCCCGCTTCGACCTTGCGCCATTCCACGGCGGCGCGATCCAGCACCCCATTGACATAGGTATGTCCGTGCTCGGAACCAAACCGCTTGGCCGATTCGATCGCCTCGTTGATCACAACGCGGTACGGCACATCCATGCGGAACCGCAGCTCATAGGCCGACAGCCGCAGCACCGCTCGCTCGATGGCATCCACATCCTCAATGCCGCGATCCAGATAGGGAGCCAGCGCTTCATCCAGATCGCGCCGGTTGTCCAGCACGCCATGAACCAGCGCCTCGAAATAGGCCAGGTCGGCAATCTCGCGTGCCTGCTCGTGGGCAAACTGGGCGATAAGCGACTGCGCGTTGCCACCGGAAATCTGCCAGGCGTAGAGCGCCTGTACCGCACGGCGGCGCGCGCGCGAGCGCAGCACCGGATCGACGCCATCGCGGCGTACGGGCTTCCCGGACGGCCCGCCCTGGGTGTTCTTGTTCATGGCAGGTGCTCCAGCAGGTTGATCATTTCCAATGCCGCCAATGCGGCCTCCTCGCCCTTGTTGCCATGGCTGCCGCCCGCGCGCGCCTCGGCATCCTCGGCACGTTCCACGGCCAGCACGCCATTGAGCACCGGAACGCCGAAGTCCAGCTGCACGCGCATCAGCCCTTCGGAACAGCGGTCGGCAACGTGCTCGTAATGGCGGGTATCGCCACGGATGACACAGCCCAAGGTGATGATCGCCGCATGTTCATGGGCGGCCGCCAGGCGCGCGGCGACCAGCGGAATTTCCCATGCGCCGGGCACGCGGACAACATCGATCGCGGCTTCATCGATGCCGTTGCCGGCCAGGCTCTGGCGGGCGCCGGTGACCAGCGCATCGGTGATGCGGGCGTTCCAGCGGCTGGCCACGATGGCGAAGCGCGCCGATCCGGGAGTGCGAAGATCGCCTTCGAAATGGCTCATGTGCGGATAAGGAACTCGTATAGAAGGATAAGTTTACCGTGCGCAGGCCCGGATGCGTCGTGCCGGACCGGAGCATGCGCGGACGGACCAGCGGATTGCCGGGCAGAGCCCGGCACTGCAAAGCGCTTTGCACGCTTCAGGGCGTGACCGTTTCGACCACTTCCAGACCATAGCCCGCCAGGCCTACCTGCCGGCGGGGCGTGCCCAGCACGCGCAGCTTGCCCAGGCCCAGATCCGCCAGGATCTGCGCGCCGGCACCGTTGCGACGCCACTGGCCCACATCCTTGTCCTTGCCCGGCACGACCGGACGCGGCTGCTGGCGCAGGCGGGCCAGCAGCCCCTCGCCGTCCCGCGGTGCCGACAGCACCACCATCACGCCGCTGCCCGCCGTGTCGATGGCACGCAGGGCATCGGTCGCGGCCACGCCGAAATCATCACGGCGCCAGTGCAGCAGGTCGGCCAGCGGATTCTCCACCTGCACGCGCACCAGGGTCGGCGTTTCCGCATCCGGCGTTCCACGCACCAGGGCGAAATGCAGGTCGTGGGCGATGCGGTCGCGGTAGGTGACCAGCCTGAAGGCGCCGAATTCGGTGTCGATGTCCCGTTCGTCCACGCGCTCCACGGTCTTCTCGGTCGCTAGGCGATAGGCGATCAGATCGGCAATGGAACCCATCTTCAGGCCATGCTCGCGGGCGAATACTTCCAGCTCCGGACGCCGCGCCATGCTGCCATCCGGGTTCAGGATCTCCACCAGCACGCCGGCGGGTTCCAGCCCGGCCAGCATGGCCAGGTCCACGCCGGCCTCGGTATGCCCGGCCCGCGTCAGCACACCACCGGGCTGGGCGATCAGCGGGAAGATATGACCCGGCTGGTGCAGATCGCTCGGCCGCGCATTCGGCTTCACCGCAGTGCGGATGGTATGCGCACGGTCATGCGCGGAAATGCCGGTGGTCACCCCTTCGGCCGCTTCGATGCTGACAGTGAAGTTGGTCTGGAACTGCGCCGTATTGGCCTGCACCATGGGCGCCAGGCCGAGGTCTGCCGCACGCGTGCGTGTCAGCGGCAGGCACACCAGGCCACGCCCGTGGGTGACCATGAAGTTGATGTCGCTGGGCTTGACCAGCTCGGCGGCCATGATCAGGTCGCCTTCATTCTCGCGGTCTTCGTCATCGACGATGACGACCATGCGGCCGAGACGGATGTCCTCCAGGATCTCCGGAATCGAGGCGAAGTTCATGCTGCATCTCCATCAAAGCGCTGACCGGTGCCTGGCACACTGACCAGGCGCTCCACGTAACGGGCCACCAGATCGATCTCAAGATTCACCGCACTGCCCACGGCGGTGGCGGAAAACGCCGTATGCGCCACCGTATGCGGGATCAACGCCACCTCGAAACCTTCGTCATCCACGTCGTTGACGGTCAGGCTGACGCCATCCACGCAGATCGATCCTTTCCTGGCGATATAGCGCTGCAGCGCAGCGGGGGCCGCGAACCGCCAACGCTGGGCGCGGGCATCCTCATCGATGGACAGCACCTTGCCGAGTCCATCCACATGGCCGCTGACAAGATGCCCGCCCAGCCGATCGGTCGGGCGCATGGCACGCTCCAGGTTGACCACCGCACCAGCGCCCAGCTGGCCCAGCGTGGTCAATCCCAGCGTTTCGGTGGAGGCGTCGGCCTGGAAGCTGTGCGCGTCGAAGGCGATGACGGTCAGGCACACACCGTTGACGGCGATGCTTTCGCCCATCTGCACATCATCGAACGGGAGGTTGCCGACATTGAAGGTGAAGCGGACATCGCCACCGATGAGATCGCGTACGGCAACGTGGCCGACGCCCTCGATGATTCCGGTGAACATCAGCGGACCTCCGCGAAGCGGATGCCGCTGGCAATGGAACACTTGGACATGAAACGTTTCCCGCATGAATGGTGAGCGAAAAACGCCGCAAGGCAAACAGGCGGGCGCGGAGCTGCAAGGCCCCGTGGCACCGTCTTCTTTCATCCGGACTATGACCGTCGGCTCCGGCATCGCACCGGATCTGCTGACCTTCCCGGCGTGACGGGGAAGCGCTCGCGGGCTCGCGCTCTGCAGCGCTTACCGCCGGTGGGGAATCGCACCCCGCCCTGAAGACGTTTGTATACCGGCGAACCGGCCTGCGTAGTGTAACAGGGCCAGCCCGGGCCTCGCCTTTTGTGAAATATTCATTAAACTGCCGGCCGTGCGCGACACCGATGTCGCCCCCGGGCAGCCACGGCTGGCTGCCTGCAATGGATCGCAACCGCAAGGAAACCTTCATGCGCAAGATGCTTCTGGCCACCGCCCTGCTGGCCCTGTCCCCACTACCGGCACTGGCCGCCGATGGCCTGTCCTACACCCACGCCGAAGCCGGCTGGACCCAGGTGAAGGTCAATGACGATTACCTGGGCGATCCCAAGGCCGATGGCGGCTACATCCGCGGTTCGTTCGCCATCGCCCCGCAGATCCACCTGTTCGGTGCGTGGTCGCAGGTGTCAAAGCGCTATCGCGATGGCGATGCCAGTCTGAAGCTGGAACTGGACCAGCCGGAGCTGGGCATCGGTTACCACGTGCCGATGAGCGACCGGGTGGACTTCACCGCGGACATCGCATGGACGCGGCAGAACGCGGAAGCGACCCTGAAGGAGCCGGGCTATGCAACCTGGCGCGAGAAGGACCACTTCAATGCCGCGCGCGGCACCTTGGGCGTACGCGGCAAGCCCTCCCCGCACACCGAAGCCTGGCTGAAGGCCGGTTACCTGGATGGCAGCGACATGGACGGCACGTGGGTGGGCAACGTGGGTGGCCAGATCAACTTCAGCCCGATCTGGGGCCTGGTGGGCGAGGTGCAGATCATCGAAGACGTGACCCAATTCTCGGCCGGCATCCGCGCCACGTTCTGACCCTCGGCAGCATCGGCGATCATGATCCGCTGCGGCTCCCTCCGGGGAGCCGTTTCTGATTGCACCTCCTGCTCCGTCACATGCCCACTCGGCCGTGCGCAGCGCCACAGAGGGATCGATGCATGGCCCCGCGCTTCATGATGTCAGCCAAACGCTTGGAAAGCAGGTATTTTCCTTTCCGGATCCACGACGAACGTCGGTATGTGACGCGCATGTCCTGTCCAGCGGGTTCTGGAAGCGAGCGAGCCCGACTTTCCCTACCCTGCGTGCCCGGCAACCATGATGCAGTGTCCTCCCAACCCGAGGACGCATCATGTACTCAATGCCCATCGCCATTCTGGCGGTCTTCATCACCGCGACCACGCCTGCTGTGGCTCTCCAGGCACAAAATCAGCATTTCGTTTTCATATCCGACACCCAGTACCCGTGGACGGAGAAATCAGACAGCGGCGAACCGGAGGATCAGAGTGAACTGGAGCGACGCTCCCAGGACTTCATCTTCTACCAGGCAGGCGCTACCTTCACCTATCGAAATGAACACGGTGGCCTGGAAAACGTGCCGATGTTCATCAATGGGGACCTCACCGCCTACGGTCACGGCTGGCAGCGTCGATTCATCCGCAGCACGCCGTGGAAGGATCTGTGGAAAAAGAACTTCTACGTCAATCTCGGTAATCACGACTATCAGAACAATGTCGGCAACTGTGCCAACAATGGTTGCGCGCGCGACATGATCAATGACATGCGCGCGGATCTTGCAGGTTATCGGACGATCCTGACGGATCCAGACAGCCTGGCCTACATGATCGAATCCGGAGGCATCTATGCGATCCAGCTTCAGAACGAGCCGACGTACACGACGTCGTTCACCAGCAGCGGAAAGCGCTACGAAATAAAATCATCGATGTCCTTCCTGGAGCGAGCACTCAACCTGGCGCAAGCCAACAAGCGCGACGTCATCCTCAACATGCACAAGGCACCCTACGACAACTGGGCTGTACCACGGCATCCGCAATTCATCCGTCTGATGAAGCAGTACGAACACAGGATCCTGGGCATCTTCGCAGGGCACCTGCACCGGACGATCGGCAAGGCAAGGCAGGTCGGTGAGATTCCCGTCTACCTCAGCGGCGCATCACATTACGCAACCTGGCTTACTGCGGATTATGACGGCGGCACACGGACGCTGACGGTCCGGAAGGTGGAAGACAACGACTGGAAGAATCGCAGCACTGTCGTCGGCAGGCGCCGCGGCAGAGATGCACCTTCCGCGTCCGCTGCACAGGCCATGCACTGAACGCCTCACACCTTGCATGAGCAGGGCCGCAACAGCAGGCGCATGCGACACCGGTACTCCATCGCGCCGATGCGCAGCCCGGTCAGGAAACATTTGCCCCCTTTTTCGACCCGCAGCAGGCTCGGTGATCGAGGTCTGAAGCGGCTCCCTTCGGGGAGCCGCTTCGCGTTTGCCCCTTGCTCCGTCGCACGCTCCTCGGCCCGCTCCTTACCGCCAACGCATCACCGCCTGGCTGCACGCTGGATAATGTCAGACAACTGCCCATGAAGCAGCAACATTCCGTTCTGGATCCACGCCGGACGGCAACATGTGACGCGTATTCCCCGGCTGGCGAGCGTCGTCAGCGCAAGGTCCCGGAAACCCCTACCCTGCGCTCCCCTCAGCGGTGCTGCACTGTCCTCCCGACACGAGGACGCATCATGCATTCAATGCCCATCGCCATTCTGGCTCTCTCCATGACCATGAGCATGCCCGCTGCAGCGCTTCAGGCCCAGAAGCAGCATTTCGTCTTCATATCCGACACGCAGTATCCGTGGACGGAGCACTCCGACAGCGGCACCAGCGAAAGCGAAGAGACCAAGCTCCGGCGCTCCAGACAGTTCATCATCGAGCAGGCGCAAGCAACCCAGGAGTACCGTGCGGCCATGGGGGGGATGGATGCCGTCCCTCTGATACTCAACGGCGACATCACCGCATTCGGTCATGGGTGGCAGCGCGATTTCATGTATGGCCGTCCCTTCCAGTTGTACGGGCGCAACTTCTTCCCCGCGCTTGGCAACCATGATTACGGCAACAACGTGAACGACTGCGCCAACAACGGCTGTGCCCGCGACATGTACAACGACATGCGCGGGTGGGCGAACGCCTTCGTAGGACGTCGCGACTTCGATTACAGCAGTTACCGCGGGCGCAACAGCAGCCGCGTGCTTCATCTCGGAAGTCTGTCGTACAGCGTCGTCCGTGGTGACGTTCTGCTGGTACAGCTCCAGAACGAGCCCACCTACTCCACACGCGTCGTCAGCCACGGCGGTGACTTCACGGCGCAGATCTCCTCATCCCTCGAGTTTCTTCGTCGTCAGCTGCAGTGGGCACGTGCAGCGGGCAAGGACGTGATCCTCAGCATGCACAAGCCTCCCTACAGCAATTGGCAGGTCAATCAGGCCCCGTTCTTCGTCCAGTTGCTGAAGGACAACAAGGATCTCATCCTGGCAATCTTCGCCGGCCATCTGCATCGCCGGAAGGGCCTTGTGAAACGCGTGGAAGGCATTCCCGTCTACCTCAGCGGAGCCGCCCATTATGCGACGTGGCTGACCGCCACCTATGACCCTGCGAAGCGCTCGCTGGATGTCCAGTTGGTCGAGGACAACGCATGGAAGGCACCGCGGCACGCGGGCACGTCCACTGCAACGGCCCCACGGCCTGCGCAGGCGCTTCCTGCAGACCCGCAGTTCACCAATGAAGGTTGGGGCACCTGGGGCCGGATCGCGATGTGCCCCTCGGGTCAGTTCATCACAACCATGCGCGTGAAAGGAGAAGCGGCGAAGGAAGGGGGCGACGACACGACACTCAATGGCGTGCGCTTCCTGTGCGCGGTGCCGGGGCAGGCGGGCACCGCGGAACTGACAAGCAAGGAGGGACCATGGGGCAGCTGGGGCACGCCGCAGACCTGCCCCGGCAATCGACCCGCCGTCGGTTTCAGCCTGCGTATCGAGCCCTCGCTGGGATCTGCAGACGACACCGCGATGGGCAACCTGAGACTCAAATGCGCCGATGGGAGCATGCTGACGGGAAATCCGCCCGCCGCGTTGGGCCAATGGGGGAAGCTGTACGAATGCCCTGCCGGCAAGGCTCTGATCGGGTTCACCAGCAAGGTGGAGAACAGGCAGGGTGACGGCGGAGACGACACCGCGCTGAATCGTATCCAGATGTTCTGCGATTCGTCAGGCTGATGCCATGGCGTCCTCGGCCCGTGGACGGAGCAGCAGGCGCAGGTCCTCGCCGACCTGCACCTGGCTGATCAGGTGCATGCGGCGCTGGTGTTCCATCGCGCCGATGCCCAGGCCGGAAAACAGCGGCAGCCCGTGCTCGCCGAGCAGCGTCGGCGCCTGGTAGAGCAGCAGTTCATCCACCCAGCCGCCGGCGAGCAGCGCGCCGCACAGGGTGGCACCGGCCTCGGTATGCAGTTCGTTGATGCCGCGTTCGGCGAGCAGTCCGAGCACATGCGCGAGTTCCAGCCGTCCCCCTTGGCACGCTGCACCAACGTACTCCACACCCTCGCGTGCGGGTGGAACAAGGGTCCGGTCATGCACATACAGCGTGGGCGCGCCAGCGCTGCGCACGCGCGTGCGATCCAGCGAGCGCAGCCTGCCATCCAGGACCACACGCAACGGCGGCAGGAATTCGGCCTCCGGCAGCCGCACGGTGAGCAGCGGATCATCGGCCAGCACCGTGGAAGCCCCGGTCAGGATCGCGCCGGCCCGTGCCCGCCAATGCTGCACGTCTTCACGCGCGGCGGCGCCGGTGATCCATTTGGACGTGCCGTCGGCCATGCCGGTGCGACCATCCAGGCTCGCCGCAAGCTTGATGCGGACCCAGGGCCTGCCCCGTTCCACCCGTGAAAGGAAACCGCGATTGAGCTCGCGCGCCTCGGCGCTCATCAGTCCTTCGGCCACGTCGATGCCAGCGTGACGCAGCAGATCGAAACCACCGCCGTCCACCTGCGGGAACGGATCGCGCATCGCGGCCACAACGCGCGCGACCCCCGCCTCGATCAGCGCCAACGCGCAGGGCGGCGTGCGGCCATGATGGGCACAGGGTTCAAGCGTTACATAGGCGGTGGCGCCGCGGGCCGACGCGCCGGCCTGGCGCAGTGCGAAGACTTCCGCATGCGGCCCTCCGGCGCGCTGGTGCCAGCCCTCACCGCCCACCTGTTCGCCGTGGGCGATCACGCAGCCAACCATCGGGTTGGGGCGGGTGGTATAGCTGCCACGCGCGGCGAGCCGCAGCGCATTGGCCATATGCAGATGATCGACGGCATCGAAACCGTTCATGGAAACATCCTGCCGCAGGAACGCCGCGCGGGCACCTCAGCCTTTCTTCTTCTTGGTCAGGGCGATCACATCGCCCAGCAGCTGCAGCTGTTCCGTACTGGCTGGCAGATCGCGTTCCAGCTTTTCGATCTCCTCGCGGAAATCAGCCACGTCCTCGAAACTGCGGTAAACCGAGGCGAACCTTACGTAGCCGACATGGTCGAGCTTGCGCAGTTCGTTCATCACATGCTCGCCGACCTTGATCGACGGCACCTCGCGTTCGCCGCTGATACGCAGCTGATGAAGCACCGCACGCACCGCCGCTTCGATCTTTTCTTCCGGCACCGGGCGCTTCTGCAGGGCACGGTCGAAACCGGAACGGACCTTGCGGACGTCGAATGCTTCACGGCTGCCATCACTCTTGATGATCGCCGGCAGCTTGAGCTCAATCGTTTCCAGGGTGCTGAAACGCTCGCCACAGGCTTCGCATCCACGCCGACGACGGATCGTCGCACCGTCTTCGGAGACGCGCGAATCAATCACACGGGTGTCGGCATGTTGGCAGAACGGACAGTGCATGGAACGCCTTGCTGCTGGAGGACGCCGCACAAGGGACATGACGGCGATGCCACGGTAACGGAGAAGACCAGCACCGGCAAACAGATACCGCTTTCCGGCCGCGGGCGTTACGGGCGTCGTGGTGACCCACGACGCCCCTCCCCGCGGCTGGAATCAGCCGTAGACCGGATACTTGCGGCACTGCGCGCTGACCGCTTCGCGGACGCGGGCGATGACCGCTTCATCAGACGGCGCATCAAGCACGTCGGCGATCCAGTTGGCCAGGTCCACGCAGTCCTGTTCCAGGTAGCCGCGGGTGGTCACTGCCGGAGTGCCCAGGCGCAGACCGGAAGTCACGAACGGCGAGCGCGGATCGTTGGGTACCGAGTTCTTGTTGACGGTGATGTGGGCCTTGCCCAGCGCCGCTTCCGCATCCTTGCCGGAGACGTCCTTGCCGATCATGTCCACCAGCATCAGGTGGTTTTCGGTACCGCCGGAAACAATCCGGTAACCGCGGGCGATCAAGGTCTTCGCCATGGCCTGGGCGTTGCTGACCACCTGTTGCTGGTAGCTCCTGAATTCCGGTTCCAGCGCTTCCTTGAACGCCACCGCCTTGGCCGCGATGACGTGCATCAGCGGACCGCCCTGGATGCCGGGAAAGACGATGGACTGCAGCTTCTTGACCAGGTCCTCGTCCGCGCCCTTGGCCAGGATGATGCCGCCGCGCGGGCCGCGGAGCGTCTTGTGGGTGGTCGAGGTGACCACATGCGCATGTTCGATCGGGCTGGGGTAGACGCCGGCCGCGACCAGACCGGCCACATGGGCCATGTCGACGAACAGCCAGGCACCCACCTTGTCGGCGATGGCGCGGAAGCGGGCCCAGTCCACCACCTGCGAATAGGCGGAGAAACCAGCCACGACCATCTTCGGCTTGTGTTCCAGCGCCAGCCGCTCGACCTCGTCGTAATCGATCAGGCCCTGCTCGTTCACGCCATACTGAACCGCATTGAACAGCTTGCCCGATGCATTCACTTTTGCGCCATGGGTGAGGTGCCCACCATGCGCCAGGCTCATGCCCAAAATGGTGTCGCCCGGCTGCAGCAGAGCGAAGTACACGGCCTGGTTGGCCTGCGAACCGCTGTGCGGCTGTACGTTGGCATAGTCCGCACCGAACAGCTGCTTCAGGCGCTCGATGGCCAGCTGCTCGGCGACATCCACATACTCGCAGCCGCCGTAGTAACGCTTGCCCGGATAGCCTTCGGCGTACTTGTTGGTCAACTGGCTGCCCTGCGCTTCCATCACGCGCGGGCTGGCGTAGTTTTCGCTGGCGATCAGCTCGACGTGGTCCTCCTGGCGCTGGGCTTCATCGGCGATGGCCTTGGCCAGGTCAGGGTCGTAGGTTTCGATGCGGGCGTCACGCGGGAACATCGGTGTCTCCGGGCAGGCAGGGAAAAGGACAGCAGGACAATGATTGTAGTGCCTGCACCCGGAGGGGGGCCAACAGGCCCCTTGCGGGACCCGTGGCAAGGAGCGCCGGACCAGCAGACGCCAAGGCCGGTCACGGGCCGCGGACTCAGCGGCCGTTGATCACGAAGTCGGCGAGAATGCCGGTGGCGATGGCTACCAGCAGCAGGTTGCCGCGGTCATCGCGGATCCAGCGGTGCCCACGCGGAGGCTGGCGCACGTGGTAGCGGTGGTAGTCGTTGACCACGTAGACCGGCCCCGAATAGTAGTTGCGGTAGGGCGCGCCCACCCGCCAGCCATGGGAATGGCGCGGCGGCGGTGCCGGGCGATGGACAACCCGCGGCGGCGGTACGTAACCATGGTGGCGATGATCGCGGTAGTCGCTACGCGGACTGTGATGACGCTCTGCGCGCCGGTCATGACGGTGATCGTTGCGATGATGGCTGCGGTGATCGCGCCGGTCGTCGCGCCACTCGCGGCGGTCACGATGGCGATCATCGTCAGCGACGGCCGGGGCGACTGTGCCCAGCGCGAGCATAGCGGCCGTAGCGCCGGCAAGGATTCGATTGATGTGCATGCTTGACCTCGGCTTCGTGACGGTTGCAAGCCATATTGCCCATCGCATCTGAACCATTTCCGGCTGGAAACGATTCCCATCGTCGCAGTGCGACCTCCATTCAGACTCTGGCAGGGCGATCACGGGCCTTCGGTCGGCGACCAGCTCCCAAGCAACTGCACCGCCGCCCCGCTGCCTTCGACCGATACGTAATAAACGCCTGCCGCCAAGGCGGGCAATATGCAACGGCGCCATGCGTCTCCTGCATCCTCGCAGACCGGCGCCGGAAAACCTCCATTACCGAGCGGTCCCTTGACTACCAGCTTGGCATTCCCATCGCCGCCCCACGTCCGCAGGTCCACGTCGGAGGCCTTCGTGAGGCGCATCTCAAGCGTTTCCGCAAATACATCGCTGCCCCGGCGGCGGGGGAACACTGGTACGGGCTGTCCGGACTTGAGTTGCGGACGCGCCGGCAGCAGCGACAGATCCGTGCGCATGTCCTGTGCGCCACCACGGAGGCTGACCCGTACGCGGCGGCTGGCTGCGCTCGCCGGTATCCCGACCAGCCCACCGGTCTGGGCGAGGCCATCGAGGGCGATGGTCCGCAACGGCTGGCCGTCGGCCGTGGACATCGACAGGGTGCCGGACAACACGCTGCCGGAAGCCACGGCCGACAGCTCCCACGCCAGCCACTTTTCCGTCCTTGGGACTTCCACATCGAATTCCCGCAGCGTGGCCGCGGCAACCGCCAGATCGTGGATTCGCGCGTTTACCGGCAGCAGGGGTGGCAGCGGTGCCGCGGCAACGACGGGTGAAAGCAGCAGCAGCGGCAGCAGCAGTGCGATGGGCTTCATGGCAGGACTCCTTGGCAGGTCGGAATTGCATGCTGCGCGCGGTGCCGGCCGTCCGCTGTCGGTCAACGCTGCGGCCATTCCCGGGCAGCTGGGAGGCTGCGCTGTAGGTGATGTCCGGCCAGCTGAACCCGTTCCGGGCTGCCATGGAAGTGACCCGGGCGATCGGCGATAATGTGGGGTCAAGCGCGCGGGTACATCCGTCCGCGCCTGCCCGTATCTACTCGATTTCCGCCGGCCAGCCTCCTGGACACCGGTGGCTCGTCCATCTGGGAGACTTCATGTCCTCGCAATACATCTACACCATGAACCGCGTGTCCAAGGTGGTCCCGCCGAAGCGGCAGATCATCAAGGACATTTCGCTGTCGTTTTTCCCCGGTGCGAAGATCGGCCTGCTGGGCCTGAACGGCGCCGGCAAGTCCACCGTGCTGAAGATCATGGCCGGCGTGGACACCGATTTCGAGGGTGAAGCACGCCCGCAGGCCGGCATCAAGGTCGGCTATCTGGCCCAGGAGCCGGAACTGGACCCGACCAAGACCGTGCGTGAAGCGGTCGAGGAAGGCGTAGGCGAAGTGCTGCAGGCGCAGGCTGCGCTGGAAGCGGTGTACGCCGCCTACGCCGAGGAAGGCGCCGACTTCGACGCGCTGGCCAAGGAACAGGAGCGCCTGGAGGCCATCCTGGCCGCTGGCGACGCGCACACTCTGGAAAACCAGCTGGACGTGGCCGCCGATGCGCTGCGCCTGCCGCCGTGGGATGCCGTGGTCGGCAAGCTGTCCGGTGGTGAGAAGCGCCGCGTGGCGCTGTGCCGCCTGCTGCTGCAGAAGCCGGATATGCTGCTGCTGGACGAACCGACCAACCATCTCGACGCCGAGTCGGTGGAATGGCTGGAACAGTTCCTGGCGCGCTACACTGGCACCGTGGTGGCGGTCACCCATGATCGCTACTTCCTGGACAACGCCGCCGAGTGGATCCTCGAACTGGACCGCGGCCGCGGCATCCCGTGGAAGGGCAACTACACCGACTGGCTGACCCAGAAGGACGAGCGCCTGAAGCAGGAAGACAACCAGGAGAAGGCGCGCCAGAAGGCGATCCAGAAGGAACTGGAATGGTCACGCCAGAATGCCAAGGGTGGCCGCACCAAGGGCAAGGCGCGTCTGGCCCGGCTGGAAGAACTGCAGTCGGTGGATTACCAGAAGCGCAACGAGACCAATGAAATCTTCATCCCGCCGGGCGAGCGCCTGGGCAATGCGGTGATGGAGTTCAAGAACGTCTCCAAGAAGTTCGGTGACCGCCTGCTGTTCGACAACCTGAGCTTCCTGGTGCCCTCGGGCGCCATCGTCGGCATCATCGGTCCGAACGGTGCCGGTAAGTCGACCCTGTTCAAGATGATCACCGGCCAGGAGAAGCCCGACACCGGCGAAATCGTGGTCGGCCCGACGGTCAAGCTGTCCTACGTCGACCAGAGCCGCGACGCGCTGGAAGGCAACCACAACGTGTTCCAGGAAATCGCGGGCGGCCTGGACATCCTCAACATCAACGGCGTGGAGATCCAGTCGCGGGCCTACATCGGCCGCTTCAACTTCAAGGGCCAGGACCAGCAGAAGATGGTCGGCTCGCTGTCCGGTGGTGAGCGCGGTCGTCTGCACATGGCCAAGACCCTGCTGCAGGGTGGCAACGTGCTGCTGCTCGATGAACCGTCCAACGACCTGGACATCGAAACCCTGCGAGCGCTGGAAGACGCGCTGCTGGAGTTCCCCGGCAACACCTTCGTCATCTCGCATGACCGCTGGTTCCTGGACCGCATCGCCACGCACATCCTGGCGTTCGAGGGCGACTCGCACGTGGAGTTCTTCCAGGGCAACTACCGCGAGTACGAAGAGGACAAGCGCCGCCGCATGGGCGACGATGCCGCGCCCAAGCGCCTGCGCTTCAAGGCGCTGAAGTAAGGCAACCGGAAAGGCCGCGCTCGCGCGGCCTTTCTCCTTTTGCGGTCACCGTGCCGATGGTGACAGGCTGGCGCCCGGATCGGCCCGGTTGCCTGCCACGTACCGGCCAACGACCGTCCTCCACCGATAGGCTCCACCATGTCCTTGTTTGAACGCCTGTTCCAGCTGCAGCAGCACGGCACCACCGTGCGCACCGAACTGCTGGCCGGGGTGACCACTTTCCTGACGATGTCCTACATCGTCTTCGTCAATCCGGAAATCCTGGGCACGACCGGGATGGACGCCGGCGCGGTGTTTGTTGCCACCTGTCTGGCCGCCGCACTGGGCTCGACGGTGATGGCGCTGGCCGCCAATTTCCCGGTGGGCATGGCGCCGGGCATGGGCCTTAATGCCTTCTTCGCCTTTACCGTGGTCGGCGCGGCCGGCCTGCCGTGGCAGCAGGCATTGGCAGCGGTGTTCATCTCCGGCCTGGTGTTTCTGGTGCTGTCGCTCACGGGCGTGCGCGCCTGGCTGGTCTCGGGCATCCCCGCATCGCTGCGCTCGGCGATCGTGGCCGGCATCGGCCTGTTCCTGGCGATCATCGCGCTGCAGAAATCCGGCGTGATCGTCGGCAACGAGGATACGCTGGTCACATTGGGGCCGTTGAACACCGCGCCGCCGCTGCTGGCGCTGGCCGGCTTCCTGCTCATCGCCGTGCTGGAAGCCCGCCGTGTCCGCGGCGCGATCCTGATCGGCATCCTGGCGGTGACCGGCGCCGGCTGGGCGCTGGGCGACGTGCAGTACCAGGGCCTGGTGTCGCTGCCGCCGAGCCTGGCCCCGACCTTCCTGCAACTGGACCTGCCGGGGCTGCTGCACCACGACGGCGGGGCGCCGCTGGCGGTGCTGCTGCAGGTCGTACTGGTGTTCGTGCTGGTGGAGGTGTTTGATGCCACCGGCACGCTGTACGGCGTGGTCGGCCGTGCCGGCCTGCTGAAACTGCCCGGCGGGCAGAAGCGCTTCGGTCGCGCCCTGCTGGCCGACAGCACCGCGATCGTCACCGGCTCGCTGCTGGGCACCAGCAGCACCACCGCGTTCGCCGAAAGCGCCTCGGGCGTGCAGGTGGGCGGACGCACCGGACTGACCGCCCTGGTGGTGGCCGGCCTGTTCCTGGCCGCCCTGCTGTTCTCGCCGCTGGCCGCGATGGTACCCAGCTATGCCACCGCACCGGCTCTGCTGTTCGTGGCCGGACTGATGCTGCGCGAGCTGGTCGAGGTCGATTGGAGTGACCTGACCGAATCGGTACCGGCAGCGCTGTGTGCGCTGGCGATGCCGTTCACGTACTCCATCGCCAACGGCCTCGCGTTCGGCTTCATCGCCTATGCCGTGCTCAAAGCCGGTACGGGCCGCTGGCGCGACGTGCATCCGGCGGTTTGGCTGGTGGCGGTGCTGTTTGCGCTGCGCTACGCACTGGAAGCGTAACCGGCCTGCAGAGCCGGGCGCTGCCCGGCTGCTGCCTGCCCGGTTCAGCGTGAACCGCCGCGCTGCGCGCCTGCCGTAGAGCCGGGCTCCGCCCGGCTGCTGGCCGCCCGGTTCAGCGTGAACCGCCGCGCTGCGCGCTTGCCGTAGAGCCGGGCTCTGCCCGGCTGCTGGCCGCCCGGTTCAGCGTGAACCGCCGCGCTGCGCGCTCGCCGGGCAGAGCCCGGCGCTACAAAGGCACGTCACGCGCGTGCCGTCGCGCGCGCAAAGGCGGCCATCACGCTGCATCACAGCCCGCTGGCGAACGGTGACTGCAGCACCTGCGGCGCTTTGCCCAGGCCGGCACCAAGCCGGTCCAGCAGGAAGCGCAGGTACAGGCTGGTGCCGAACTGGCGGTAGTCACGCGCGTTGTTGAACTCCATCCGCCCGCCAAGGAACAACTGGTTGGACAGCTGCCACTCCGCGGCCGCGCTGAGGTTGTACGAGACCCCGGTCTTGGTCTGGCCGGTGTATACCGGATCGACGTACTCGGGCACCAGGCCCAGCAACGCTGCCATCGACGCGGCGTCATACGCGGCCTGCTGCATGGCCGCACTGGTGGGGAAGTAGTCGGCCGGCTTTTCCTCGAAGTGCTGCACGCCGACGCTGGCGTCCACCTGCCAGGTCAGCCCGGCGCGGGTGTTGCGGCCATTCCAGTGCACCGGGAAGCCGACGTCCACATACCGCTGCGGGCTGAAGTAACCGCCATGGCCATACGTGAAACCGCTGAGATTGCGGTCGTACTGCAGCGCGGTCACATTCAGGCCTGCGGTCAGAGACTGGTCTTCGGTTTCCAGGGCATGCACGTATACACCCACGCCCAGCTCCTGACGCTCGTTGCTGGCCACGTTCTCGCCTTCCAGCCGATGCCAGGACAGGCTCGCGTAGCCGCCGATCAGGCCGTTGTCCAGGGTGCCGCCCAGCTTGGCACCGGTGGCGGTCACCCCGCCCCAGCGCATCCCGGTGCGCGCATCCTCGACACCGGCGAAGGACAGCACACTGTCGGTCACCGCGCGACGCGATGCTTCGCCGGAGTAGTTGAAGCTCTCACCGATGCGCCCCTGGTAGCCCACGCCACCCACCACCTGGTTCTCATCAAAGCCCAGTGGCGAGGTGCCGACGTCCACCGCGAAGCCGCCGCGCTGGTACCCGACCGCCACTCCGACGCCGGTGGCGTCCTGCGGCGACATGCGGCGCGCGCCAGCCGCGTTGGCCACCATCGAATACAGCGTGTCCTGGAACGCCAGCGGACTCTGCCCGGCACTGCCGCCAGATGCCAGCGCCTGCAGCTGCGCCTGCTCGGCGGCGGTGAGCCCGCGCGCCAGATTGGCATTGCCCAGCACCTGCCGGGCGATGTCACTGATCGGCGTATTGGCCAGATCACGCGACAGCACGAAGGCCGGCAGCGGATCGGCGAACACCAGCTGCAGCGCCTGGGCGCGGCGTTCGGCGGCCGTCAGGGCGCCATCGGTCTGGTTGTACAGCTCCTGGTAGCGCCCATTGTCCAGCGCGCGCTGCTCGAGCAGGTTGCGCGTGGCATTGCTGGCACCGTTGGTCAGCAGGGTCTGATACAGCGACGAGCCCACCAGCGAATCCACCGGCGTCCTGTCGGCGGCCAGCGCACCGGCCAGCGCGGCCTGCGGGCCACCTCCGAAGCGGCTGGTGGTGGCGTATTCGTCCTTGGCACGGCCCGCATCGAGGATGGTCGGGGTCACCGCCACGATCAGCTTGCCGTCGCCCACCGCGAAGCGGCCCTCCATCGGCACCTGCAGGTCATCGACCGCGCCCAGCCCAGCCTCGCCATCGCGGCTGCGGAAGCCGGCACCCACCGACAGGCTGCTGCTGTTTTCCGCGCGCAGATCACGCAGCTCACCCAGCACGCCCTGGCTTGCCACATCGGCGCCGCGCTCGGCGCGCACGCGCCGCGATGCACCCGTGCCCGGCACCGGCAGGGCCGCCGGGGCGAAGCCCGCTTCGCTCACCGGGGCCGGCAGACCGTCGGCATCGAACAGCGGTCCCATCGGCGCAGCGGCATACGCGCCGGCGGGCACCGTGGTTGTGGGCACGGACGAGGCCGTCCCACTGTCGAGCATCATCGCTGCCGGCAGCGGCTGCGCGCTGCTGCGCAGTGCGCGGCTGGGCTGTCCACGGTTCATGCCCGCAAACGGATTGAAGGCACCCGCTCCTCCGGCCAGACGCGCACCCGGCGCCGTCGGCAGACCATTGTCGTGGTAGCCGGACTGGCGTGCGGCCGCAGCCAGCGAGGCCTTGAAGTAGCTTTCGGCACGGCGGTTCTTGCCCGCTGCCCGATACACCCGTCCGGCTGCTGCCAGCACATCGGGCGACTGCGGCGCCTGGGCCAACGCCTGCTCCAGATAAGCTTCGGCACTGTCCATGTCGCGCAGCGCGGCGGCGCTGCCAGCGGCGGCCACCAACGCATCGGTATCGCCCGGCGCGCGCAGCAGCTGCTGCTGGTACAGGGCCAGCGCCTGGCCGTGGTCACCGGCAGCCGAATACAGCCGCGCCAGCGCGGCGATGTTGCCCGGATCATCCGGACGCTCGGCCAGCGCGGGGGCCAGCACCGCATAGGCGCCTTCAAGATTGCCCTGTTCGCGCAGCGCATCCACCTGGCGCAGCACATAACCGCCGCGCAGGGTCTGCAGCTGTGCCTGCTGTGCAGGCGTCAGCTGCGCCTGGCCGAGCTGGCGCAGCAGCGAGGCCACCTCGCCATCGCGACCGCCACGCAATGCGATGCCGGCATACATCAGCTGCGCATCGGCGTTGGTCTCATTGCCTTCCAGCAGCTGGCGGGCCAGCACCATGGCGCGCTGCTGGCCACCGGTTTCGGCGTAGCCACGGGCCAGTGCCACGATGGCCTGCGGATCGCGCGGCTGCGCGCCCAGCGTGGCTTCGGTGCGCGCCAGCAACAGCTGCGCTTCACCGGCACGCGCCTGCTGGAACAGGGTGCGGGCCTGCGCCACCTGCCCTTCCACCCAGGCCTGGTTGCGCAGCGCCGCGATGGCCGGATCCCGCGCGGTCTCCGGGATGCGCTCGAGCAGCGCCTGTACCTGCGGCCACTGACCGCGCTCCTGGGCATACAGGGCCTGCGCGTGCAGCGAAGCCACCGAGCTGTCGTCCAGCTCGCGCAGATCGGCCATCACCCGGTCCGCTTCGGCTGTGCGACCCATGCGCTGGTACAGCCGTGCCGTCTCCAGCCGCAGCCACGGATCGCGCGGCTGCGCCAGCAATGCACCTTCCAGTTCGATCTGTGCCATCTGCAGGCTGCCCGATGCCAGCGCTTCCTGGGCGCGCGCACGCGCCACGTTGGCACGCAGCGCCGACTCGCCACCGGCGCGCTCGCGCTGGGCCGGGGTCATGCGTTCAAACAGCACCGCAGCCTCTTCAGCGCGGCCCTGCCGGCCGAGCAGCCCCACCAGCCCCTGCAGGGCGCCGGCATTGCCGGCGTCCAGCTCCAGCGCGGCGCGATAGCCCTTCTCCGCCGCAGCCGGGTCGCTGGTCTCCTGCAACTGGGCCAGCGCGACCAGTCCAGCAGGTTCCTTCGGCAACAGGGCCACCGCTTCACGCAGGCTGGCAATGGCCTGGCTGCCAGACTGCTTCTGCGCCTGGGTCACCAGTGTCCAGTAGCGCGCTGCATTGGCCGCCTGCCGCCATTTGCCATCGCGGGCCACCGCCTGCCGCAGCAGTTCGTTGGCTTCTTCGAAACGTTCCTGGCGCAGGCGGACCGACCCCAGCCCGCCCAGCGCCTGCGCATCGCGTGGACGCGCGCGCAGCACCTGCGCGAAGCGCGCCTCGGCCTGCGCCAACTGGTTGTTCTCCAGCGCGCGGAAGCCTTCGCCGAGCAGCCGCTCGTTCGGGTCGGCCGCAGGCGCGGCCGCCTGCTCGCGCAGCTGTGCCTGCTTGGCGGCGACCTCGCGGTCGTTGGGCTGCACCACCAGGAAGCTGGTGTACAACGGGGCATCAGCCGTTGTGGCGTTGAGCCACAGCAGGGCCTGCCGCCACGCCGAACGGGCCGGGCCCGCAGTGTCCTGGCGCTGCGCCAGCGTGCTCAGCTGGGCGATGCCCTCGCGACGGCTCGGCTCGCGATAGGTGAGCACCTGGGCCAGCGCCAGGCGCGCCGACGGCGAATCGGCGCGCGCCACCAGTGCGCGCAGGCCATCGCGCGCGCGCGCCCAGCCCTCGGGCGTGCCAGCCAGCACCTGGTAGTACTCCAACGCCACATCGTCGGTGGGACCACTGCCACCAAAGGCCTGGTCATAGGCGCGCACGGCCTCTGCGTAACGGCCGGCGGCTGCCGCCCGGCGCGCAACCTGCAGCGGATTGCCCCCCCCACTGCTGGAGCTGCCACCCAATGCGAGACGCAGACGCGTCGTCTGCGGTGCGCTCGGGTGACGCGCCTGCAGCAGCTGCAAGCGGCGCTGCGCATCCGCACGGCGCCCCTGGTTGATGTCGATCAGCCCCAGCCCGAGCAGCGCATCAGGCTGGTTGGCGTCGGTGGCCAGCAGCTTGCGCCAGGTGTCGGCCGCCAGATCCTCGCGGCCCTGGTCCTGCCAGTAATTGCCTTGGCTGACCAGCTGCTGGATCGAGGCGCTCTGCGCCCACGCCGGTGCGGAAAGCACGGACAATCCGGCCAGACCGACCAGGCACAGGGGCTTCAGGCGTTTGCGGAACATGCAGTACTCCAGGCGGGCTGCAGGCGCCCGTCAGCAGAAAAACGGTAACGCCCGTCGTGCCAGCCCTTTCCATACAGGATCAGCACGCGGTCGTAGTAATTGAGATCAGCGTCCGCAGGAATGCGCGCCAGCTCGTTTCGCAGCAGCGTCGGCTCGCCCGCTGCTGACAGATACGGCAGCAATGCGGCCGAGAAACCAACCGGTGCGGTGCCGGTGCCGACGCCCTGCTTGACGTCGACCTTTTCGGCCAGGTGGCCTTGGCCGCGCAGCATCGACAATGGACCGGACAGGGCCTGCAACATGCGCGCGCGCAGCGGGTCGGCGCGGTGGATCATGCCTGCCCACAGGTAGCAGCGTATGGCGTCGTAGCTGCCGGTGCTGCCCTTGTCCGGATCGGCGACGAAGGCGCGACCGTTCCACGCCACCCAGTCCGGCGCGAAACCATTGGGCGCACTCTGCTCCATCAGCACCACGCTGCGCTCGATCAGGCGCCGCCACGGGCCCTTGGCATCGACCATGGCGAAGCGGCGCAGCACGAACAGCGGCAGATAGCTGGGATTGAGCGTCCAGCGTTCTTCCTTGACGAAGCCCTGCACACCGGGCAGCAGCATCGTGCCAAAACCGGGCAGATCGACGATCTCGGCTTTGCGCATCAGCGCCAGGATGTCCTTGCCTGCCGCGGTGAAGCCGGGTCGATTCCACAACCGTCCCGCCTCGAGCAGCGCATAGGCGATCCACAGTTCACCATCGGAGGCGGTGTTCGGGTCCAGCACCCGCCAGCTGCCATCGGCGGCCTTGCCCCACAGCCACGCCGGCAGGTTGATGTCGGCGCGCCCGGCGCTGAGGTTCTGCCGGGTCCAGGCCAGGATGCGGCCGAACAGCACCTGGTCGTTGGCCACCAGTGCAAAGAACAGACCGTAGGACTGCGACTCGGAGGTGCTGCGCAGATCGGCGTTGAAGAAGTCGATCACACGTCCGCTTTCATCGATGTTCCGCTGCACGAAGCTGGACCATTCGCGCCAGCTGTCCGGACACGGTCGCGGCAGCGGCACCGCCTTCACCGAAAGCGGCAATGCGGCCGTCGCGGCGGCTGCGGCGAGAATGCGCAGGAAGGCGCGGCGGCCACCGGGTGCTGAGTCGTGGGGCGTACGCATGCTCAACCCCCTCCTTCGACCAGACGCTTGCGGGTGTGGCGCACCAGCATCCAGCGCGCCAGCAGGGCAAGCAGCAGGCTGCCGATGCCGACGATCAGCGCCAGCAGCAGCGGGTTGTGCGAGAAATACCAGCGTGCCCAGGTCAGCGGCGGCAGGTGGCCCACGTAATAGGTCTGGTTGCCGGCGAGGCTCAGCACCTTGCCTTCCTGCAGCAGTACCACACTGCCCTGGAACTGGCGCAGGGTGGCCGGCTTGAACCACGCGTCGAACAGGTCACCGACCCGTGCCGGATCGTCGGCGAGGATCGCCACCACGCTGCGGGCGCTGTCCAGCGGTGACTGGAAGCCCATCATCACCACGTCGCCCGCGCCCGGACGCACCGACACTTCGGCGGTGGTCTTCAGGTCGGTGCGGCGGGCATCGCTGGCAAACAGCAGCGGCATCTCGCGCGCTGCCCAGTCGGAGAGCGAGAACCGGCGCTCGCGCCCTTCGCCGATCGGCATCCTGCCGGCCCACTCACTGAAAAGCGGCTGGTTGCTGCGCGAGCCCAGCACGATCAGGTCCAATCCTGCATTGGCCTTGACCTCGGCCGCGCGCAGCACCTTGTTGCCCAGTGCGGGGTAGCCGGTGGAGGCACCCATGCGGCCGAACAGCGTCAGCGCGTTGGCAACATCATCGACCGTGGCGTTGTCCGGCAGCACCAGGCCGGTTTCGGACAGGTCGGCCATGCGCGTGAACGGGAAGCCGGCATTGCCGAATGCGGCCAGGTTGGGCATCGCCATGTAATGGGCAAAACCGGACAGATCGATGGTCGAGTCCTGATCGATGGCCGCCGATACGTCCGGGAAGGTGTTCTTGCACTCACCTGCCTGCGGACGATCGAAGAAGAAGTGGAAGCGCAGCTGGCTGTTGGCCGAGAACGGGCCGGTCGGCAACATGACCTTCTGCTCGATCGGCATCTCACCGCGCACGCGCATCTTGTTCCACAGCATGCCGGCGGCCGAGCTGGCATACGGCAGGCCGTTGAGCGGCAAGGTGGTGACGAAGGCGTCGTTGATGCTGATATTCAGCTTCGATTCGTCGGCACCCTCGGGCAGCGTGTAACGGTAGCGCAGGTTCATCGGAATGCCCTGCTCCTGCCAGGTGAACAGGTCCGGCGGCAGCTGCAGGCCCACGCGCACCAGGTCAGGGTTGTAGCCACGGACGTTCAGTTCGGCGGGGCGCTCGACCAGCTCGCCAAACGGCACGGGGCGATCGCTGGGCACCCAGTTGGGCGCATCGTGCGGTTTGCGCGGGGCGATGGCCTTCAGCTCGGCGATGGTGGCGCTGGCACCGGAAAGCGGCGTGCCCAGCGTCAAGGCGGTAGCCGCCTTGCGCATCTCGTCCGCATCGCGGCCCAGCACCAGCAGCAGCTTGCCGTCGGGATCGTTCGGGTTGTTGGTCACCGCCAGCGTCGGTCCATTGACCTGTGGCAGCTCCACGCCCTGCGGCACGTTGCGCGGCGTGGCCATCACCACCGCGTTGCCCTGCAGCGGAATGGCGTCGATGGCAGCGGAGAAACGCGCACCGCGGTAGCCGGCCAGGGCACCGAACCAGGAGGCGACGATGCCGGCCGATTCCAGCGTCGCGGTTTCCGGCTGCCCGGCGAACACGAACGGCAGCTGCAGCGTGCGGGTATCGCGTGCGTCGAAGAACGGCACCGGCAGCAGGGCCAGGTCGTTGTTCAACTGCAGCGGCACCCAGCCCAGCTGCAGCGTGCTGCCGCTGTCGATGTTGGCCCACAGGCTGGTGTGATCCGGGTCCTCGCACTCGCGGGTGTAGTGGCCGATCAGCTGCAGGTTGATCCGGTTGTAGTCGATGATCAATCGCGGATCGATCTCGATGTCACGCTCCAGTACCTGCCCTGCCTGCTCGGTGGGCACCGGAATGGTGGCCACGGTGACATCGTTGACGGTCACCTTCAGGTGCGACAGATCGGGCAGCAGCGCGGGCGAATAGCTGTACTTGAGCTTCAACGACGCCTGGTCGACCACCTGGTCATTGCGGATGGAGAACGGCACGCCAGCCACGCCCTGGATGCCGCGCAGGGTCATCTCGTAGTCGATGCCCAGGTCACGCAGCGTCTGCTGGCTCTGGCGGCTGCCGCTGCCCACCGCAACCGCCGGGACGGCCAGCGGATCTGCTGCGGCCGGCGCGGGGGTGACGGACATCCCGGCCGCATCGGCCGGTGGCTGCTGCGCATGCGCAGCGCCGAACCCCAGGGTCAGGGCGAACGCCAGCGCAGCACTGCGCGGCGGCAGCCAACGGCCGGCCAGAGCGGAACGGTTGCCACGAACGATCATGCCGAATCTCCGGAACGCGGGGTGGCAGGCGCGCTGCGGCGACCACCGGTAATGATGAAATGGCCCAGACGGGCAAACCCGCGCGCACTGGCACGGGACACGTCGGCGAACGAACGCAGCAGCGTGTCGCGGTCATGGCGCCCCCACAGCTGCACCCAGATGTCGGCGCGGGCAAAGGTCGAGGTCACCAGCCAGCGCTCCTGTTCCAGGTCCAGCTTCTGGAACTGCAGGCTGATGCCCTGCCCGTCGCGGTCATGGCGGATCACCGCCGGCAGCCGCTCGCTGCGACCGCGATTGCGCAGTTCGATCTGCACCTCGGTACCCGGCTGCAGCGGTTCGGCCTGCTCCAGCTGCACGGCCATGCCGCCGGTGGAGAAGTTCACCGTCCGGCAGGCAAGCGCGCGCCCGTCGGGCAGGTGCAGATGGGCCGGCATCGACAACGGCACGCGGTGCGAGCGGCGGATCTGCCGCTGCTCGCTGGAGGTTGCGATGACCGCGCCGAGCATGATCATGTTGTAGAGCGTCCAGCCCAGGTTCAACCAGATGGTATTGGTCTCACCGCTGGTGTCGGCCATCACCAGACGGACGATGCCGGTGATCACACCGGCCAGGTTCAACAGCAGCAGCAGCAGGTACGGACGGGCGATCTGTGCGTCGAAGTAGCTCTGCTCGACCAGGCCGCCCTTGGCGGTGACGTTGAACTTGCCGAGCTTCGGGTTGATCACCGCCACCATGGTCGGGCGCAGGATGTACCACGCCAGGCAGGTCTCGTAGACCTCGTTCCACAGCAGGTGACGGTGCTTGCCCTGCACACGGATGTTGGTCAGGTTGGCCTGCAGGATGTGCGGCAGCGCATAGGCCAGGATCATCAGCGCCGAGGCATGGATGACGTGCGCGCCAAAGAACAGGTAGGCCAGCGGCGCGGTAAGGAAGATGATGCGCGGCAACCCGTAGAAGAAGTGCAGCATCGCGTTGGTGTAGCACAGCCGCTGTGCCAGGCTCAGACCTTTGGCCAGCATCGGGTTGTCCACCCGCAGGATCTGCGCCATGCCACGGGCCCAGCGGATGCGCTGGCCCACATGCGCGGACAGGCTTTCAGTGGCCAGGCCGGCGGCCTGCGGAATCGGGATGTAGGCGCTGCGCCAGCCGGCCTTGTGCAGGCGGATGGCCGTATGCGCATCTTCGGTCACCGTTTCCACGGCCACGCCGCCGATGGCTTCCAGCGGCGCACGCCGGATCACCGTGCACGAGCCGCAGAAGAAGGTGGCGTTCCACTGATCGTTGCCGTCCTGCAGCAGACCGTAGAACAGCTCACCTTCGTTGGGCACGCGGCCGAAGGTGTCCAGGTTGCGCTCGAACGGGTCGGCGGAGAAGAAGTAGTGCGGGGTCTGCACCACAGCCAGCTTGGCATCACGCAGGAAGCCGCCCATCGACATCTGCAGGAACGAGCGGGTCGGCACGTGGTCGCAGTCGAACACCGCGACGAACTCACCATCGGTTTTCTTCAGTGCGGCATTGATGTTGCCGGCCTTTGCATGACTGTTGTTGGTGCGGGTCACATAGTTGACCCCGACCTGCTCACAGAACTGACGGAACTCCTCGCGGCGTCCGTCATCGAGCAGATGCACGCGCAGCTTGTCGGCCGGCCAGTCCAGCACGGTGGCTGCCAGCACGGTGGTGCGCACCACCGAGAGCGGCTCGTTGTAGGTGGGAATGAACACATCCACCGTCGGCCAGGTCGAGCGGTCTTCCGGCAGGGGAACCGGGTCGCGGTTGAGCGGCCAGGCCACCTGGAAGTAACCCAGCACGAGCACCACGTACGCGTAGATTTCGGCCATCACCAGGCCGCTGCCCAGCACCAGGTCCAGAATGTTGCCGAACCCCAGGGTCTCGGTGAGCCGCCAGTACATGTAGCGGGTGGACATCACCAGCGACAGCCCCATCAGGATCAGCGGAATCAGCCGCCCCGGACGGTTGCGCAGGCACAGCGCGATGGCGAACACCGCCGCCGAGAACAGCAGCTGCTGGGTAACATCCAGCGGCACGGTGATCACGAAAGCGGTGAGAAACACCATGCCTGCGACCAGCACCGGCATGGCCAGCCGCGCGGGCAGTGAGGAGGGGGCCGACTTGGGGGGCTTGGTCATGTCACATCCACTTCAGCCGCGTACGCAGCCAGTCTTGATCGGGCATGCCTGGCCAGCGCCACCGTCGAGGTGACGCGCAGGCGGACGGGTTCAGCGCTGCCGCAGGCGCGCAAGCGGGCTCTGCGCGGCAGCGGGCAACGGGGCCGCCGCCAGCCGCGCGAACAGTGCGGATAGCGGTGTGGCCGGCGCATCAGCGGCCGGCAGGACGGCCTCGGCCACAGCCTTCCCTGCGACCTCCCCCCCGCCCTCAGCCGGCGCCGTTACGGCCGCCTGAGCCGCTTCGGCGGGGGTAGCGGCCTCGGCTGCAGCGGGCGCTACCTCAGGCACCGGCGGCGGGGCCGCGCGGGGCGCCGATGCAGCGGGGGAGAAATCGTGGTACTGCGGCGTGCTGTCATGCCGGCCGAGGCGCTTGAACAGGCCGGCAACGTCGTCATGGCTTTCTGCATCGGTGGGCATGGTTGAGCTCATCGCAAAAGCGGAAGAAGAAGGCCGGTCAGGCCACGCGGGACAGCACGTAACGCTGCAGGTCGGCGGTGCCATTACCCGCGTGGCCCACGTCCAGGGTAGGCAACATGCCCGCAGCGTTGAACCAGTGCCGATAAGCGCCTTCGAGGAAGCCGCCGGCCCAGTCCGCGTCGGTTCCCAGCAGCGCCGCCAGCGGCGATCCCAGGTGCTCGATGCTGACCTGTGCCGGATGCTCGACAAAGCGCACGCTGCCCCATTGCGCTGCGGTCCAGACCTGGTTGCAGGCCTGCTGCAGCTGAACCAGATCGTCGCAGGCGGGCAACGGGTGCGACTGGGCAAAGCGTTCACCCATCCGCGCCATCAGCCGATGCAGCTCCGCACCCGGCAGGGCGTCGGCGAACTCAGCCGCCATGGCGCGAAGAAAGCCACGCCACTGCGGTGCGCACACCTGCGAACGGTAGTAATCCAAAGCTGCTGAAGTGCTCATCCCCAATTCCCAAGTCACCGGCCCGGCGACCTGCGAAGGTCCCCAACGCCGACTGGCGGCCCAAAGCGAGAAATGCTGACGCCATTGTTGCATAGGCCCCGCCACGTAATGATCACGTGTCCCATACAGCAGCCTCGTGGCCGCAGGGTACGGCATCAAACGCGCGCGCGCCAACAAGTGTGACGACGATCGCATTTCATGGGCCGAAACCCGAGGCTGGGTGTCCTGCCGCGTCAGTTTCAGCCGTCCTGCGTCACCGGCAACTCGAACACCTGCCGCAGATAGGCCAGGTAGCCAGGGTCGTCACACATGCTCTTGCCGGGTGAATCGCTCAGCTTGGCCACCGGCTGCCCATTGCAGCGGACCATCTTGATGACGATGTTCAGCGGTGTGGGCCCCAGGTCGTTGGTGAGATGGGTACCGACCCCGAACGCCACCTGACAGCGCCCGCGGAAGTAATCGAACAGGCGCATCACTTTCTGGATGTCCAGACCATCGCTGAAAACCAGCACCTTGCTGCGGGGGTCGACACGCCGGTGCTGGAAGTGGGCGAGCATGCGATCGCCCCAGTCGAAGGGATCACCCGAATCGTGGCGCACGCCGTCAAACAGCTTGCAGAAATACATGTCGAAGTCGCGCAGGAAAGCATCGAGACCGACGACATCGGACAAGGCGATACCCAGATCACCGCGATACTCGCGGGCCCACGCTTCCAGTGCCGCCACCTGCGAGTCACGCAGCCGCGGCCCCAGCGCCTGGAACGCCTGCAGGTACTCATGGGCCATGGTGCCGTGCGGGGTCATGCCGTACAGGCGGGCGAAATGCACGTTGCTGGTGCCCACCAGTTGCGGGCCCAGCGCATCGCGCAGCAGAGGCAGCAGACGCGCGTGCCAGTCACGGGAGTACCGTCGCCGCGTTCCGTAGTCGGCGATGCGGCAGTTCTCGAAGCCCGGCGTATCGCGCAGCAGCGCCGCCTTGGCCTGCAGCCGACGCTCGCCCTCGGCAATGTCCGCCGTGCCCGTGTTGCGGAACCAGACCTCGTTGATGATCGCCAGCAGCGGCACCTCGAACATGATGGTGTGCAGCCACGGACCGGTGATGTCCAGATCGATCTCGCCGGGCACGGCGGTCGACGGACGCAGCGAGATGTATTTGCGGTCGAGATGGAACAGGCCGAGAAAGTCGACGAAATCCGGCTTCACGAAGCGCAGCCCGCGCATGTAGTCGAGCTCGGCCGCGGTGAAGCGCAGGCTGCACAGGTGATCGATTTCCTCGTTGATCTGGTCGATGTAGCGCGCCAGGTCGATCCCGGGGTTACGGCACTTGAACCGGTATTGCACCAGCGCGGCGGGATGCTGGTGCAGCACCGCCTGCATCATGGTGAACTTGTACAGGTCGGTGTCGAGCAGGGATTGGATGATGGCCATGGGCTGATTATGCCCCCCGGCGTGTGAACCAGCGAACGGCACAGCCCCTTGTGGCTGGGGTTGGTCGGCGACGGCGACGGCGGGGGGCGACGGCGGGGCGCGGTGAGTGGGCCGGGCGGGGCGGGTTTGTGGGGGACGGCAAAGACTGCATCCATGCGTGCCTTGTCTCGCGCCATCCCTGGCGCTCCACACCCCCACAAA
>JAAIGF010019796.1_pt1 | contig 59404 bp, 57 predicted proteins | sample 6487441 | NCBI WGS metagenome assembly JAAIGF01 (sample SAMN13974129, study PRJNA590717) | phyllosphere metagenome | biome: pepper field; feature: multiple bacterial spot infested pepper fields; material: pepper leaves; isolation source: leaves from pepper fields | host: Capsicum annuum ...
GGAACTGCGCATGCGCCCATGGAACCGCAACTACGTCGGTACGCACTTTGGCGGCAGCCTGTTCGCGATGACCGACCCGTTCTGGATGCTCGGTCTGCTGCACACCCTGGGCCGCGATTACTACGTGTGGGACCGCGCGGGAGCCATCGAGTTTCTGAAACCCGGCCGCGGTACGGTGCGCACCCGCTTTGACATCACCGATGCGCTGCTGGAGGAACTGCGCAGCGAGGCTGCAGGGGGCGCCAAGGTGCTGCGCTGGTTCACCAACGACGTGGTTGACCAACAGGGCGACGTCGTGGCGAAGGTGCGCAAGCAGGTCTACGTACGGCTCAAACCCGCCGCACGCTGAAACGGCTACCGGGACGGCGCCTGCACGGGCACCCGCAGCCACTGCCCCGCTTCGTCCACGCTGACACGGTGGCGACGCGGCACCTGCAGATGGCGGCCGTCCTCGGCCAGCGTCACCGGCCGCCCCTGTGCCGCAAGGCCGGCGGGCAGATGCTCCAACGCCTGGGCCGCCGATACGGGCTGCTGGCGCAGCCAGCGCTGGACCGCCAACAGACGCAGCATGGCGGCGGCGTCCTGCCCACGGTCTGCATGCGCGGCCATCGCCGGGGCGGAGATATCCGCAAGAGCGCAGCCGAGCCGGTTGGCCAGGCAGGCAACGCCGCCATCGGCCTGCGCGGGCATGGGTATGGATATGTCATCAACACGGAATGCAGCGTTGGCCGGGTCGCACGCGTGCGCGTAATTCGGCGCCATGCGCAGGCGGGTCCGTTGCGTATCCAGCACCAGCCAGGCCCACGGGTTCGACGCTGCGGACTGGGCCATCACCCCGGTGGCCAATGCGAACTCGCCCTGCATTGGCCGGCACAGGCTCACCTCCTGCGCGGTCAGCAACGGCAGCGCGGCGTCGCAGGCAGCTGGCATGGCAAGCTCCGCCGGCAGCTCGCCCAGTACATCGGCCAGCACGCGTGCATTGAGTTCGACCAGCATGCTGCCGAGCATGCCGATCGCCAGGTTGTCCCCGCGGGCCATCAGCGCGCGGCCGCTGGCGATGCCGCTGCACAGGCCGACAATCGCCTGCATGCTGTCGCCCTGCACATGCGCCAGCGCCCAGGCGCCGAGCGGGTCGGGCAGCGCCGCCAGTGCCGGCATCGGCGGGAACGGATTGTCGGCCGTTGGTGCGAAAGGCGAGCTGAAATCCTCAGCCGCTGCCAACGCCGCGATCCGCGCGTGCAGGGCGGCGTGGCCGGCGTGCGCCGCAGCGACGGCCCGGGGATCAGCACGCACCTGGGCCAGACATCCCTCGCCACGCTCACCACAGCGTCGGGCGGACACCTTCACCTCGCGATACGCCGTTGCGTCGGCCGCATCGGGTGCCACCACTGGCACACCGGCTGACCAGCGTTGCACATCGTCGGCCAGCCGCTGCTGTCGGGCGCGCTCGTCCGGCCCATCAAAGCGCAGCAGCCACAGCTGCGCAAATCCATCATGCCCGCCACCAGCCTCACGCACCTGCAGCCACCGCAAGGCGTCGCGCTCAGCCTGGGGCGCCGGCCACAGGCGCGCCGCGCCCCAAACGGCCATGACCCCCAGCGCCAGCAACAGCACCGCCCACGCCACTCCCTTGATCAGCTTCTTCAACACAGCGTTGGACTCCTGTCCGTTCCGGCATGACGGGCCAGCGTAAACGCTGGCGCTACCCCGCTACAATGCGCGCATGTCCCTGCACACCCCCACCCTCGTTCCGCGCCCTTCGCTGCAGCGTCTGTTCATCACCGGCCTGCTCACCCTGCTGCCGATCTGGCTGACCTGGGTGGTGGTGAAGTTTGTCTTCGTGCTGCTGTCGGGCATCTCCACGCCGCTGGTGGAGCCGCTGTCCAAGCAGATCGCCACCTCGTTCCCACATTATCTGGGCTGGGTCCAGGCCGAGTGGATCCAGGCCACCATCGCGCTGCTCGCCACGCTGCTGGTGATCCTGGCGGTCGGCGTGCTCAGCCGCCGCGTGGTCGGCCAACGCCTGCTGCGCTGGGTCGGGGCGGTGATCAAGCGCATTCCGCTGGCCAGCGTGATCTACGACAGCGCCAAGAAGCTGCTCGATATCCTGCAGACGCAGCCGGGCAGCACGCAGCGCGTGGTGCTGATCGACTTCCCGCACCGCGACATGAAATCGGTCGGTCTGGTCACCCGGGTGATCCGCGAGCACGGCACCGGCCGTGAACTGGCGGCGGTGTACGTGCCGACCACGCCCAACCCGACCAGCGGCTATCTGGAAATCGTGCCGGTGGAACTGCTGACACCGACCGACTGGACCGTGGACCAGGCCATGAGCTTCATCATCTCCGGCGGTGCGGTGGCACCGGACACCGTGCCGTTCACCCGCGCGGGCGAACGCAGCGCGTCGCGCGACGAAACCACAGCTGACTGACGGCAGCGCAGACAAAGCTGGCTGCGCGTACGGTGCTGGCCGTACGCGTCCGGATCGTGCAAGCTCCACGGTCTGTGTTCCACGGAAGTGACCGATGCTCCAACCCGTTCGCGCCCTGGCGCTGGCCATTGCCGCCGTGATGGTGTTCAGCGCTGTGCCGCCGGCCCACGCCGCCAAGAAGAAAACCACCCGCGCCACCACCACGCAATCGCGCCAGGCCGCCCCGCCGCGCGCGGCCAGCCGTCCCGCAGCGCGGCCGGCTGCCCGTCCTGCCGCCGCACCGTCGAGCAACCAGGCCGCACAGCTCGAGCGCCTGTATGCCGAGTACTGGGACGCCTCGATGCGGCTCAATCCGCTGCAGGCCACATTCCAGGGCGATACGCGTTACAACGACGCGCTGCCCAACATCCTGTCGCCGGCCTGGCGCCAGCAGTCGCATGACTTCACCGTGGAATGGCTGGGCAAGGTCGAGAAGATCGGCAGCCAGGGACTGCAGGGCCAGGAGCTGCTCAGCTATGAGCTGTTCGTGCGCGATGCGCGCGCCTCGCTGGAGGCCGAGCGCCATCCGGCATGGATGATGCCCATCAATCCGTATTACAACCTTGGCAGCATCATGGCCATCCTCGGCTCGGGCACCGGTGCCCAGCCGTTCAATACGGTGGCCGACTACCAGGCGTGGTCGCGCCGCTCGCTCGGCATCCCGCCCTTGTTCGAGCAGGCCATCGCCAACATGCGCCAGGGCATCGCTGCCGGGGTGGTGCAGCCGCGCGAGCTGATGGAGAAAGTGCTGCCGCAGCTGGACGCGGTGATCAAGCCCACCGCCGAGGAATCGATCTTCTGGGCCCCGATCCGTACGATGCCGGAGAGCATTTCCGCCGCAGACAAGGCGCAGCTGAGCGCCGAGTACAAACGGATGATCGAGTACCGCATCATGCCCGCCTACCGCGCCCTGCGCGGCTTCATCGCCACCGAGTATCTGCCTGCCGCCCGCACGACGGCCGGAATGGGAGCGCTGCCCGATGGCCAGCAGTGGTACGCGCAGACGCTCGCCCAGGCCACGGCCACCACCCAGAGCCCGGCCCAGCTGCATGCCTGGGGCGAGCAGCAGGTGCAGCAGCTGCAGGGCCGCATCGACGCGGTGATGAAGGAGAACCGGCTGCGCGGCACGCAGGCCAAGCTGCTGCGCAGCATGCGCAGCGACCGCCAGTTCCAGTTCGCCAACGAGGCCGCGCTGCTGACCCATTACCAGCAGCTGCAGCAACGCGTGGCCGCTGCCGCACCCTCGCTGCTCGACAGCCAGCCCAAGGCCGCGCTGCAGATCCAGCCGGTGCCACCCGAGCGCGCCGCCGCCTCGGCGGCGGTGTTCTACCAGCCGGCGACCACTGGCCAGCCGGCCACCCTGTACGTCAACACCCGCGATCTGCCGCACCGTCCGCGCTGGAGTGCAGCCACCCAGTTCCTGCACGAAGCGGTGCCGGGACACCACGTGCAGCTCGGCCTGCAGCAGGAGATCGAGACACTGCCACGCTTCCGCCGCCAGGCCGGCGACATGGCCTTCATTGAAGGCTGGGGCCTGTACGCGGAAACGCTGGGCGAGCCGATGGGCCTGTATGCCGACCCGTACGACCACATCGGCTATCTGCAGACCGCGCTGACCCGCGCCGCGCGCGTGGTGGCCGATACCGGCCTGCACGCACAGGGCTGGAGCCGGCGCCAGGCGACCGATTATCTGGTCAGGACCGCATCGCTGGCGCCGGCCGATGCCGACGCCGAAGTGGAGCGCATGATGGCCCAGCCGGGCCAGGCGCTGTCCAACGTGCTGGGCATGACCCGCATCATCGAACTGCGTGACCGCGCGAAGGCCGCGCAGGGCAGCGCCTTCGATCTGCGCCGTTTCCACGCCGAGGTGCTCAAGGACGGCTCGCTGCCGCTGGACGTGCTCTCGCACAAGATCGACCGCTGGTTGCAGCAGCCGGCTGCGACTGCAACGCCATGACCGCGGCCGGCCCACTGCTGGGCATCCACCATGTCGCGCTGATCTGCAGTGATTACGCCCGTTCGCGGGCGTTTTACACCCAGGTACTGGGATTGACCGTGCTTGCGGAAAACCACCGCCCGGCGCGCGATTCGTGGAAGCTCGACCTGGCCCTGCCCGACGGCGGCCAGCTGGAACTGTTCTCCTTTCCCGCGCCGCCGCCCCGGCCCAGCCGGCCCGAAGCGCAGGGCCTGCGCCACCTTGCCTTCCGCGTGGCGGCGCTGGAGCCGTGGCTGCAGCGCCTGGCCGCGCACGATGTGATCTGCGAACCGGTACGCATCGACGAATACACCGGCCGCCGCTTTACCTTCTTCGCCGACCCCGACGGCTTGCCGCTGGAGCTTTACGAAGTCGGGTAACGTCGGATCTCGATAATGCTGGACGGCGCCGCATGTCCAACCGGCGCCCATTACCAGGTCAAATGGATATGGGTGCGAAACCTGCCACGCTCACGCGGCAGAGTTCCGCGCGGCGAGCCCAGTCGAGCGCGAACAGCCACCAGCCATGCCGCCAGCTTTAAGGGCTCAATTGTGACAACCCGTATGCTCGGCCTTGGCCTCCGCCAGCGCTGCGAGGAACCTCGCTGGATCTGTCGGGGTCAACAGCAGATCAAAAGTTTCTGAGGTTGGTATCAGCACCCGCCTTGCACGACAGGTATCTACTGCGAACACGCGTTTGCTGCCTGTACCGGAAAACCAGCCGAGATTCAGACCCGGCCAGCCGAGACCATTGCTTCGCCAGCGCAGGGAGAAGTTATCGTCGGCTCGCACAATCCGGGCAGCATCCACATCGATCTCTTGCAATGGAACCCGTACACGGTAGAAGCCACCACCCGCGACGAGCGCATCGGCTTCGATGCGAATCCTGGCAGTCAACAGAAGCGCAGTGATTAATACAACGACAACCACAGACACAAGAACAGAAAAGCCCTGACCAGCTGACGGAGCCAAGCGGAATATCGAAATGAAAATCACAAACGACAGAATAAAAATCGAAATAACAGATTTCCAGTTAACAGCACCAACAGAGAAAATCCGACCTCGCACCCTTGACATCTTTAAACTCCTGCCGCTTTCACGGCGTATAGCGCTAAAATTTCAGCCAACCTTTCGCTTTTCTCCTCTGTGATATCGAGCAGCCCGGCAGACCTTAGCGCTCTTGTGACTGCAAAGCTCTCCGCTGCGATGATTGACCTCATACTCTCTTCAACCACTCCCAGCCTTCCCGTAAGTGCTGCAATTTTCATTGCTCGCTCATGGCTACGCATCAGGTTAGGCGATGACTGCACCAAGCGCCCAAAGGGGGGCGTGGGCTTCACTTCAGAGTTTGGAACTCCCCACACCCACCCTCCGGCGTAAACCCATAGGACAGCAACTGCCGCAACTGTCACAATCACGACGGCAATTGACACTGCAACCATGACAAGCGTTGGTGCTACTCCGATCTCTGCCCTCAGCAAGTGGCAAGCAATCGCCAGATCGTCATCAGTGACCGCTCCCTGCGCGGCGAGCAGATTCCTGAAGGCCACGTCATCGTCGGCCCTGCCGCTACCGATTTCCTGCCGCAATATGTCCCTGATCTCCGCCGCATTGGAGGCTAGCGACCTCTCAACTTCTAACTGAAGTTGACTGGAGTCGAAATCAAGAGCCCCCGCGAGAATCAGCCCCCGCGTCAACGACTCGCAGTCATTCCGCGATAGCGCGCGCTGGATTTCGGGCTGTGAAATTACCGAAAGCAGGCGAACCGTCTCGCTCTCAAGAATATAATCCGAACCATCCAGGCCATATCTTGATAGGTAATTGCGCGGCGACCTTAAAAAATCGCTGGCTTCGGCGGGCGATCCTGTAACAGAATCAACCATTTCAGCAACTGCAACAGTCTTTTGCCAGAATTGCGGTGCCAGACCCGACTTTGAAATGGAAAGCACGAGTCGCTCCTTGACTCCGCAATCGGTACGTCGCAAAACATCGATGCTGGCAGGGGCGCCGTAGAGCCTCTCCCTGCCAGACGCCCCACCCAGTATCCCCGGTGAAGAAACAAGCAATGAAGCGATGAACTTCCTACGGTCCATACGTCCCCCTGGCAATCTCAAACCTCTCTTCGAGAAGTCTGTCCATGGCAAACCTCGTCATCACATCCTCCATTCGCTCGATATATTGGCGCTCAATCGCCGCCCTTATCTCAGGAGTCCTATGCAGGATTGCGCATGCCTGACAGCCGTGCACAACCCCACCAAGATACTGCGAAGCAGCTTCACCCATAACGGATTCAATAATGGCGTACGGGCCAGCGACACTGATCCAATACTTCATAAAATCATCCTGCTGCCGCGCATGGAGCTCCTTCATGTTGGAGCCATCAAGGCGCCCCAAACGCATCTCCGGGATATGCTCAAGCGTTATTCCACAGCACGCCGACAGATTGTCGTGAGGCGTGACAACCAGGTTCTTGAATATCTGCGAACAGCCGACCCTCACAGCGCCGGGGTCAAACTCGCCCATGCGCGGCAGGGCGTCAGAGAAGAATGGAACCCAGTAGTTTTTAATTACCCTGAGCGCCCCCTTCAACAACTCCCTTATACGAGCATCGCCCACCAGTGACGCATAACAGCCACTGTCCTCAGTGTCCGTTTCGACCGTAACCACGGTGCCAATACCTGACTTGACGGCGGCAAGCGCTGCATTCACGATGCTGGTCTCCGGAACGAATTCCTGATGATCCGCACCTGTACTCAAATTAAGTTCGTTCAATCCCGCGCTGGCTAGAGCCTCACACAGTGACGTAGCTCTTGCCATACGTTTCGCCCACGATCCATTTGAAACAATACGCGTCCGCAACCCTAATGAAGATGCGTACTCGACACAGTCGATCAGCTCATCTCTGAGAAGAAATGGTTCTCCGCCACTAAATGCGACAAGTGACAGACTTGAGAACTCCCTTTTCGCTTCAGCGATACGCTCACGAATAACTGCCCCCTGCAGTCGCCCTGCAACTTGAGGACTCGACTCAAAGCAGCATTGCCTGCATGCCGCTGTGCATTGATACGTGCACAGTACGGTCATGCTCCCGGGATTCACATCAAGCACAACCCCTCCCTTCAATACGTCAGGCCACGTAATTTTTGACACACCACAAGCCAGTACGAACAGAGTTCGCTTTTGCTTTCATTCGACAGCCATAACACGCAGGTCAGCGCCACTTGCTACAGACGTTTTTTTCATGCATTGAACGCAAGGTCAACCCGTCCCCCTCCTTGCTTGAGGGGGCATCAACATATGAATATCGACGCCCATCTCATAATCGGCTTAATGCAGATCACATCACCCCACCCGATATGCACTCGCTACGTTGAAGCCGCTTTTTTTTGACAGCAGAGATCGGGCGGCCCTCACTTCGGCCCTCACACCGCAGTGTCAAGAGCAAGGCAGGCCGGCGGCGACATCCGACCAGCTCATCACCCATGCACCTGCACCGCCTCCCATACCTGCCCGAATGGGTATACAGTCGCGCTGTACCGGATCCACCGGTCCTTGAGACATCCCTGGGAGGGGACCATGCGCAAGATGTTCAAGACCCTGCTGCTGGCACTGCCGCTGTGCGTGGCCGCGCTTTCGGCACAGGCCGCCGATTCGGCCGCCGGCCGCTGGAAAACCATCGATGACAAGACCGGCGCGGTGAAGTCGATCGTGGAGATCACCCAGGCTGCCGATGGCACCCTGCGCGGTCACGTTGCCCAGGTGCTGCAGTCCGACCGCGGCCCGAACCCGGTATGCGACAAGTGCGAAGGCGCCAACCGCAACAAGCCGGTGCAGGGCCTGACCATCCTGTGGAACCTCAAGCCGGACGGCGCCAACAAGTGGAAGGGCGGCACCATTCTTGACCCGGCCAACGGCAAGACCTACACCTCCAAGGCCGAACTGAAGGATGGCGGTCGCCGCCTGGACGTGTCCGGCTGCATCGCCTTCATCTGCCGTGCGCAGACCTGGCAGCGCGAGTAAGCCTTTCCGCGTCTGCGACCCCCACTGACCCGGCCCCGGCCGGGTCAGTGCGTTTCAGCCGTGCGATAATTCCCGGTCCCCTCGGCTGCACCCCGCGACCATGACCCGTACCGCGCTCGTCACCACCGCCCTGCCCTACGCCAACGGCCCGCTTCATCTGGGCCATCTGGTCGGCTACATCCAGGCTGACATCTGGGTGCGCGCGCGGCGAATGAGCGGCGGGACCACCTGGTTCGTGTGCGCCGACGACACGCACGGCACACCGATCATGCTGGCCGCTGAAAAGGCCGGGGTCACCCCGGAGACCTTCATCGCCAACGTGCAGGCCAGCCACGAGCGGGACTTCGCCGCCTTCGGTGTCGACTTCGATCATTACGATTCGACCAACTCGGCCGCCAACAAGGCGCTGACCGAGCAGTTCTACCTCACGCTGGAAGCGGCCGGGCACATCAGCCGGCGCTCGGTGGCGCAGTTCTACGACACCGCCAAGGGCATGTTCCTGCCCGACCGCTACATCAAGGGCATCTGCCCGAACTGCGGCAGCGCCGACCAGTACGGCGACAACTGCGAGGTCTGCGGTGCCACTTACAGCCCCACCGATCTGAAGGAACCGAAGTCGGTCATTTCCGGCGCCACGCCGGAAATCCGCGATTCGGAGCACTTCTTCTTCGAGGTCGGCCGCTTCGAGTCCTTCCTGCGTCAGTGGCTGGCCGGCGATGTCGCCCTGCCGGGCGTCAAGGCCAAGCTGATGGAATGGCTGGACGCCGACGGTGGCCTGCGCGCGTGGGACATCTCGCGCGATGCACCGTATTTCGGCTTCCAGATTCCCGGCCACCCCGGCAAGTACTTCTATGTCTGGCTGGACGCACCGATCGGTTACCTGTCCAGCTTCCAGACGCTGTGCGGCAGGCTCGGCGAGGATTTCGAGGCGCACCTGCGCGAAGGCACCAGCACCGAGCTGCACCATTTCATCGGCAAGGACATCGTCAACTTCCATGGTCTGTTCTGGCCGGCGGTGCTGCACGGCAGCGGCCATCGCGCGCCGACCCGGCTGCACGTCAATGGTTATCTCACCGTGGACGGCGCCAAGATGAGCAAGTCGCGCGGCACCTTCGTCATGGCCCGCACCTTCCTGGATGCCGGGCTGGAACCTGAAGCGCTACGCTACTACTACGCGGCCAAGTCCGGTGGCGGTGTGGATGACCTGGACCTCAACATGGGCGATTTCGTGGCCCGTGTGAACGCCGACCTGGTCGGCAAGTTCGTCAACCTGGCCAGCCGTTGCGCCGGCTTCATCAGCAAGCGTTTCGACGGCATGCTGGCCTCCCAGCTGCCCGACCCGGCGCAGTACCAGCGGTTTGTCGAGGCACTGGCACCGGTGCGCGAAGCTTACGAACGCAATGACCCGGCTGCGGCCATCCGCCTGACGATGACGCTGGCCGACGAGGCCAACCGTTACATCGACGAGGTCAAGCCGTGGGTGATCGCCAAGCAGGAAGGCGCCGATGCGCAGCTGCAGGCGGTGTGCACGCAGGGTCTGAACCTGTTCCGCGTGCTGGTCACCGCGCTCAAGCCGGTGCTGCCGGCCACCTCGGCGCAGGCCGAAGCGTTCCTGGCCGCACCGGTGGCCGACTGGACCGCGCTGGCGCAGCCGCTGCTGGGCCATCGCATCAATGACTACACCCCGCTGTTCACCCGTATCGACCCGAAGAAGATTGACACCATGATCGACGCCTCCAAGGACACCCTGCAGCCAACCACCGCTGCCGCCCCCGCCGCCAAGGTCGAAGCCGCCGCACCCGCCGCTCCCGCACCGGCCAAGGAGGCCGAGGCGCCGGCGTACATCGGCATCGATGACTTCGCCAAGCTCGACCTGCGCATCGGCAAGGTGCTGGTCTGCGAGTTCGTGGAAGGCTCGGACAAGCTGCTGCGTTTTGAACTCGACGCCGGCGACCTGGGCAAGCGACAGATCTTCTCCGGCATCCGCGCCAGCTACGGCGAGCCAGAAAAGCTGGTCGGCCGCAGCGTGGTGTTCATCGCCAACCTGGCGCCGCGCAAGATGCGTTTTGGCCTCAGCGAAGGCATGATCCTCTCGGCCGGTTTCGACGGCGGCGCGCTGGCGCTGCTGGACGCCGACAGCAGCGCCCAGCCGGGCATGCCGGTGCGTTGAGGGCGCAGGGCGCGGCCCCGCCGCGCCCCGTCCAACGCGCAATGGAGAGCAGGATGGAACTGGCGCTGTTCGATTTCGACCATACGATCACCGCCTCTGACAGCTACGCCCGCTTCCTGCGCCGTGTAGCCACGCCTGAGCAGCTGGCCCGTGCGTGGTGGACGGTCGGTCCATGGCTGCTGGCGTATCGCCTGCGCCTGCTCCCGGCCGAGCGCATCCGGGCGCGCGTTACCCGCCTGACCTTTCATGACCGTCATGCCGAGGACATCGCCGCGCTGGCCAGCGGCTACGCGCGCGATGTGCTGCCGTCCCTGGTGCGTCCGCTGATGCTGGAGCAGATCCGCTGGCATCTGAGCAGGCAGCACACCGTGGTGGTGGTATCGGCTTCGCTGGACCTGTACCTGAAACCCTGGTGCGATGCGCTGGGCCTGCAGCTGATCTGCAACCGGCTGGAAAGCCGTGACGGTCGCCTTACCGGTCAGTACGACGGCGGCGACTGCGGGCCGCGCAAGGTGGAGCTGATCCGCCAGCGGTACGACCTGGCCCGTTTTGTCCGCATCCACGCCTACGGCGACAGCCGCGAGGACCGAGGCATGCTGGCGCTGGCCCACGACCGCTGGTACCGCGGCGTCCATCAATCCTGAGAGCGCGTTGCCATCGCCCCGTATGAGCCTGATTCCCCCGCCGCTGGTTGAACGACTTGATCGCCTGCTGCCGCAGACCCAGTGCGGGCAGTGCGGTTTTGACGGCTGCCGCCCGTATGCCGAAGCGATGGCCCGACGTGAGGCCGGGGTCGAGCGTTGCCCGCCCGGCGGCGACGCCGGCGCGCGTGCACTCGCGCACGTTCTGCAGGTCCCGGCGCGGCCCTATGATCGCAGCCGCGGCCAGCACAAACCGGCGCAGCGCGCGGTAGTGGTGGAACAGGACTGCATCGGCTGCACCAAGTGCATACAGGCCTGTCCGGTGGACGCCATCGTCGGCGGCGCCAAGTACATGCATACCGTCATTGCCGATCTCTGCACCGGCTGCGAGCTGTGCATTCCGCCGTGCCCGGTGGACTGCATCGACCTGGTTCCGCTGTAGCGCCGCGCTCTGCCCCGGCGAGCGCGCAGCGCGGCTTTACCGCAAGCCGGCCGCAGAGCAGCCGGGCAGCGCCGGTCAAGCGCGATCTGGCCGCGTCCGATCACGGCACGGCGGCAGTGACGACGATCTCGACCTTCCATTCCGGATGGGCCAGCCTGGCCTCGAAGGTCGCGCGCGGTGGCGTTGCACCTTCCACCACCCACTCGTCCCACGCTTTGTTCATGCCGTCGAAGTCGGCGATGTCCGCCAGATACACCTCCGCGCGCAGCACGTGCTGGCGGTCGCTGGCCACCAGCGCCAACAGCTTGTCGATCTCGGCCAGCACCTGCCGGGTCTGCCCGGTGATGTCCTGGGTGGCGTCATCGGGAATCTGCCCGGCGAGGTAGGCGACCTTGTTGTGCACGGTCATCTCGGACATGCGCGGACCAACATCGAAACGTTCCAGCATGGGCGTGGCTCCTGTGGGATGGACTGATCCTGCATTGTCGCCCAGCTGAGCGGACTTGTGCGGCTGCTGCTCGCCGACGCGGTCCTGAACAGCGCACGGCGCCCACTGGAAAAAGCGCTCGCCGCGCCGCACGATAGCGCCGACGACGCCCGTTGACGCCGCCCCGCCCTTCCCCTTTCGAGCCCCCGGCGCCAATGACCGAGCCTGACCCTGCTTCCCACGCTTCCAGCACACCGTGGTGGAAGCGACTGCTCGCCGTGGCCTTTCCCCTGGTGGTGCTGGCACTGGCGCTGCACGGGCTGGCCGGTGCATTCGACGTGCACGGCTACCGCGCCATCGGTGAGGCATTCAAGCGGCTGGGCGGCGGCCAGATCGCACTGACCATGGTGCTGGGTCTTGCCAGTTATGCCTGCCTGATCGGCTTTGATGCCATCGGTCTGCGACGCAGCGGCATTACCGTGCATCCGGCCCGCATCGGCATCACGGCCTTCCTCGCCCACGCACTTGGGCAGACGGTGGGCTTCGCTGCACTGACCGGCGGCGCGGTGCGCCTGCGGGGCTACCGCAGCGCCGGGCTGGATCTGGCCCAGGTCGGCCAGGTCGTGCTGATGAGTACGCTCGGCTTCGTGTTCGGTGCCTGGCTGCTGCTGGGCGCCGCGCTGTGTCTGGAACCGGCTGCGGCCGCGCTGGCCCTGCCGCTGCAGACCGGCACGCTGCGCCTGCTGGGGGTGGCCGCCCTGCTCGCCTACGCGGCCACGGTCGTGCTGGTGGGGGCGAGTGGACGCAGCCTGCGTGTCCTTGGCCATCCGCTGTGGCTGCCCGATCGCCGCACCATGCTCGGTGTCACTGCGCTGAGCGTGGTCGAACTCATCCTGGCCAGCGCCGCCTTCTACGTGCTGCTGCCCGACAGCGCCCCACCGGGACTGCCCGGCTTTGTCGGGCTGTATCTGGTGGCGGTGGTGGCCGGCCTCATATCCACCGTGCCGGCAGGTCTGGGCGTATTCGAGTGGAGCCTGCTCAAACTGCTGCCGCAGGTCGCCCCCGGCGCGGTGCTCGCTGCCGCCCTCATTTACCGCATCATGTACTACGTGCTGCCGCTGCTGCTGGCGACCCTGCTTGCCCTGGCCCCGGCGCTGCGCCGGCCACTGCGCGCCAGCGCCGGCGCCACGCGGATCGGCTGGACCGCCCTGCGTCCATGGCTGCCGCAGATCATCGCGCTGGCGGTGTTCTCGGTCGGTGCGGCGCTGGTGATCGACGGCACCCTGCCGATCGCTCACCGTCACCTGCATGGCACGCCGCTGCCGCTGCTGGAAACCTCGCACCTGCTCGGAAGCCTGGCCGGCGTGGTGCTGCTGCTGATCGGCCAGGGACTGGCGCGGCGGAGCCACGCAGCGTGGATGCTGGCACTGGCGGCCTGTCTGGCCGCGCCGTTGGCGCTATGGCTGCGCAGTGGCCAGTGGCTGATCGGCGCCGCCGCACTGCTCGCTGCTGCGGCGCTGTGGGCCGCCCGGCGTGAGTTCTACCGCGAAGGCGCGCTGCTTGATGAAGCCTGGTCGTGGCCGTGGCTGCGCAACCTCGGCCTGGTACTGGTGGCCACCACCTGGCTGCTGCTGTTCACCTACAGCCACGTCGAGTACCAGAACGAACTGTGGTGGCAGTTCGCGCTTTCGGGCAACGCACCGCGTGCGCTGCGTGCGCTGCTGGTGGTGGCCATGGTGGTGGTCGTGTTTGGTCTGGCGCGTCTGCTGCACAGCACGCGCAGCCCGCTGCCCGCCGCCGACGAAGCGACGCTGCGCGGGCTGGAGCCGGTGCTTGCCGCCGCGCAGGATACCCAGGCATGCCTGGTCCTCACCGCCGACAAGGCCGTACTGCGTGATGCCCAGCAGCGCGGCTTCGTGATGATGCAGCGCTACGGTGGCTCGCTCATCGCCATGGGTGATCCGGTCGGCCCGCCGGACGTCGCCCGCGCGCTGATCTGGCAGTTCCGCGAGGAAGCCGACCGTCTCGGTCTGCGCCCGGTGTTCTACCAGGTGGGCGAAGCGTACTGGCAGAGCTATCTGGACATGGGGCTGGGTCTGGTCAAGCTCGGCGAGGAAGCCATCGTGCCGCTGCAGGACTTCGGCCTGGAGGGCCGCGAGCGAGCCGACCTGCGCCAGGCCTGGAACCGCGGCAAGCGCAGCGGCCTCTCCTTCCGGGTTGCCGCGGCGGCCGAGGTGCCTTCGCTGCTGCCACAGCTGCAGGCCATCTCCAACGCTTGGCTGGAAGACAAATCGGGCGACGAGAAGGGCTTCTCGCTGGGCAGCTTCGACCCGGTCTATTTGGCCCGTTTCCCGGTGGCGCTGGTGGAAGCCGAAGGACGCCTGGTCGCCTTCGCCAACCTGTGGCAGGCCCCTGCCGCGGGCGAGCTGTCGGTAGATCTGATGCGCCATCTCGACGATGCGCCCAAGGGCACGATGGACTTTCTGTTCATCGCGTTGTTCCTGTGGGGACGCGAACAGGGTTACCAGCGCTTTTCGCTCGGCATGGCGCCGCTTTCCGGCCTGGCCCAGCATCGGCTGGCCGGGCGCTGGAACCGCTTTGCCGGCCTGGTCGCGCGGCATGGCGAGCGCTTCTACGGCTTCAGCGGGCTGCGGCGCTTCAAGTCCAAGTTCGCACCGCAGTGGCGGCCGCGCTACCTCGCCGCGCCGGGTGGTGTGCATCTGCCGGCGGCCCTGCTCGATGCCACCCGGCTCATCTCGCTGGACCCGCGCCAGCCGTCCCCGCGCGTCCCGGCATAGTCCGGCTGCCGCGCGTCACGCGCCTCTACGGCGTGTCGAGGATCAGCCCCGCCACGCGTTGGTAGTCGCCGCCGAAGTGATGGTCGCCGGGCAGGCGCAGCACCTGCACGTGGTCAGCGCCTGGCAGGTCCGGACAGAGCGCATCGGCATCGGTGGCGCCATAGATGCACAGCACTTTGCCGGCAGGCAGGCGCGCGATCTGCGGCGCGATCGGTACGCCAGCCCCGCTGCTGCCCAGCCAGTTGGTCACATGGAACTCGAACTCGGCCTTGCGACCCACCGACAGCAGCGCGATGCGCTGCAACTGGCCGCGCAGCGCAGGATCGAGCGCGTTGATGCTGGCCGGCAACACATCGGCGCCCTGCGAAAACCCCACCAGCATGATCTGGTCGCGCTGCCACTGCTGGCGATAGTGCGCCACGATGCGTTCGATGTCCGCTGCAACCCCTTGGGGGGTACGCGCCTTCCAGAAATAGCGCAGCGAGTCCACGCCCACTACCGCTACGCCGCGCCTGGCCAGCGCGGCGGCCACATCCTTGTCCAGACCCGCCCAGCCGCCGTCGCCGGAGAAGAACACCGCCAGCTGCCGCCCGGGCACGGCAGCGGGCACTTCCACCACCGGCAGGCCCTGCAGCGCCGCCGGCGGCGCCGCAAGTGCGATGCCACGCTGCGCGCCCAGCACGCGTGCGGCCGCCACCAGCCCGGGCGCCGGATCGCTGCCGTTGGCCAGCGCGAAGCCTCGCCCCTGCCCCGCAGCGGCCAGCCACGTGCCTGCCTCGGCCGGGTGGCCTGCATTCAACCACGGCACTGGCACCGCCACTGGCTGCAGCACACCCTGCGCATGGGCCGGGCCGCAGAGCCAGTCCGGCAGCGTTGCCGTGGTACTGAAGCGCGTGGTCAGCAGCCCGGCCACCGTACCCGGCGCAGCCTGCGCTGACAGCGCATACGCCACCGCAGCTCCCTCGGCTTCGCCACCGACCAGCGGCAGGCGATAGCCGTCAAGCTGCAGACGCGCCTGCAGCCAGCGTGAGAAGTTCTCCAGATCGCCTGCGCCGAAGGCGCAGCTGCCGGCGTGTTCACGGCGCAGCGCAGCCGCCACCGCACCGATGTCCACGCGCGCTACCAGCGCCCCGTCAGCACGCAACGCCTGCGCCGGCGCACTGTGGCCGGCACCGCGTTCAAACCAGACCACCACCCGTTGCACCGGCGTGTCCGGCTGCAGCACGGTCACCTGGTCGAAGCGTCCATGGCTGACCACCGTGGAGGTGGCCATCGCCGGTGCCGCTCCGACCAGCGCCAGTGCCAGCAGCACCGACCGCATCACCTTGACGTTCGCTTTCACTGCGGCTTCCCCCCGATGGATGCGCACACGATACGCCGCCGCGCGGGCGCCGGTGCACGCACCAGGCGCGGGATTGCTGCAGGGTTCAGCGCGCTGGCGCGCGCCGCCGCCACAGCCCTGCAGCCAGCCACAGCAACCAGCCGACGATCACCACGATTACCAGTTTCTGGCCGGCGCCACGGGGCGGAGCGCGCCACAGCACGTGCAGCCACAGCAGGACGAAGGCCAACCATGCCCGGACCCACAGCACCCGGCCGGTGCGCTGCCAGCCTGGCTCCCGCATCAGGTACCAGGCCTGCAGCAACATCGCCACGCTGGCACACAGAAACGCGGTCAATGCCGCAACACCATGCACCAGCGGGGCCAGCAGCGGCGCCAGCGTTGGCAGCCAGCTGTCACCCACCGCCACCCCCGCCAGGCCGAGCGCGGCCAGCACGAACAACAGCGGCGCGGCCGCGCTGCGGCGGGGGCCGATGCTGTGCCGGTACAACGAAACGCCGAGCAGCGCGATGGCCAGCGCCAACAGACAGTACGCGCTGCGCAGGCCAAGTCCCCACGGGCCGTGCAGGTACATGCTCAAGGTTGCCTGTACCCAGTCCAGGTCCTGCCGCACCACCTGCGTCCACAAAGCCGTCGCGCAGAACAGCAGCAGCGCGCCCAGCGCCGCCAGCGCCGCCCAGCGCGGCGGCGGTACCGGCAGGTTCACGGCGCTGCGTCCGGGTGGCGCGTGCGCCATTGCGCCAGCGCCTGCCGGTAGCGCTGCAGCTCGTCGGCGTAGAGGTCCAGTACGCACAGCGGACAGCCGCTGCCGCAGCATTCGTTGGGCCCGGGCTCTTCCGGCGGGACAGGACGCGGATCGGGATCAGCAGCAGACACGAACAGGCACCAGCGGTGAAAACCAGAGCGCAGTGTAGCGGGCCACTCTCAGCGGGACAGCCGCCGGCGCAGATTGGCGCGTGCCGGTGCATCGAGCCGCTCGTGGAAGAACGGGCTCAGGAAGATCCGTGGCTGCCGCAGCAGGGCCTGCAGAAAGCGTCGACGTCCGGCCCGGTACAGCAGGCCCGGTACCACGCCCGCATACTCTTCGGCCACGCCACGGTCGTAGGCATCGAACACCTCGGCCGGCGCGCCGAGAATGGCCATGTCCGCATCCAGGAACAACGCCGCCTCCGCGTCCACCTCGTCGCTGCCCAGCGCGCCGTGCTGCGCGGTCAGCAGGATCAGCCGGGTGACCCGCTCACGGTCAATGCCGGCATCCGGCAGATGCTGGTCGATGGCCTGCGCGGCCAGCTGCGCCGAGCGCGCCTCGTTGTCCTTGCGCCCGGCCTCGTACACCGCATCGTGGTAGAGCGCAGCCAGGTAGATCTCGCAGGGGTGTTTCCAGCCCGGGCCCTCGGCCACCTGCTGACAATGCTGGAGCACCGCCTGCACGTGGCCGAAGTGGTGGTAGGCGCGCGGTGGTGTGCTGTAGGCCTGCTGCAGGGCCTGCCATTGCGCGGGTGGAAGCGTGAGCGGTGCGAACTGCATGCGCGCAGCATCGCCCCGCCCGTGCCTGCGCGCAAGCTGGACAAACTTTCACCATGTCGCTGCAAGGCCGGCCGGCATTGGGCTGAGGCCGGTTATGCACAGCTTTGCCCATGCGTGGTCCACATCGGCTGTGGATGACGCGCAAGGCGTTGGCACTGCGCGCGGATCAGGCCTTTTTCAGGAAGCAGGTCTTGAGCACCAGGCCCTTGATCTTGTCCGAGTTGCCTTCGATGTGCTCGGCATCATCCTCCACCAGACGGATGTTGCGGATGACCGTGCCCTGCTTGAGCGGAATCGACGACCCCTTGACCTTCAGGTCCTTGATCACCGTAACCGTGTCGCCGGCCTGCAGCGTATTGCCGTTGCTGTCACGCACGACGAGCCCCGCGCCCGCCGACTCTTCGGCGGTCCACTCGAAACCGCAGTCCGCGCAGATCATCAGCGCGCCGTCGGCGTAGGTATTCTCAAGCGTGCACTGCGGGCACGCGGGTACAGCGGACATCGTCACACCTTCAAGGAAACACGACAGCAGCCATTGTAACCGCCGCCCCGGCTGCCAGCCCTGATCAGGATCATTACCTGCGGCGGGATCCGGGGCGTGACGACCAACGGTCGTCACCTGCCCAAAGCTGCAGCGCGCGACGTCCCGGCTGCCACTGTGCCCCTTGCGGTAAGCGAGGAAACCCAGCAGAGTGCCCGGCCCTTCGACCATCTCGGGTTCTCCATGCGCCTTGGCATCGATTTCGGCACCAGCAACTCGGCCGCAGCCGTCGTCCGCAACGGCACCCTGGAACCCATCCTGTTCGGCCAGGCCCAGCAGTTCCGTACCAGCGTCTACTTTCCCGGCGTCATCCAGGACCCCGGTGACTTCCGTCCCGATCCCGGCCAGGAGCACCAGCTGCAGCAGCTGATCGACAGTGCCGCCCGCGATGCCCGCGCGGCAGGACGTGAGCGCACGCCCGACGCCCTGCGCCGCGAGGCCCTGCGCGTGCTGCGTCGGCAGTGGATGGAAGAGCGCATGCGCGAACCGCGCAGCTCCAGCCAGCTGCTGCAGAACGCGGTCTATGGCGATGCCGCGCTGGATGCGTACTTCGAGGAGAACGAAGGCAATCTGGTGCAGAGCCCCAAATCGATGCTGGGCTACAACCTGCACCCACGTGCCCGCCAGACCATCACCGGTATCGCCACTCACATCCTGGAGCACATCCGCCTTACGGCCAGCGCGCAGCTGGGCGAACCTGTGCGCAAGGCCCTGCTGGGCCGCCCGGTGCAGTTCCGCAGTTCCATCGGCGAGGCCGGCAACGAACAGGCCCTGTCCATCCTGGGCGAGGCGGCGCTGGCCGCCGGCTTTGATGACATCGCCTTCCTCGAGGAACCGGCAGCGGCCGCGATGCACTATCACGCCGGCAGCGCACAGCCGCACCAGGCGATCATCGTTGACATCGGGGGCGGCACCACCGATATCGCCCACGCCCAGGTCGGCGGCGACGCGCCCCCGCATATCCACCGCGCATGGGGTATCGCCCGTGGCGGCACCGACATCGACCTGGCCCTCAGCCTGGCCGGCTTCATGCCGCTGTTCGGCCGCGGCATCACCCGCGTGCCGACCCACCATTACGTGGAAGCGGCCACGGTGCAGGACATGACCCGGCAGCGGGACTTCCGCCAGCACAACTACGACCATGTCGACGCGCCGTGGGGCCCGCGTCTGCAGGCCCTGCAGGACACCGGCAACACCGCGCGGCTGTACCGTGAAGTGGAAGCAGCCAAGATCGCGCTGAGCGAGCAGGCCGAGCACATCGCAGCGCTGCCCTTCATCGAACGCGCGCTGCAGGCGCAGTGCAGCACGGCCGGCCTGGGCGCGGCGGCCGAAGGGTACCTGAACCAGCTGCGCGCGCTGCTGGAGCAGGTCCGTGACGACACCCAGGGCCAGGTTGATGCCGTCTTTCTCACCGGCGGCATGTCGCGTGCCGGCTACTTGCGCAGCGCCGTTGCCGAGGTCTTCCCACAGGCCCGCCACGTGCATGGCGACGCCTCCTTTGGCGTCGTGCAGGGCCTGGCCCTGGCCGCGGCAGGCGCCCATTAACATATCCCGACGCGTTCTGCGTTAAACTCGTCCGGCTTGACAAACTGCCGCGTCATGCCGCCACCGCAACGGTGGCTGCGCTGCGCGGCTGGCCGGCACTGCCGGCCTTACGGCCATGCTTCCTGGCTCTGCCATGGACCGCGCACGACCTCGAGCCGCCAACGAGACCGCCATTGGGCACCCTCAAGGCCCACGAAGCCGCACAACCTCGAAAAGACGCTGATCCCATCGACTGCCGCCGTTGTGAGGCAGTGTGTTGCCGGTTGCCGGTCTGGCTGATGGACGGCGACGACCAGGTACCCGGATGGATGATCGACGAGGAGGGTCCCGGCGGGCGCCGGATGGCCCAGAACGACGAAGGCTGGTGCGTGGCCATCGACCCGTACCACCTGCGCTGCACGATCCACCCGCAGCGCCCCGCCATCTGCCGCCAGTTCGAGATGGGCGGCAACGACTGCCGCAGCGAGCGGCAGCATTATCAGCGCCAGGCGTTGGACCTGGCGACCCCCACACCTTCCACTTGAAAGGAGCCACCATGCCCCGCAAGGCAAAGACCCCCGCGAAGGCCAGCAACAGCATCCGCAACGAGCGCAAGGGCGCGTCGACCACGTCGGTCAGCAGCAGCACCCTTGCGGCCGATCTGGCCGCGTTCCGCAAAGCCGGCGGCAAGATCGAAGTCCTGGGCACCACCTGGGCTTTGAAGAAAGCCAGCTGAGTACGGCAGGTACCGCGGCGATGGGGTGTCGCCGCGGTCTGCATGCCGCCCTTATCGATTGAGGCGGAACCGCACGTTGCCTGAGTGCGATTCCAGCCGGATATCCCCATCCCCACCGCCCAGGCGGGTTTCCAACGCGCTGCCGACGCCATGCGGTGAACGCACTGCTCTGCCCGCATCGCTGCTGATCGCACCGCTGAAGCTGTTCACCGAAAGCTTGGCCGACACCTGTTTCGGCAGGCGCAGGCTGACCGGTGCGCTGACCGCCTGCACAGTGATGCTGCCGCCCGGCGCCAGGCCGCTGGCCGCCAGGTCGACGTTCCCTGAAACGGTTTCCACCGCCAGGCGCTGGACCTGTGCGGCATCTACCCCCACCCGGCCCGAAACCGAGGCCAGGGTGAGCTCGCCACCGACCCCGCCGCCGGCCTGCACCGCGCCACTGACTGTGCGCCCTTCCAGGCGCGGCGTGCGCAGCTGTGCATCGATGTCGCCGCTGACCGTCATGATCACGCTCTCGTCACTGCGTCCCGCCGCGCTGACCGCACCGCTGACCGTGTTGATCTGCAGCCGGCGCACGTCCACCGCCGACACGGTGACATCGGCGCTGACCGAGCCCAGCTGCACCTCCAACGCGCGACGTGGCACCCGCAGTTCCAGCCGCGCGTCGCCGTTGCTCTGCTGGCGGCGCGGATACTGCACCTCCCAGCGCACGCGGTTGGCGCTCTTCTCCTGCTTGAGGGTCAAGCCATCGCCGAGCGTGCCGGTCAGCTGGACCTCGTTGCGGTCCCAGCCGCGCACGGTGATCGCGCCGGCCACGTTGGTGAGCTCCACACGGCCGCCGGCGGCAACGGTGTGGGTGTCGTCGACCGGGGTCGCGGCCCCGGCCAGCGTGGGCAACAGGCTGGCGGCCAACAGGGAAACAAGCAGGCGCATCGCACTCTCCTTCAGGATGGTTGCCGGGAAGCGGCCTGCGCCGCCTGCCGGGTGAGTTCCAGCCGCAGCGCGTAGGTGCGCTGCAACTGGTCTAGCAGGTACCGCGAGCCCGGGCTTTCGGCCAGCGCGGCGTTGATCTGTCGGGCACTGCGGTCCAGCTCGTTCAGTGCGGGCTGCCACTGCGGCGCCTGCGCCGACGGCAGCGTTTCCATGGCCTGCTGGTACTGCTCGGCCAGCACATGCGCCTGCACCTCCAACGCGGTGGGCGCGGCAGCGGTCATCGGCGCCTGTTCCGGCACATCCCTCAGCCCGGGCAACACGCCGTACAGCGCCGCACTGGCGGCCAGCGCGGCGCCGAGCGGCAACGACCAGCGCCGCCACCGGCGGTGCTGTCGGACTGGCTGCGGAGCGAAGACGGCCGCCTGCTGGGGCTGGCGCGGCGGCAGCCGGGCGGCGAGTTGCTGCCAGCTGTCATCGGGCGGGCGGCGCTCGTCAGGCAGCGCGCGCAGGCGGGCCAGGAGATCGTCATCGGGCAAGGTCATGGTGTCTCTCCCAGACGTACACGCAGCAGGCCGCGCGCGCGGTGCAGGTGCGCCTTGGAGCTGCCCACCGCAATCTGCAGCTGTTCGGCGATTTCATGGTGTTTCCAGCCTTCGATGTCATGCAGCACCAGCACCGCGCGGGCGCGCGGCGGCAGCGTGGCCAAGGCGCGTTCCAGGTCCCGTTCTGTCCCGGCACACGCGTCGAGCACCTGCAGTTCGCTGCGTTCAAGATCAAGTTCGTGCAGGGGCTCATGCCAGTGCCCCTGCGGTCCACGCAGCTCCATCAGCGCCGCATTGACGGCCAGTCGGTGCAGCCAGGTACCCACGCTGCTGTCGTAACGGAACCCCGGCAAGGCCTTCCAGGCCTGCAGGAACGCCTCCTGCAGCGCATCTTCGGCGCGTGCCTGCTGGCCGCCGGCCAGCCGCCACACCACCGCGAACAGGCGCGGCGCATGGCGTCGGTAGAGCTGCTCGTAGGCCGCCATGTCGCCTGCGGCCGCCGCCTGCACCAGCGTACGTTCATCGACAGGGGCAGGGTCGGGCGCCAGGGCAGGCAGCGAAGTGGTCAGCATGTTCCTTGGATGCAGGGCGGGATGAAAAGGTTTAACGCCGTGCAGGGTCGTGCCGCGCCCCGCAGCCGGGTACCATCGGCAGCCCCCAGCACCAACGCGTGGATGAGCGCCGATGAAGAAGTACCTGCCGCCGTGGACCTATGACTGGCTGGACCAGGCCGAAACCATCGGCCTGGTGCTGCTGACGCTGCTGGCTGCGTGGCTGCTGAGGCTGCTTGCGCGCCGCATGATCCGCCGCTTCGGTGAACATTATTCGCTGCCGCCGGAAATGGCCATCGGCGCACGCCGGGTCAGTGCCTTCATCATCTACTTCAGTGCGCTGCTGGTCGTCCTGCATATCCTGGGCACGTCCGGCGCAGTGCTGTGGACGGCGTTCACCAGTTTCGCCGCCGTGGGCGCCGTGGCGTTCTTCGCTGCATGGAGCGTGCTGTCGAACATCTTCTGCACGCTGCTGATCTTCACCACCCGGCCGTTCCGGCTTCACGACTACATCGAAGTGCTGGAGAACGGAGAAAAGCCCGGCCTGAAGGGCCGCGTGATCGACGTCAATCTGATTTACACCACGCTGCAGGAAAGTGGCGAAGGCCACGAAGGCACCGTGCTGCAGCTGCCCAACAATCTGTTCTTCCAGCGCACCGTCCGCCGCTGGCGCGACGCCTCGCACGCCCCCGGCGGCATCCAGGGCGACGGCTGAGCCGGGCTCGGCCGATGTCGCCGCCCGCCACGGACAGGTAATGACGGGCCACGCCCGTCAGGTCAGGTAGTGACGGGCCATGCCCGTCAGGTAGTGACGGGCCACGCCCGTCAGGTAGTGACGGGCCACGCCCGTCAGGTCAGGCAGTGCCGGGCCATGCCCGTCAGGCAGTGCCGGGCCATGCCGTCAGGTAGTGACGGGCCATGCCCGTCATGGCAGGGCCATGCCCGTCAAATCAATGAAGCTCAGCGCAGCTGACTGTCCTTGCTGCCGCGGCGGTTGAAGCTGCTCAGCCCCTGCTCCTCCTCATCCTGTGCCTGCTGGCAGGCCACGCACAGCCGCACCCCGGGCACCGCCCGACGCCGCGCCTCTGGAATGGGCGCATCGCACTGCTCACAGTGCGTCAGCCCCGGGCCTTGTTTGAGCTGGCGTCGCGCCCGCGCAATGGCGTCATCGACGGTCGCATCGATCTGGTCCTGGACCGCCCCGTCTCCCGCCCAACCCGTCGCCATGGCGATCTCCCGAAAAGCATGGACGACCAGCTTACGCCGCCCACGCGCATCCCCGGTGAACACTGCCCGCACGGCAGAAGCCAGGCGATGCAGCCGAAATGGATCCCGGAGAACCAGCAGAAGCGTGACGACCAACGGTCGTCACCTGCCAAGGCGCCCCCGGACAGCCCGCCCTCACCAGACCAGATCGTCCGGAATCTCGAACTGCGCGTAATACGCATCATCCTCGGCGTTGCCCGTCGACGGCATCGCACTCTGCCCCGCCTGCCCGTGATCGACCACAATCGCCTCCGGCATGCGCTCACGCACCTTTTCCGCCGCCGCCCTCGGCAGCACCGCATAGCCCTCACCATCGGCCACCACCACCAGCACACCAGCCGACAATGCCTTGCGCAGCATCTCCTTGATCAGCAGCGTGCGGATCACCGCCCCGTCGCTGAAGCGGTATTCGCTGTCTCCCGAATGCGGCACCGCATGCGCCTTGATGATCTGCCGTGCCTGCGCCTTCAGCTCCGCAGCCCGCGCCTGCGCATTGCGCTCGGCCGACAACGCCCGGTCACGCTCGATCTTCTCCTGCCGCGCGCGCTCGGCCTCGCGCTGCACCTCGGCCGACGTCGACCCGGCCTTGCCCTGGCGCGCCTTGGCCTGCTCGCGCGCCGCCGCACTGGCCTGCGACTTTTTGGCCAGCCCGGCCTTGAGCAACTGTTCCTGCAATGCGTTGGGCTTTGCCATGGTCGCGCCTGGAGTGGTTTATCGTGGGGGCACCATGATACCGGAGCCCTGCCCCGCGCATGTCCTCCCTGAAATACCTCACCGGCTACCCCGAACCCCTGCTTGCCCAGGTGCGCCAGCTGCTGGCCGAAGACCGGCTGGCCGCCCTGCTCGATACCCGCTACCCCGAGCCGCATGACGTCCGCAGCGACCGTCAGCTGTACGACTACACCCAGCAGCTCAAGGAGCGCTACCTGCGGCAGTCGGTCCCGCTGAACAAGGTCTGCTATGACAGCAGGCTGGAAGTGGTCAAGCACGCGCTGGGCACGCATACCGCGATCTCGCGTGTGCACGGCAGCCGCCTGAAGGCCAGCCGCGAGATCCGCATCGCCAGCGTGTTCCGCCAGGCGCCGGCGGCGTTCCTGCGCATGATCGTGGTGCACGAGCTGGCGCATCTGAAGGAAGCAGAGCACAACAAGGCCTTCTACCAGCTGTGCCGGCATATGGAGCCGGACTACCTGCAGCTCGAGTTCGACACCCGCCTCTACCTGACCCAGCTTGCCCACCGCGGCAGCGCCGGTTAGCTGCCCATCGCCGGGCGCAGTACACTGCGCGCCCCCTGACCGGCCTTTTCCCATGCCCACCGTTCGACTGGACAAACGCCTTGCCCAACAGCTGGACTGCCCGCGCGGCGAAGCGCGGCGCCTGATCGAGGGTGGCTGGGTCAGCCTGCACGGGCAGGTGCTCGAGCAGCCCCAGTACCAGGTTGAGCCCGATGTGGTACTGGAGGTCAACGAACAGGCCAACGACAGCCGTGCCGAACGGGTCAGCATGCTGCTGCACAAGCCCGCCGGCACTGCGGCCAGCGCGCTGTGCGCGCTGGTCACGCCCGCCTCGCGCAGCCCGCTCGATGCCAGCGGCACGCGGGAGCTGCAGCGGCACTTCCACGGCCTGCAGCTGGCTGCTTCGCTGCCCGCCGAGGACAGCGGCATCGTGGTCGTCAGCCAGGACCCCCGTACCCTGGCCCACCTGCAGCAGCAGGTATCGCGCATCGAGCAGGAGTTTCTGGTCGAGGTGAGCGGTGAACATTCCTTGTGGGACCTGGCCCGCGTGCAGCGCGGCCTGGTCGACGGCACGCGTCCGATCACCGGCTGCCGTATCAGCTGGCAGAACGAGGTGCGGCTGCGCTTTGCCGGCAAGGGGCTGACCCCGCGCATCCTGCGCACTGCCTGCGTCGGCGCGGCCATGGACGTGGTCTCGGTGCGGCGTCTGCGCATCGGCCGGGTGGCGCTGGGACCGCTGGCGCCCGGACACTGGCGCTACGTGGGCAGCGACGAGCGCTTCTGAGCCCGATCCGGCGCATCCTGCTGCGGCGAACACATCGCTGCGGTTAGCATCGCGGCATGAGCGAAAACAAACCCTTGTGGCGCCGTCTGCTGCGTGTCCTGATCATCGTGCTGGCGGCACTGGTGCTGCTGGTGCTGTCCGGCCTGCTGCTCGCCGACCACCTGACGCCCAGCGCCAAAGGCCCAACCTCCTACGTGCTGCCACCGCAGCCGGCGCAGACACGCATCGATCGCGAGGTGACCCTGCTGCAGAAAGCCAACGCCGGCCGCTCCGGCGTCGCCTTCCTCTCCGAAGGGCTGGATGCCTTCGCCGCACGCACCGTGCTGAGCGAGCGCGCCGAGCGCAGCCTGGACCTGCAGTACTACCTCTGGCACGACGACCTGATCGGCCACCTGATGGCGCGCAGCCTGTACGACGCCGCCGAACGGGGCGTGCGCGTGCGCATCCTGCTCGATGACATGAACGGTCACGACAAGGACGCGCTGATGCTGGCGCTCGATGCGCATCCCAATATCGAGATCCGCCTGTACAACCCCTTCCGCAACCGCAGTGGCATCTGGCGCATCGTCGAGATGGTGCAGCGGTTTTTCTCGGTCAACCACCGCATGCACAACAAGAGCTGGATCGCCGACGGACGCGCCGCCATTGTCGGTGGCCGCAACATCGGCGAGGAATATTTCAGCGCGCGGCCGGACGTGAACTTCCGCGACCTTGATCTGCTGGTGGTCGGCGGCGCGGTGGACGAGGCCAACCAGATCTTCGACGACTACTGGAACAGCGACGCGGCCGTGCCGATCTCGGCACTGGCCTTCTACACGCCTGCGCAGCTGCGCCTGCTGGTGGAACATGCCGACAACCGCCGCCAGCTCGACGCCGCTGCGCCCTACCTGCGCGAAGTCGCCACCGCGCGCAAGCGCGCGGTGGCCAGTGCTGCACCACTGCACTGGAGCGCGGACGTGCACATCCTTTCCGACCCGCCGATGAAGCATCGCCGCGATGACCAGCACAACTGGCTGGTGACCCATCTGGCCGGGATGATGACCGGCAGCCAGCACAAGGCACTGCTGATCTCGCCGTACTTCGTGCCCGGCGAGCGCGGCGTTGATGCCATGGCGGCCATGCACGAGCGCGGCGTGCAGGTCGGGGTGGTCACCAATTCGCTGGCTGCCAATGACGTGGTGGCCGTGCACGGTGGCTACATGCATTACCGCGCCCCGCTGCTGCAGGCCGGCGTGCAGCTGTACGAGCTCAAGGCGCACGGCTACGCCAGCAGCAGCGGCCTGTTCGGCAGCAGTGGCGCGAGCCTGCACACCAAGGCCTTCGTCATCGACGACCGGCACGGGTTCGTCGGCTCGTTCAACCTCGACCCGCGCTCTGCCTATCTCAATACGGAAATGGGGGTGGTCTTCGACGATCCGGTGCTGGCACGGAAACTGACCGACGAGTACCTGCGCCTGGCCAGCCCGGAGCAGAGCTGGTGGCTGGCGCTGGACACCGACGGTCAGGTGCGCTGGCTCGACCGTGGCCAGCCTCCGCAGTGGATCATGCGCGAGCCCGACAGCAGCCTGCGGCTGCGCGCCACGGCCCGGGTGATCAGCTGGTTGCCGCTGGAATCGCAGCTGTAGCTCAGCCTTGGCTGGCCGCCGCTTCGTCAGCCAGGGTTTCCACACTGCGTCCATGCACGCGCCGCCAGAGCGTGGACAACACCGCCGGCGGCGTGCCGGGCAGGCGCTCGAGCAGGGCCAGTGCCTGGCTCTGGCCGATCACCCCGTGACGGCACAGCAGGCTGGCGGTGGCCATGCAGCGCGCCACCCGCAGGCTCAGCGCCAGACCGGACGGCGGTGCGTCGGTGTCCAGCGCCTCATGCACCGGCAGCGGCAGCTCCCACGCCTGCGCCACGCGCCGGGCCACCGGCAGCGTCCACTGCGCCAGTACGGTGCCGGCGGTGCCGTGATGGATCGGCAGCGCGGCCTCGGTGGCACGCTGCAGCAGCTCTTTCATCACCAGCACGGCGCCCAGCCCCTGGGTCAGGCCCAACCACTGCGCCGCAAAGGGATCACCACTGCCGGTCAGGCGCGCGTGGTCCGAGGCGGCACGCGACGCGAGCAGGGCATGCTCCCAGACAATGCTGCTGAACTGCGGAAACACCTCGCACTGGAGCTGCATCACCGGCTGCACCAGCACCGCGCTGATGACCTGGCGCAGGCCGTCGTGGCCGACCAGGGTCACTGCGCGCTGCAGGCTGTCCACCGGCCGCTCCTGGACGCGGAAGGCCGGGCTGTTGGCAATACGCAGCAGGTTGCCGGTCAGCACCGGGTCCTGGCCGATGATGGCGGCGGCCAGGCGCGCCGATGTCTCGGGATCGTTGACCGCCTGGATCAGCTGCGGCAGCAGCTGTGGCCGACGCGGCAGGTTGCGCGCGCCCCATTGGTGCGCCTGCAGCGCCGCAGCGGTCACGGCCGCCAGGGCTGCATCGCATGGCTCACCCCGGTCGGGCAGCGGCTGCAGGGCCAGCACGCAGAGCGCGGCCTGCAGATGCTGCTCGGCCTTCAAGGCGGCCTGCTGCCCGGCTTCGTCCGGCGCGGCGGGTGCTGCGGCAGCCGGTGTCTCCACCCTGCAGGCCGCATGCGGCGGCGGACGCTGGCCCCGCCACAGCCGGTGCCACCAGCGCCGGCGCGGCGCGGTCGTACGGGTCATCGATGCGCCTCGTGGGTTGCTGCTGACTGCGTGACCATCCGGACCGCCCCGCGTGTTGAGAATCCATCGCCAGCGCAAGGCTGGCCCCAGCGAGCAGCATCGGCCGGATCTTCAGGTTCTTTAATCAGCTGACCGGCCAGTGACGGGCAGTACGCGGGCGAATGCTCTAGAATGGCGCCACGCGACCCGTCTCCCGCTCTGACGAAGTCGCTTTTTTTGTTTCTGCGCCCTTCCATTTGCTGGCCTGCCAGCCGCGGTCAGGCGGCGTTTGCGCCATCGGAGCCCACATGCTTTTTGAAACCCTCGCAACCACCGGTCACGAGCAGGTCGTCTTCTGCAACAACCCGGATGCCGGCCTGAGGGCGATCATCGCCATCCACAACACCACGCTGGGCCCGGCCCTGGGTGGCGTGCGCATGCGGCCCTATGCCAGCACCGACGAAGCGCTGGATGACGTGCTGCGGCTGAGCCGCACCATGACCTACAAGAACGCGCTGGCCGGCCTGAACATCGGCGGCGGCAAGGCGGTGATCATCGGCGACCCGAAGGTGGACAAGACCGAGGTGCTGCTGCGCGCTTTCGGCCGCCACGTCGACGCGCTGGGCGGTCGTTACATCACCGCCGAAGACGTGGGCACCGATGTGAACGACATGGAGAACATCTACCTGGAGAGCCAGTATGTGACCGGCGTCCACCAGGTTCATGGTGGCTCCGGCGACCCCGCACCGTTCACCGCCTATGGTGCGCTGCAGGCCTTGATGGCGGCCATGCAGGCCAAGCTCGGCCATGAGGAAGTGGGCAAGGTCAGCATCGCCGTGCAGGGGCTGGGGCATATCGGCATGGAGCTGGTGAAGCTGCTGCGTGACCGCGGTGCCAAGCTGTACGTCACCGACCTGGACCCGGCGCTGGTGGAACGCGCGTCCAGCGAGTACGGCGCCGAGGCGGTCAAGCCGGACGAGATCCACGAGGTCAACGCCGATGTGTTCGCACCGTGCGCGATGGAGTGCGCGCTGACCATGGACGTGCTGCCGCGGCTGAAGGCGCGCATCATCTGCGGTACCGCCAACAACCAGCTGGCGAGTCTGGAGGTGGGTGACGAACTGCATGCGCGCGGCATCCTCTACGCGCCCGACTACGCGGTCAACGCCGGTGGCGTGATGAACGTCTCGCTGGAGATCGACGGGTACAACCGTGAGCGCGCCATGCGCCTGATCCGCAGCATCTACCACAACCTCGGGCGCATCTTTGAACTCTCGCGCAGCGAAAACATCGCCCCACAACGCGCCGCCGACCGCATCGCCGAGAAGCGGATCTGCGCGATCGGCAAGCTGAAGCTGCCACTGGGCCGCGCGACCCCGCGCCTGGGCGACCTGCGCGCGACCTGATCGCCGCGGTCCGTTTCTGCGTTGCGGGCAGGTGACGAGCCGCGGTCGTCACCTGCCAACGGTGGGACGGTTGGCCGTCACCCACCGGCGCCGCTACCAGTGGTGGGTGTACTGCACGGCGGTCTGACGGGTCGGGTACGGGCTGCCGCCCAAGCGCTGGTCATGGCCCAGCGTCAGCCGGCCGTAACGGCCGACAAGCGCTTCCACCGAAATACCGAACACCGCTGCCGACAGTCGCTGCTGCGGGAGCGCGGCCCAGTCCTGCAGTGCCGTGAAACTGGCCAGCTGACTGCCCTGCTGGGCCAGCTGCTGCTGCCACTGTGCATGGCCGCGCAGCGCCCAGCGCGCGCCCTGCCAGTGCCCGCGCAGTCCAGCGGTCCCGACACTGCGACTTACGGTGGAGGCCTGGCCGCGAAGACCAAAGCCCAGCCCGCCGCTTTCGGTAAACGCATCGGTATCCACGCGGGTATGTGAGAGCCCCAGATACGGCGTCAGCCCAGCATCGGCACGACCCAGTCGCCAGCCGCCCTCCATGCTGGCCGTGGAAAACCGCCCGCCGTAGCGCGCCGAGGTGCCCAGCATGCTGCTGCCCAGCAGCAGCTGGCGGTCCAGCTGGCGCTGGAACTGCCCGCTGCCAAGCTGCACCAGCCCGTACAGCGCACCGGCCTGCCAGCCTGCGTACAGCTGCGCCTGGGCCTGGCGCTCGCGTCCGTTGTCGCCGGCGCTGCCATCGCTGCCCAGCGTGCGTGTCTGGCCGAAGGCCACGCCCACCACCGTACCGTCAGCCAGGCGCTGCTCCTGCCCGGCCAGCCATCCGTCGCTGCGGGTCAGCTCGCCGCTGAAGCCGCCCTGCCCGGCTTCACCCAGGCGCATCTGCCATGCCCCACCGTGCTGCACGGCCTGTCCGAACCGGGCCGCCACGCCACGCTGGGCCATGTCGATCGTATCGAGCACCTGCGCGGTGGCCAGGGCGTGTGCCCGTCCGGACAGGCTGTCCAGACTGGTGCCCAGGCCCGCCACGCCCCCGCCCACCTGCTGCAGTGCGCCGGCCGCCGCGCCGAATGCCGACCCTTGCAGATCCGCGTCGGCATCCAGCACTTCAAAGGCCCGTTCGACGCGCTGCGCGCTGCCGAGCAGGCGGGCGCCATCGTTGGCCTGCAGAACGGCGGCGGTCACGTTCACCCGCTCCAGCTCCAGCCACGCGGCGTTGCTGTCGTAGCCGTAGCGCGACTGCAGCAGGGTGACGCCGTTGCCTGCGGTGGCCGGCGTGGCGAACGTGCCGACGATTCCCTTGCCCGCCGTCACCAATGCCTGGCGCTGGCCGTCGGCGGGCACGTAGCCGGGCAGACGGCCGTTGATGTGTACGCCACCGTCAAGCGTGGCGGTGCCGGTCACCTGCAGCGCATTGCTGCCCAGCGCCAGCATCAGCTGGGCGCCGGCGCGCTGCACGTAATCGCCCTCGATGGTGCCGGTGGTCGCGGCGCTGAGCAGCACCACACTGCCGGCATTGTCCACGTTGCCGATCACCCGTGGCGTTCCCCCCATGAACTGCAGGGCGGCCAGGCTGGGGTCGCTGTTGGCGCCGATGCTCACGTTGGAACGGATCGAACCGCCATCGCGCAGGGCCAGGGTGCCGCGCTCGATGCGCGTGGCACCGGCATAGGTATTCGCGCCGGAAAGCCCCAGCGCGCCGGCACCGCGCTTGACCAGCCCGCCATCACCGCTGATCGCATTGCCCCAGACCGAATCCAGGCCGGTCTGGCCGACGGTGACCACCATGTCGCCCCAGTCGAACCGACCAGGCCCCTGCACTGCTTTGCCCACGTTGAGCAGGCCATGGCCGAACACCGCATCGACACCCGGCGCGCCGATATCCGTTGCGGTGCCCAGCAGAGTCTGGCGCACCTGGTCGTTGCTCAGGTAGGGGTACTTCTGCCAGACCAGCGCAGCGGCGCCGGACACCAGCGGAGCAGCGAACGAGGTGCCCGAGTTCCAGTAGTAGCTGCTGCCGCCCTGCGGGTCGGGGTAGACCGCCGAGCCCGGTGCGGCCAGACAGTAGCTGGCTGCCACGCCGCAGGCGTTGGCATAGCTGGCCAGCACGGTGGACTGCACGGTATCAACCGCGGTCACCGCCAGCCAGCCGCGCTCCAGGTCGGCTGCCGGCCGCGTGCCACCGGCACCCGGCTGGCTGGGCAGCGCCGCCATGCTGGAAGGATCGGCCTTGCTTTCGTTGCCCGTGGCAAACACCACCAGACCGCCGTTGCCGGCGATGAAGGGGCGGTACTCGGCGGCAATCGGCGCGGTCGCAGCCGTGTTGGTCCAGTACAGACCGCCCCATGAGTTGTTCATGATCTTCGCGCCGGCGGCGATCAGGTCCTGATGCACGCCGGCCAGTCCCAACGCACCGCTGACCTCGTTGCCGTTGCCCGACCCGTCGTCAACCGGCCGCGTGTCAGCGATGATGCGCGCCGAGACGATCTGCGCGCCCGGCGCCACGCCACCGGCCCAGCTGCCGACTGCTGCGCCAGCGGCAAGACTGGCCACCGCGGTGCCGTGTCCGACCACATCGTCCTGGGCCAGGTTGTTACGCGTCGGATCAAGGTAGGCATGGCTGGCAACCACGCGTCCGGCCAGGGCCGGTGCGGTGCGGTTGACCCCGCTGTCGACCACGCCGATGCGTACGCCCTGCCCGTCCCATCCGGTGCCAAGCGCGTTGATCGCACGAAGATGCCCGTCAAAGCCGGGCTGGGTCGGCTCGACCCGTACCGGGGGCGGTGTCACGGTGGGCGGCGGGGTGACCGGCGGCGTTACCGGTGGGGTCACCGGGGGTGTCACCGGCGCCGGATCGCTGCGTACGTTGCCGCCACCGCCCCCGCCGCCGCAGGCGCTGAGCGCCACTGCCAACGCGGCCGCCAACGCGGTCCTTGCCCGGTACTGGTAGTTCATGATCGTCCTCGTAGGTTGAACGTGACCTGCGGCTGCCATGCCGCGCGCGCGCGGCAGGCCACGGCCTCCCTGGCCGAACCTCTATACTGGAGCCCCCCACGCAGTCTGCCGGGAAACGCGCCCGCTTCCAACGGCCGCCGTCTCCTTCCTTGAACTTGCTCACGCAATAACGAGATTGCCATGTCCAACATTGTCATCGCTGCCGCCAAGCGCACCGCCATCGGCTCCTTCCTTGGCCAGTTCAACGGCGTCCCCACGCCGACGCTGGGCGCGGCCGCCATCGCCGCCGCCGTTGAGCAGTCGGGCGTGCCCGCCAGCGACGTCACCGAAGTGATCATGGGCTGCGTGCTGCCGGCCAACCTGGGCCAGGCACCGGCCCGCCAGGCGGCCATCGCTGCGGGCCTGCCGTTGTCCACCGGTGCGACCACGCTCAACAAGGTCTGCGGCTCGGGCATGAAAGCCATCATGCTCGGCCATGATCTGATCAAGGCCGGCTCGGCCAGCATCATCGTCGCCGGCGGCATGGAGTCGATGTCCAACGCGCCGCACCTGCTGCCGAACTCGCGCACCGGCAACCGCTACGGCAGTTTCCAGGCGGTGGACCACATGGCCTTCGATGGCCTCACCAATGCCTACGACGGCAAGGCCATGGGCGAGTTCGCCGAATGCGCGGTGGACAAGTACCAGTTCACCCGCGAAGAACAGGACGCCTATGCGATCGAGTCGGTCAAGCGCGCGCAGGCTGCGCAGGCCAATGGGGCTTTTGCCGATGAGATCGTTGCGGTCAAGGTGAGCACGCGCAAGGGCGAGCTGGAGTTCGACGCCGACGAACAGCCCACCCGCGCTGACATCGGCAAGATCCCGACCCTGCGCCCGGCATTCAAGAAGGATGGCAGCGTGACCGCTGCCAGTTCGTCGAGCATTTCCGATGGCGCAGCGGCCGTGGTGCTGCTTGCCGAGGACGACGCGCGCGCGCGCGGCATCACGCCGCTGGCGCGCATCGTGGGCCACAGCACGCATTCGCAGGAGCCGCAGTGGTTCACCACGGCGCCGATCGGTGCGATCCACAGCCTGCTGGAGAAAACCGGCTGGACCCTGGACTCGGTCGACCTGTTCGAAGTCAACGAAGCGTTTGCCGTTGTGGCGATGGCGCCGATGCGCGAGCTGGGCATCAGCCACGACAAACTCAACGTGAACGGCGGCGCCTGCGCGCTGGGCCATCCGATCGGTGCTTCTGGAGCCCGGCTGGTGGTCACGTTGGTCAACGCGCTGCGCACCCGCGGCGGCACGCGTGGCATCGCCACCCTCTGCATTGGCGGCGGCGAAGCGACGGCGATTGCCATCGAATTGATTTGATTGGGATTAACACCGTGTTCGCAAAAATGAATACGGGATCGCTTGACAGTCGAAACTGGCTTGTCATCATGTTGTCGGCGCGCACTGGCGCGTTGCCTAATTCAACGACGAGGATTCACCTAATGAGCATCAACAAGCTGCTGGTTGCTATGTCCCTGGCCCTGGCCCTGGCTGCCTGCTCGAAGCAGGAAGCTGCCCAGGACGCCGCTGCTTCGGCCAACGAAGCCGCCACCGAAGCCCAGGCTGCTGCCGACCAGGCTGCCGCTGCTGGCGCCCAGACCGCTGACGCCGCTCAGCAGGCTGCTGACACCGCCGCCACCGCCGCTGACGCTTCGGCTGAAGCTGCTGGCCAGGCTGCCGGTGCTGCCACCGACGCTGCTGCTGACGCCGCTGCCGACGCTGCCAAGGCTGCCGAGAACACCGCCGAGCAGGCCAAGGACGCTGCTGAAGAAGCCAAGAAGTAATCACTTCTTTCTTCAGGCTGTTCTGAAAAAGCCGCTGGTTCGCCAGCGGCTTTTTCTTTGTCTGCATACCGCCCCTGCATCGCACCGGTCTGCCCGCTGCAGCTTCACCGGCCTTCGACGAAGGCGCCAATAGCCTGAGCGCCCTGTCCACCACTGTTGGGAGCGCGCCATGACCACCCGTTCGATCACTACTTCCTTGCTGGCCACCTCGCTCCTGCTGGGTCTGGCAGCCTGCAAGGGCCCTGAAGCCCAACAGGCGCGCCAGGATGCTGCGCAGGCCGCCGACAGCGCCGGCGTTGCGGCCCGCGAAGCCGTGGACCAGGCCGCCGCGGCCACCCGCGAGGCGCGCGATGAAGCTGCGGTGGCGTCCCGACAGGCCGCTGCTGATACCCAGCAGGCCCTGGACCGCGCTGCCGATGCCAGCGCAGCGGCCGCCCGCGATACGCGCGCCGCTGCACGTGATGCCGCTGCAGGCGCCAGCGACGCCACCGCCGATGCCGCGCAGAACGTCGCCAACAAGGCGCGCGAAGTCGCCGACGATGCCAAGCGCAACGCCGATGAGCACAATCACTGATCCCACGCTGGCCTGAGCCCGATCACCGCGGTGCCGGCGCAGGCCGGCACCGCGGGTGTACGCCCGCTGGTCCGTCCAACATCGCTGCATCACTTCAACTGCCATGTATCGCGCGCGTTCAGGGTGATTCTCACGTCCTGCACGAGCGCTGCGCCAGAGTGCTGGCATGAGCACTTGCGATGATCTGGTGGTACTTCGACCTGAAGGTCTTTACTGCCCCGCTGGCGACTTCCACATCGACCCGTGGCGACCGGTACCGCGCGCGGTCATCACCCACGGCCACAGCGACCATATGCGCAACGGCATGGGTGAGTACCACTGCCTGCATGAGAGCGTGCCGATCCTGCGCTGGCGCCTTGGCGAGGTCGCCGTGCACAGCCATGATGCCGGCGCGCCCCTGCAGATGGGCAAGGTCCGCGTGTCGCTGCATCCGGCCGGCCACGTGCTTGGCTCGGCCCAGGTGCGGATCGATGACGGCCGGCAGGTCTGGGTCGCCTCGGGCGACTACAAGCGGCAGCCAGACCCCACCTGCGCGCCGTTCGAGGTGGTGCCCTGCGATACGTTCATCACCGAAGCCACCTTCGCCTCACCGGTGTTCCGGTGGCCGGACACTGCCACAGTGGCGGCCGACATCATCCGGTGGCGCAACGAGTGCGCGGCGCGCGGCGAAGCTGCAGTGCTGCTGTGCTATGCGCTGGGCAAAGCCCAGCGCGTGCTGGCCGAGCTGGGCCGGCTCGATGACCAGCCGGCATGGCTGCACGGCGCCATCGCCAACGGGGTGGCGGTCTACCGTGAGGCCGGCGTGCCGATGCTGGAGACGCACACGGTGGCCGAACAGGGGCGCCACCCCGATGCTGCAGGCCAGCTGATCCTGGCACCGCCCTCGGCAGCGGGCACCACGTGGATGCGCCGCTTCGGACGGCACCAGCTGGGCTTCGCCTCCGGCTGGATGCAGCTGCGCGGCAACCGCCGCCGCCGCAATGTGGATCGTGGATTCGTGGTATCCGATCACGCCGACTGGCCTGCGCTGCTGCAGACCATCGCCCAGACCGGTGCGCGCCGCATCATTGCCACCCATGGCAACACCGATGCCCTGATCCGCTACCTGCGCGAACGCGATGTGGCCGCCGAGGCATTCCGCACCGACTATGGTGATGAAGACGGGAGCGGCCAATGAAGCGCTTCGCTGACCTGTTCCAGCGGCTGGACCGCAGCACCGCCACCAACGACAAGCGCTCGGCACTGGTGGACTATTTCGCGCAGGCACCTGCGCACGACGCCGCATGGGCGCTGTACCTGCTCAGTGGTGGCAAGGTCGGTGGCGCGCGGCAGCGTATCGCCAGCAGCGGCGAACTGCGGCTGTGGATCAGCGAAGCCTCCGGGCTGCCGGCCTGGCTGGTCGAAGACAGCTATGAGCAGGTGGGCGACCTCGCCGAGACGCTGACCCTGCTGCTTGACGCGCCGGCTCAGCCGGCCGCCGAACGCGGCCTGGCCGACTGGATCGAGCACCACCTGCTGCCCGTGGCCAACCAGGACGTGGAGATCCGTCGTGCGGCCGTCCTGCAGGGCTGGCTGCAGCTGCCCGCCGAACAGCGTCTGGTCTTCAACAAGCTGCTGACCGGCGCACTGCGCGTGGGCGTGTCGCAGCGCATCGTCCAGCTGGCGCTTGCCGAACTCTCCGGTCTGGACATCGCGCGCATCGCCCAGCGCATGCTGGGCAGCTGGGTACCCTCGCCCGGCCTGCTCGCCGGGCTGTTGTCGCATGAAGAACAGGCCTCTGACCGTGCCCAGCCCTATCCGTTCTACCTCGCCTCGCCACTGACCGCGCCGGCACAGGAACTGGGCGCCGTGCAGGACTGGCTGCTGGAATGGAAGTGGGACGGCATCCGCCTGCAGCTGCTGCGCAGGCGCGGTGAAACCGCCTTGTGGTCGCGCGGCGAGGAACGGCTGGATGGCCGCTTTCCCGAGATCGAGCAGGCCGCGGCCGCGCTGCCCGACGGCTGCGTGCTCGACGGCGAGCTGCTTGCCTGGGACGCATCGCGCGATGGCCCGCGTGCGTTCTCCGCGCTGCAGACGCGCATCCAGCGCAAGCGTCCCGGCGCGACGGTACTGCGCGACACTCCGGTACGGATGCTCGCCTATGACCTGCTCGAACGGGACGGCCATGATCTTCGCACGCAGCCGCTGGAGCAGCGCCGTGTGCAGCTTGCTGCCGTGCTGGAGGCACTGGACGACCCACGCATCCAGCTCTCGCCAGCGGTGCAGGCCGATGACTGGGACAGCGCTGCTGCGCTGCGCGAACAGGCGCGAGCGCGCGGTGTGGAAGGCCTGATGCTCAAGCGGCTGGCATCGCCCTACCAGGCCGGCCGTCGCCGTGGCGACTGGTGGAAATGGAAGATCGACCCGCTGACCATCGATGCGGTGCTGCTGTACGCGCAGGCCGGTCACGGGCGACGCAGCACCCTGTATACCGACTACACCTTCGGCGTCTGGGACGGCGATACGCTGGTGCCGGTGGCCAAGGCGTACTCGGGACTGGATGACAAAGAGATCGCCCGGCTTGACCGGTGGATCCGTTCGCATACCCGCGAGCGCTTCGGACCGGTGCGCAGCGTGGTCGCCGAGCAGGTCTTCGAACTGGCCTTCGAAGGGGTGAACCTGAGCAAGCGGCATAAATCCGGCGTTGCGGTGCGCTTCCCGCGCATCCTGCGCTGGCGGCATGACAAGCCGGCTGCCGAGGCCGATGGCCTTGCCCAGCTGCAGGCGCTGGCGCGATGACGCCAGCGCAGGCCCGGGCCCGGCTGACCGCGTGGTTCACCGCACAGGGATGGCGCCCGCTGCCGTTTCAGCGGGCGATGTGGCGACACTACCTGGAGGGGCAGTCGGGCCTGCTGCATACGCCCACCGGCAGCGGCAAGACCCTGGCGATGTACGGTGGACCGCTGCTGCAGGCGCTGCAGGCCGGTGCGCCACCGCCACGTCGTGGCAGCGTGCGGCCGCTGCAGGTGCTGTGGGTGACGCCCTTGCGGGCGCTGGCCAGCGATACCGCGCGCGCCCTGCAGGCACCGTTGCAGGCGCTGGGGCTGGACTGGACCGTCGGCCTGCGCAGCGGCGATGCCGGCAGCCGTGACAAGCGGTTGGCGCGGCAGGGCAAGCTGGACGTGCTGGTGACCACGCCCGAGTCGCTGTCACTGCTGATGAGCTACCCCGACACGCTGGAGCGCATGCGCCAGCTGCGCTGCGTGGTGGTCGACGAATGGCACGAACTGCTCGCCAGCAAGCGTGGCGTGCTGCTGCAGCTGGAGCTCGCCCAGCTGCGCGCGGTGGCACCGCAGATGCAGCTGTGGGGGCTGTCGGCGACGCTGGGCAACCTGTCGCACGCGCGCGATGTCCTGCTGCCGCACCTGCCCGATGCCCCGATCGTGGAAGGTGCGCGGCAGCGCCCGGTGCGCGTACGCAGCCTGCTGCCCGAGCAGGGCGAACGATTCCCCTGGGCAGGTCACCTCGGCCTGCAGCAGCTGCCGCGCGTACTGCAGGCACTGCAGTCCGAACGCAGCAGCCTGTTGTTCACCAACACCCGTGCACAGGCCGAGCTGTGGCACCTGGCACTGGCCTCGGTGTGGCCCGAATCGGCCGACACCCTGGCCCTGCACCACGGCTCGCTGGACCCGGCACTGCGCCAGCAGGTCGAGGACGGGCTGCGGCAGGGCCGCCTGCGCTGCGTGGTGGCGACCTCGAGCCTGGAACTGGGTGTGGACTTTCCCGAGGTGGAGCAGGTGCTGCAGCTGGGCAGTCCGAAGGGCATCGCGCGGCTGCGGCAACGTGCCGGGCGTGCGCGGCATCGTCCCGGCGCGTCCGGCGAGGTGCTGTGCGTCCCCACCCACGCGCTGGAACTGGCCGAATACGCCGCCGCCCGGCGTGCGCTGGCCGAAGGCGTGGTGGAGCAGCGCTTCGCGCCCCGGCTGTCGCTGGACGTGCTTGCCCAGCATTGCTGCAACCGCGCGCTCGCCGGCGGCTTCGATGCGGGCCCGCTGCTGGCCGAGGTACGCGGCACGCACGCCTTCGCTGAGCTTACCGATGTACAGTGGCAGCAGGTGCTCGACTTCATCGTGCAGGGCGGCGCAGCACTGGCGCACTACCCGGATTTCCACAAGGTGCAGCGCGATGAAGACGGCCGCTACCGCATGCACGACCGTCGACAGGCACTGCGCCACCGTCTGTCGATCGGCACCATCAGCAGCGATGGCAGCGTGCGCGTGCAGTTCATGCGCGGTGGCTCGCTGGGTGCCGTGGAGGAGCAGTTCGCCAGTCGGCTGCGTCGCGGTGACCGCTTCCAGTTCGCCGGGCGGCTGCTGGAGCTGGTGCAGGTGCGCGACATGACCGCCTACGTGCGCATGGCGCGCGGTGCGGCCGGCGTCGTGCCGCGGTGGCAGGGCGGCCAGCTGCCGCTCTCGCATGCGCTGGGGCGCGAGCTTGAAGCGGTGCTGTCCGAGCCGGCACAGGTCCCGGAAACGCGCTGGCTCGCCCCCCTGCTGACGCTGCAGGCGCGCCTGTCGGCGCCGCCCTCCCCCGATCATCTGCTGATCGAGCAGGTGCGCCGGCGTGAAGGGCAGTTCCTGTTCGTCTATCCGTTCGCGGGCCGGCACGTGCACGAGGCGCTGGCCGCACTGCTGGCCCTCCGCTGCACGCGGCTGCAGCGCAACAGCATCGGGTACGCCGTCAACGACCTCGGGTTGGTGCTGGCGCCTGCCCAGGCGGTGGAGCTGGACGCGGCGCAGTGGCGCGCCCTGCTGTCCAGCGAGAACCTGCTCGAGGATCTGCGCGCGGCGGTCAACATCAGCGAGCTGGCGCGCCGACGCTTCCGTGGCATCGCACGGGTTGCAGGTCTGCTGGTGCCCAGCCTGCCCGGCGGCATGCCGCGCTCGCTGCGCCAGCTGCAGGCCTCTGCCGGCCTGCTGTACGACGTGCTGCGCGAGCATGATCCTGAGCACATGCTGCTGGCACTGGCCGAGCATGAGGTACTGCACGATGGCCTGGACATCGCCGGGCTGCAAGCCACGCTGGAGCGGCAGGCACGGCGGACGCTGTCCGTGCACGCCCCGGCAACCCTCGGTCCGCTGGCGTTTCCGCTCTGGGCCGAGCGCCTGCGCGGACAGTTCAGCAACGAGGACTGGAGCACGCGCGTGCAGCGCGCCGCGCAGCAGCTGGAGCGGAAGCATGCACGCTGACGTGCCGCAGCGGTTGGGCGACGAACAGGCCATGCTGCTGGGCGAGCGCGCGGTCTGGCTGCCGCAGCACGGCGCCCTGCTCATTGCCGACCTGCACCTGGGCAAGGGCGATGTGTTCCGCCGCGCCGGCATCGCGCTGCCGCGCGGTGGCACCGCCGAGGACCTGCAGCGGCTGACGGCGTTGCTGGAGCGGCAAGCAGCACGCCAGTTGTGGATTCTCGGCGACATGCTGCATGGGCCACTTCACGCCACGCCATGGCTGCAGCAATGGCAGCAGTGGCGGGCAGCGCTCGCAGAGGTGGACATCCATGTGGTGCGTGGCAACCACGACCGCGCTCTGCAGGCCGAGGCGTTGGGCGTGCGGCTGCACGAAACGTCGGCGTTGCTCGGCAGCCTGGAGCTGCGTCATGAAGCGCCGGATACGGCCGACGGTTCCGGCGCGCCGCATGTCATCGCCGGTCACATCCATCCGCTGGTGCGGCTGCCCGGCCTGCAGCGCCGCTGGCCGGTGTTCTGGCTGCGGAATCACGCGACGATCCTGCCAGCCTTTTCCGCTTTCACCGCCGGGGTGCCCGTACGACCGCTGCCGGGCGAACGCGTGGTGGCCTGTGTGGAAGGCACCGCGGTGGCATTGCCCACGGCGTGAACAGCGCGCTCAGGCCGGCTGCGTGAGGTAACGCGGCATCAGGCGGAAATTGGCACCACGCGGGGTGATGGCCGGGTCCGGCAGGCCGACCAGCGCCTGGCGCATCTGCTCGGCGCAGGCGTGGATATGCGCATGCTGGTCGGCCGGCGCGTGGCTCAGCAGGCTGCCCACATGGAACTGGAACACCTCGTCCATCACATCCGGCTGATCGGCGTGCAGCATCTGCAGCAGACCCTTCAGTTTGTAGATTTCAAGTTCCAGTACTTCAGCGGTGAACACCATGACAGCTCCAGGCAGGAATCGTGCCTGCAGGGCAGCAGGCGTGGGGGATGAGGCCTGTTGTGACATGTCGCCGGTGAGCCGCCCGTCAAGCGCGATCAACACAAGGTGAATTCTGGCCGGAAGCGTGACGACCAACGGTCGTCACCGACCAGGAGCGCGAGCAGTCCGGCGTGGCCGAGGAGGCCTCGCAACCGGTAGGTGACGACCGTTGGTCGTCACGCTGCTGATCTTCGCGCGGCGCGATCGCAACAGCGCAAGCGTGACGACCAACGGTCGTCACCTGCCCGCCGACCGCACTGCAGCGCCACACCTGCACGCAAAAAAAAACCCCGCCGGGGGGCGGGGTCTTTCAACGCCTGGCCGACTTACTCGACCGGCGTGATGTTCGAAGCCTGGGCGCCCTTCGGGCCCTGGGACACTTCATAGCTGACGCGCTGACCTTCCTGCAGGCTGCGGAAGCCCTTCGAATTGATGGCGGAGAAGTGCGCGAACACGTCGGCGCTGCCGTCCTCCGGCGAAATAAAGCCAAATCCCTTGGCGTCGTTGAACCACTTGACGGTACCGTTCGGCATGGTGATGCGAGACCTTATGCAATGAATGGGTGGTGTACGCTCAACCAGCGCACTGCCGGAGTATGCAAAGTTTGCTGCGGCGAGACAATCACCCGCGCGCCAATTCGCCGACCAGTTCCGGTAATCCGTTCGAAGCGGCCTGCACATTGGCCAGCACCTCGGCCATCGTGATTTCCTCACCGCCACCACAGCCGGCCGCCCAGTTGGCCACAATGGCCAGGCACGCGTAATCCAGCCCCAGCTCCCGCGCCAGCGCGGCTTCCGGCATGCCGGTCATGCCGACCAGATCACATCCGTCGCGACGCAGACGGGCGATTTCTGCAATCGTTTCCAGGCGTGGCCCCTGCGTGGCCGCATAGCACCCGCCATCATGCACGGCGACACCGGTCACCCTGGCGGCGGCGAGGATGGCGCTGCGCAGCATCGGTGTGTACGGATGTCCGAAATCGACGTGTACCACCTCGCTGCCGTCTTCCTCGCAGATCGTCGAGACCCGGCCCCAGGTGTAGTCGATGATCTGGTCCGGGCACGCCAGTACGCGCGGACCGAACGCGTCGGTGATGCCGCCTACGGTATTGAGGGCCAGCACGCGCCGGGCGCCGATCTGCTGCAGTGCCGCGAGGTTGGCGCGGTAGTTGATCCTGTGCGGCGGCAGCGAATGGCCCTCGCCGTGGCGCGCCAGGAAGGCCACGCGTTGGCCCAGCAGCGTGCCCACGCGGACCGGACCGGACGGGCTGCCGAACCGGGTGCTGACCTCGTGGGTCTGCACGTCATCGAGCTTGGCCAGGTTGTAGACACCGGTACCGCCAATGACGGCCAGGGCAATCTGCTGCATGCAACTACTCCAGGAAACACAGGGTGACGGCCACGCGCGTGCGCACCTGGCCGTGGCAACTCGGACACGCGCGGGCGTGGCTTACTCCTTCATCGCATAGATGGCCGGGACGCAGCGCAGCGTCTCGTTCACATCCATGCCGAAGCCGAACACGTAGCGGTCTGGCAGCTCGATGCCGGCATAGTCGGCCTGCACGTCCGGCAGGGCGCGCTCGTGCTTCTTGACGGTCAGCGCAGCGATGCGCACGTCGGTGGCACCCTGTTCCAGGCACCAGGTGCGCACGCCCTGCAGGGTGTAGCCCTCGTCGAGGATGTCATCGACCAGCAGCACGCGGCGGCCGAACAGCGCGGTGGCCGGCTTGTGCTTCCACACCAGGTCACCGCCGGTGGTTTCACCGCGGTAGCGGGTGGCATGCAGGTAATCAAACTGCACGTCCTGACCGCGCGCGCCCAGCTCCAGCGCCAGCTGGCCGGCAAACGGCAGCGCACCGTGCATGATGGACAGGAACAGCGGCACCTCGCCCTTGTAATCGCGGGCGATGGCATCGGCGATGGCACCAATGGCCTTGTCGATGGTGGGGCGGTCGACCAGCAGGTCAGCCTGCGCCAGGGCCTGGGAAATGGTGAGGTTGGGCATCAGACGGTTCTTCCAAGGGGAACAATGAGGTGGGTACGGGAATCGCCATGGCGGGCATCGGCCAGCAGGCCGTCCCAGCCAAGGGCGCCGCGGCCGATCAGGCCCAGCAGCCCGGCGGTGTTGAAGCTGCGACCCTGCACGGCGTGCAGGGCGTCGTCGACCAGTTCAGGGTGGCACACAAGCACCACATCGCAACCGGCATCCAGATGGGCGTGCACGCGTGCGCCCACGCCACCGGCACTGTGCGAGGCTGCCATGCCGATGTCGTCGGAGAACACCACGCCACGGAAACCGAGCTCACCGCGCAGAATCTCCTTGATCCAGCGCGGGCTGTAGCCCGCTGGCTCTGGTGCGACCTGCGGGTAGATCACGTGGGCCATCATCACCGCATCGGCCCCGGCCTCGATGCCGGCCACGAACGGCACCAGGTCCTGGCCACGCAGGTCCTCGAGCGGGCGCGGGTCCACGGCCACATCGACATGGGTGTCTTCGAGCACGGTGCCGTGGCCCGGGAAATGCTTCAGGGTGGCCCCCATGCCAGCGGCGTGCATGCCGCGCACATAGGCGGCGGTGAAGGCGGCCACGACCTGCGGGTCCTCGCTGAAAGCACGGTCGCCGATGGCGCGGTTACCGCGCGCCAGGTCGACCACCGGCGCAAAACTCAGATCCACGCCGCTGGCCAGCACCTCGCTGGCCATCAGCCAGGCATGCTGCTCGGCCAGCGCGAGGGCCCCCTGCGGATCCCGCGCGTGACGCGCGCCGATGTGCTGCAGCGGCGGCAGGTCGCTGTAGCCCTCGCGGAAGCGCTGTACGCGCCCGCCCTCCTGGTCCACACAGATCAGCTGCGGGCGCGGCGCGGCGGCGCGGATCGCCGCGCTCAGCTCGGTGACCTGCGCGCGCGAGGCGAAATTACGTTTGAACAGCACCACACCGGCCACGGCATCGTGCTGCAGCCACGCGCGCTCCTGGGCGGTCAGTTCGGTACCGGCAACGCCGATAAGCAGCATCAGGATTCTCCACGACGGGGCGCCATGGCGGCGCAGCGCCGCATTGTCGCAGAAGCGGCCCGCCCGCGCAGGGGGAGCGCGCCGGCAAGGTCGGGACGATCAGCGATCGCAGCAACCGTCATCGCACCCCGCGTCATCCGCAGCGGTCGATGCCGATGACCCGGCGCCCTGCTCGGCGGCGATGCGCTGCAGTACCTGCGCGATGGCCTCCGGCGACTGCGCGCCCTGGATCGCCCAGCGTCCATCGATGACGAAGGTCGGCACCGAGCTGATGCCCAGTGCCTGCGCCGCAGCGACGCCCTGCTGGACCTCGGCCACGCCGGCATCGCTGGCCAGCAGGTCGCGCACCTGCGCTTTGTCCAGCCCGCCGGCCTGACCGGCGGCGATCAGCACACCCGGATCGGCAAGGTTCTGCCCGTGTTCGAAGTGCGCACGGAACAGGGCTTCGCCGACGGCATCCTGCACGCCGTGCTGTCCGGCCAGCCACAGCACGCGATGGGCGTGCAGCGTGGTCACCCGCACCTGGCCGCGGTCGAAGTCCATCGGCAGGCCCTCGGCTGTGGCGGTGGCCTGGGTCTGGGCAAGCAGCTGCGCTGTGCGCTCGGCGCCACCGAACTTGCGCGCGTATGCCTCCCGCAGCGGCACCGGCGTGCTGTCGGCGTCGGGGTCGAGCTGGAACGGCTGCCAGCGCACCGTCATGGCAGGCACCTCGGCGCCCAGCAGCTGCAATGCCTGGGCAAAGCGGTGCTTGCCGATCCAGCACCAGGGGCAGACCACGTCGGAATAGAGGTCGATGTTCATCCCACCACCATGGGGGCGGCGGCGCCGGGCACAAGCGGGGCGACGCTACGCGTGGCTGCGGCAGTGACCGGTCACCACTGTGAATAGGGCGTGCTGGCCAGCGCGACGTTGTAGTAGCGCGCGTCGTCGGTGACTTCCTCGCCCACCCACGATGGCAGGGACACCACCTGGTCGGGGTGCTCGAGCTCGACCTCGGCCACCACCAGGCCGGCGTTGTCACCGAGAAACTCGTCCACTTCCCACAGCAGATCCTCGTGCTGCACCAGATGCCGGCGTTTGTCGATCAGCCCGCCCACGCACAGCGCCAGCAAGGCCCGCGCGTCTTCCACCGGAATCGGGTACTCGAACTCCTGCCGGCTGCGCCCGAGCGTGCGCGATTTCAGGTTGAGCGCGGCGCCCTGCCCTTCGATGCGCACGCGCACCGAGGCCTGCTGCGTGCCACGGTCGAGCGCGCCCATGTCATTGATGTAGCCCTGGGCCATCGGAATGACCGCATGCGCGGCGTCTCGCCAGCCATCGCCGGTCACCAGGAACTTGCGCTCGATTTCGATGGCCATGGGTCCGTCTCCGATCAGCGGCGTTCAAACACAGCGATGCTTTCCACATGCGCGGTGTGCGGGAACATGTCCATGGCGCCGGCACTGACCAGGGTGAAGCCCTGCTCGTTGACCAGATAGCCGGCATCGCGGGCCAGTGAACCGGGATGGCAGCTGACATAGACGATGCGCTTGAACTTCTTCAGCGGCAGCTGCTGCAGCACGTCGATCGCGCCGGAGCGCGGCGGGTCAAGCAGCAGCTTGTCGAAGCCTTCGCGCATCCAGCTGGCCTGGCGCTGGTCCTGGGTGAGATCGGCGGCATGGAAGCTGGCGTTGGCAAGCTGGTTGCGCTCGGCGTTTTCGCGTGCGCGCGCCACCAGTCCGGCATCACCTTCCACGCCCACCACCTCACGTACCCTGCGCGCCAGCGGCAGGGTGAAGTTGCCCAGGCCGCAGAACAGGTCCAGCACGCGCTCGTCCGGGCCGGGCTGCAACAGCTCCAGCGCAAGGGCGATCATCTTCTCGTTGAGGTTGGCATTGACCTGGATGAAATCCAGCGGGCGGAACGCCAGTTCCACATCCCACGGCGCCAACCGGAACGACAGGGGCTTCTCCGCGGTGAGCGGATGCACCGTGTCCAGCCCACCGGGCTGCAGGTAGATGACAAACCCGTACTGCTCGCCGAAGGTCTGCCAGGCGGCGCGGTCGGCGTCACTGAGCGGCTGCAGGTGACGCACGGTCAGGGCGATGGCCTGGTCGCCTGCGATGAACTCGATCTGCGGGATGTCACGCTTGCCGTCCAGCGTTTCCACAAAGGCGGACAGGTCGGCCACACGACCGCCGATTTCCGGGATGACGGTGAGGCATTGGCTGAGGTCGGCGACAAAGCGGGGGTCCTGCTCGCGGAAACCGACCAGGGTCTTGTCCTTCTTTTCGACCCGGCGCACCGAGAAGCGGCCCTTGCGACGATAGCCCCAGCTGTCGCCGACCAGCGGCGGCAGGACGGTCTGCGGCTGTACGTGGCCGATGCGCTGCAGGTTGTCCATCAGCACGCGCTGCTTGGCGACGATCTGCTGGTCTTCGGCCAGATGCTGCAGGACACAGCCGGCGCAGACACCGAAGTGGGGGCACCGCGGCTGGACGCGGTCGGCCGAGGGCTGCAGCACCTCCACGGTGCGCGCCTCGTCGAAATGCCGGCTGCGTGCGGTCTGCTCGGCCATCACCACCTCGCCGGGCAGCGCACCACTGACGAAGGTGACCTTGCCACCCTCGCCCTCACGGCGCGCTACGCCACGGCCGTCATGGCTGAGGTCGGAAATATCGGTCTGGAACGGAGTACGGTCGATGCGGGAACGGTGACGGGCCACGTGGCTGCAGGCTGCGGGCAAAAGGGTGCGTATTGTCGCAGATAGGAACACGGGCTGTCCGAATGGCGCATCTCGCCCTGTAAATACGCCGGTCGCACGTTTACCATGCGCATGCTGACACGGAGGCAGCGCCCATTGCGGAGGAACAGGATGACCGAGCGCCCGCGCTTTCTGCTTGTCGAGGACGACCCGATCACCACCGGCTTTCTGAAAGCGGTGCTGGAAGCGTTGCCCGCCGACGTTGATACCGCAGAGACACTGTCTTCTGCGCTGGTGGTCGCCTCGCGGCGTCGCCATGACCTGTGGCTGATTGACGCCAACCTGCCCGACGGCCACGGCAGCGACCTGCTGCAGCGGTTGCGGCGCATGCATGCCGATGTCCCTGCCCTCGCCCATACCGCCGACGGCAGCGCCGAGCTGCACGTGCAGCTGCGCCAGGCTGGCTTCAGCGACACCCTCGTCAAGCCGCTGGGACGGGAGCTTCTGCTTAAAACCGTGCGCCGTGCCCTGGTGGGCAGCACCGGCAGTGGCCGGTCCGGCGCCGCCGATGTGGCCGGAGGCGACGCCGTGGACTGGGACGAGATCACCGCACTTGCCGCGCTGAATGGGCAGCGCAACCATCTGATCGCGTTGCGCGAGCTGTTCCTGGCCGAACTGCCGGGCGTACGTGACGCCGTCGAGCAGGCTGTCGAACTGCACGATGAGCCGGCCCTGCGCAGCCAGCTGCACCGGCTTCAGGCCAGTTGCGGCTTCGTTGGCGCTGCGCGGCTGGCCCGCGCCGTGCGCACCCTGCACCAGGCACCCGCATCACAGCAGGCACAGGTCAATTTCCGCAACGCAGTAGCGGCCCTGCTGCATTGATCACCGGTGACGGGCCCGGCCCGTCATCACCCATGCGCTCAACCGCGCCGGGCCAGGTCGTCCATCAATTCCCAGCTTTTCAGCCCGCGGGCGCCGAGGTGCTGGGCCAGTACGCTGCGCATCGCCAGCCGCAGGCTGGCCAGATCCTCAGTGGCCGGCTCCTGGTCGCTGGCCAGCGCCAGCAGGGCGGCACCGGTGGCGGTGCCGCGACGACCACGGCCATCGCGTTCGCTCAACAGCCGGCGTACGCCGTCGTGGGCGTCCAGCTCGTAGCGCGCCGCCGGATCAATCGGCTGGCCATCGCTGGCCGTTTCAAGGTCGAAGCCCACCCCCAGCGCGTCCAGCAGGTCGCGCTCGAAGCGGCGCAGGCTCCACGCCAGCGGTGCGCCCACCGCCATCCGGGCCCGGGTCTCGCCGTAGCTGCGGTAGAGCTCGGGTACCGGGTCATGCCGCGGGGCCAGCCGCAGCACCAGTTCGTTGAGGTAGAAGCCGGCCAGCATGGCATGGCCGTGCAGCCGCGGCGCGGCATCCAGCGCTTCGGCCCCGCGCAGCTGGGCCAGCTCGCCGCGCTGCTGCGCGTCCAGCCGGATCCACTGCAGCGGCTGCAGCGCTGCCCGCAGCACCTGCCCTTTGGCACTGCTGACGCCACGCGCCAGCACGCCGATGCGTCCGTGGTTGAGGCTCAGCACTTCCACCAGCAGGCTTGTCTCACGGTACGCCCGCGCGTGCAGCACGAATCCCGGTTCAGCCTCGATCTGCATGCCAGCCCGTCCGGGCGCTTATTCGTAGCCGAAGGCCTTCAGTGCGGCCTCGTCATCCGACCAGCCTTCACGCACGCGCACCCAGGTTTCCAGGAACACCTTGGCGCCGAACAGACGCTCCATCTGCAGGCGCGACTTGGCCCCGATTTCCTTCAGGCGGGTGCCGCCCTTGCCGATGACGATGGCCTTCTGGCCCTCGCGCTCGACCCAGATGACCGCGCCGATGCGCAGCAGGTTGCCGTCCTCGGTGAAGCGCTCGATCTCCACCGTGGTGGCATACGGCAGCTCTTCGCCGAGCTGGCGCATCAGCTGTTCACGCACCAGTTCGCCGGCGAGGAAGCGCTGGCTGCGGTCGGTGATCTCGTCTTCGCCGAACATCGGCGGCGCCACCGGCAGCAGGGCCAGTACGTCCTTCACCAGTGCATCCAGACCATTGCGCTTCTGCGCCGAGATCGGATGCACCGCGGCAAAGGAGCGGCCTTCGGTGATCTGCTGCAGGAACGGCAGCAGCGCGGCCTTCTCCTTGAGCCGGTCGACCTTGTTGACCACCAGCACCACCGGAATGCCGGCGTCACTGAGCACGTTGAACGCCAGGCTGTCCTCTTCGTCCCAGCGACCCGCTTCGATCACCAGCAGGCCGGCATCCACGCCTTCCAGCGAGCCGCGCGCAGCGCGGTTCATCACCCGGTTCATCGCCCGCTTCTGCACCTTGTGCAGGCCGGGCGTGTCGACCAGCACCAGCTGGCCTTCCGGATAGGTGGCGATGCCGAGCAGGCGGTGCCGGGTCGTCTGTGGCCGATTGGAGACGATGCTGACCTTGGCGCCCACCAGGGCGTTGGTCAGGGTCGACTTGCCAACGTTGGGCCGGCCGATGACGGCGACGCTGCCGCAATGATGGGTCGTTTCTTCGCTCACTTGGATTCCACCAGTTTCTCTAGCGCGGCCGCGGCCGCCTGTTGTTCAGCCAGCCGCCGCGAGGAGCCTTCGCCCTCGGTCGCCACGGCCGGATCGGTCAGATTGCAGCGTACCTTGAAGATCTTGGCGTGGTCGTCACCCGACTCTGACACCAGCAGGTACTGCGGCAAGGCTTTCTGTCGTGCCTGCAGCCACTCCTGCAGGCGGGTCTTGGGGTCTTTCTGCGGCTTGCCGGTAGCTGGCAGCGCGTCCATCGAGGCGGCGAACCAGGGCATCACCACCGCCTGGCAGGCCTGGAAGCCGGCGTCGAGGTAGATCGCCGCCACCACTGCCTCCAGCGCGTCGGCCAGGATCGAATCGCGGCGATGACCGCCGGATTTCATCTCGCCGGGGCCCAGGGTCAGCCGGTCGCCCAGGTGCAGCGCGCGCGCGATCACCGCCAGCGCCCCTTCGCGCACCAGTTCGGCACGGGCCCGGGTCAGCGCGCCTTCGTCGGCCTTCGGCCAGCGCCGGTAGAGAGCCTCGGCCACCATCTGGTTGACGATGCTGTCGCCGAGGAACTCAAGACGCTCGTTGTTGGGCGTGCCGGCAGAACGGTGCGTCAGGGCCTGCTTGAGCAGGTCCTGATCGGCGAAGTGATGACCGATCAGGTCACCGCGTTGAACAGTCTTATTCGACACCGCTGCGCGACAGGTCCTGGGTGGAATCGAAACGGCCGACGACGTCGAGGTTGCCGATCAGGGGACGACGGACCTCGTAGTTCACCCGCAGGGTCCAGCCATTGTCCTTGCGGTCAAACTTCACGTTGGACGGCTTCACGTTTTCCGAATAGTTGATGTATAGACGCTTGAAGAACAACGACTGGATGTTGGCCGGCTGCATGCTGCCGATGCCCGGCTCGTTGGCCAGGCTCTTCATCGCCGAGCGTACCGCGTAGTACTCCTGGTACATCGGGAACAGCTTCATGGCGATATACAGGGCAAAGCCCACCGCCATCAGCACCACCAGGAAGGAGGTGAGGGTCATGCCACGCTGTGCGTTCATCGTCGTCTTCATTGCGTTCTCCCCAGATACGCGTCAAAAGGTCACTTGATGCCCGAGCCGATCCGCGACGGCTCGAAGCTGTCCTTGCAGAACCAGTTGGAACAGTTGAGCCAGATCACAAACGCCTTGCCGCGCAGGTTCTGCTCGGGCAGCAGGCCCCAGAAGCGGCCATCGTCGCTGTTGTCGCGGTTGTCGCCCATCACCAGGTACTGGCCGGCCGGCACGGTCCACTGCCCTTCGCCACGTGCGAACGGCGTCTCCAGCACGGTGTGGGTGCGGCCGGGCAGTTCCTCGACCAGCAGGTTGGCGCCAGCGCCCTGCAGGCTGGAGCCCACCTGGTGGCCGGCATAGATGCCCTTGTCCAGGTACTTCACCGGCTCGCCGTTGAGCACCACGCCATTGCCCTCGAAGGTCACGCTGTCGCCCGGCACACCGATGACCCGCTTGATGAAGTTCTCGCCCTTGTTCGGGTCGTTCTCGCTGTGGCCCGGGAAGTGGAACACCACCACGTCACCGCGCTTGGGCTCGCCCAGCGGCACGATCTTGGTATTGGTCAGCGGCAGGCGCAGGCCGTAGGCGAACTTGTTGACCAGGATGAAATCGCCGATCAGCAGATTGGGCATCATCGAGCTGGACGGAATCTTGTACGGCTCGGCGATGAAGCTGCGCACGACCAGAACGATCGCCAGCACCGGGAAGAAGGCACGCGAGTAGTCGATCGCCCACGGCTCGCTGTCCAGCAGGCTGGCTCGCTTGGCGCGGCGCTTGGCCAGGAACAGCTTGTCGGCCAGCAGGATCAGACCGGAGACCAGGGTCAGGGCGACCAGCAGGAACTCAAACAGTTTCATTCAGGGTCCTTTGCGACATTGAACTACGGTGGCCCGCGGGGGCGGCCACCTGCCCTTGGCAGCCCGGCGCGAAACCGGGGCCGCCATGATGCCTCTTACTTGTTGTCCATCTGCAGCACGGCCAGGAAGGCTTCCTGCGGAATCTCGACGCGGCCGACCTGCTTCATCCGCTTCTTGCCTTCCTTCTGCTTTTCCAGCAGCTTCTTCTTGCGCGAGACGTCGCCACCATAGCACTTGGCCAGCACGTTCTTGCGCATCGCCTTGACCGTGGTGCGGGCGATGATCTGCGAGCCGACCGCAGCCTGGATGGCCACGTCGAACTGCTGGCGCGGGATCAGGTCCTTCATCTTGTCGCAGAGCTCGCGGCCCCGGCGATCGGCATGGCTGCGGTGGACGATCAACGACAACGCATCGACCTTGTCACCGTTGATCAGCACGTCCACGCGCACGAACGGGCCCGCATCGAAGCGCACGAAGTGATAGTCCAGCGACGCGTAGCCACGGCTGACCGACTTCAGCTTGTCGAAGAAGTCCAGCACCACCTCGGCCATCGGCAGCTCGTAGCTGATCTGCACCTGGCTGCCCATGTAGTTGATGCCGATCTGGCTGCCGCGCTTTTCCTCGCAGAGCTTGATGATGTTGCCGATGTACTCCTCGGGCGTGAGCACGTTGGCGCGGATGATCGGCTCGCGGATCTCTTCGACATGGTTGACCGGCGGCAGCTTGGCCGGGTTGTCCATGTTGATCACCGTGCCGTCGGTCTTGAGCACCTCGTAGACCACGGTCGGCGCGGTGCTGATCAGGTCCAGGTTGTACTCACGCTCCAGGCGCTCCTGCACGATTTCCATGTGCAGCATGCCGAGGAAGCCGCAGCGGAAACCGAAGCCCATCGCCTCGGAGCTTTCCGGCTCGAAGCGCAGCGCGGCATCGTTCAGGCGCAGCTTGTCCAGCGCTTCGCGCAGGTCCGGGTAGTCCTCGGCATCCACCGGGAACAGGCCGGCGAACACGCGCGGCTGCATTTCCTGGAAGCCCGGCAGCGGCGTGGGCGCCGGATCGCCGGCCAGGGTCAGGGTGTCGCCGACCGGCGCGCCATGCACGTCCTTGATGCTGGCGGTCACCCAGCCCACTTCACCGGCCTTCAGCGCCGGCAGCACCTTGCGCTTGGGGGTGAACACGCCGACGTTGTCGACCTGGTGGGTGCGGCCGGTGGACATCACCTGCAGCTTGTCACCGGCCTTGATCTGGCCCTGCATCACGCGCACCAGCGAGACCACGCCGAGGTAGTTGTCGAACCACGAATCAATGATCAGCGCCTGCAGCTTGTCGGTGTCGCGCGGCTGCGGCGGCGGAATGCGCTGGACGATGGCTTCCAGCACGTCCTGCACGTTGAGGCCGGTCTTGGCGCTCACCGGCACGGCGTCGGACGCATCGATGCCGATCACGGCCTCGATCTCGCCCTTGGCCCGGTCGATGTCAGCCGTCGGCAGGTCGATCTTGTTGATCACCGGCACCACTTCCAGGCCCTGCTCCACGGCGGTGTAGCAGTTGGCCACCGACTGCGCCTCCACACCCTGGGCGGCGTCGACCACCAGCAGCGCGCCTTCGCAGGCGGCCAGCGAGCGGCTGACTTCATAGGAGAAGTCGACGTGGCCGGGAGTGTCGATGAAGTTCAGATGGTAGGTCTGTCCATCCTTGGCCAGGTACGGCAGCGACACCGACTGCGCCTTGATGGTGATGCCACGCTCGCGCTCGATCGGGTTGGAGTCCAGCACCTGGGCCTCCATCTCACGGGCCTGCAGGCCACCACACAGCTGGATGATGCGGTCGGCCAGCGTGGACTTGCCGTGGTCAACGTGGGCGATGATGGAGAAGTTGCGGATGTTCCGCATCGGATCAGTGGACATAATGAGGTGGCGGCGGCGCGCGGCGTCGTCAGGGTTAACGGACGATTATCGCACGCCGGGGGCCTGAACGGAGAGAGGGGCCGGATGTGACCGGCCCCTCTGCGCTTGTCGACTCCCGCCCCTGCAGTCCGTCCAGAGCGGACCGCCAGGCACGGGTTACTCGCTGGTCTTGACCGCAACGAAGGCGCTGGTACCGCCGCTGCGCACCAGCAGCATGACTACATCCCCCTTGCGGTAGCTCGACAGTGCGCGGTTCAAGGCCTCGGCACTTCCGACCGGGACGCGGCCGACCTGCATGATGACCTGCCCAGGCGCCAGCCTGGCCTCACGCGCGGCCTGACCGGTAACCCGGGTGATACGGACGCCCTCGCCCGACTCGAGCCCCAGCTGCTTGCGCTGGGCTGCCGTCAGGTCAATCACGTCCAGGCCCAGCAGCGCGCTGGCCGCCGCCTGGGGCGCCGCATCCTGGCCCTCGGCGGCGGGCCTACCGGCGGCAGCCTGCGCGTCCTCGGCCAGCTCGGTCAGCGTGGCGCTCACCTCGCGCTGCTTGCCATCACGGATCAGACCGATGGTGACACGGCTGCCCGGCGGCAAGGCGCCGATCAGCGGCGGCAGATCGCTGTACGTATTGACCGCCGTACCATTGACCGAGCGGATCACGTCACCCACCTGCACGCCGGCACGTGCCGCCGCACTACCGCTCACCACTTCGTTGACCAGGGCGCCGCGGCTGTCAGGCAGCTTCAGCGCCTGGGAGTTGAGCGAATCCAACGGCTGCACCACTGCGCCGAGCGAACCCCGGCTGACCTTGCCGGTCTTCTTGATCTGCTCGACCGCGCTCATCGCCAGGTCGACCGGAATGGCGAAGCTGATGCCCATGAAGCCGCCGGAGGCGGAGAAGATCTGCGAGTTGATGCCGACCACTTCACCACGGGTGTTGAGCAGCGGACCGCCCGAGTTGCCCTGGTTGATGGCCACATCGGTCTGGATGAACGGCACGTAGCGCTGGTCCGGGCCGCCGGTGCTGCGGCCGACCGCACTGACCACGCCTGCGGTGACCGAATGGTCCAGGCCGAACGGCGAGCCGATCGCCACCACCCACTGGCCCGGCTTGAGCGTGTTGGAGTCGCCGATGCGCACCGTCGGCAGGTTGCTGCCCTCGATCTTCAGCAGGGCCACGTCGTACTGCTGGTCACTGCCGACGACCTTGGCGGTGAACTCGCGGCGGTCGGCCAGCTTCACCTTCACCTCGCTGGCGTCCTCCACCACATGGTGGTTGGTCAGCACGTAGCCGTCGCCGGAAATGATGAAGCCCGAGCCCATGCCCCGGCCTTTGATCGTGGGGCTGGAGTCGCTCCCGTCATCCGGGCCCATGCCCGGCGGCATGCCGAAGCCGGGGCCGAAGAAGCGGCGGAAGATCTCGGGGATGTCGTCCTGCCCGGCCGGACCGCGCATGCGGGCCTGGCGGTTGTTGCGGACGATGGTGGTTTCGATGTTGACCACGCCCGGACCGACCTGTTCGACCAGGTTGGTGAAATCAGGCAGGCCACTGACCAGCGGCTGCGCCGGTGCACGCGGCGCGGCGGCGGCGGCCTGCGGCGCGGGCGACGGCGACTGCGCGCAGGCGGCCAGCGGCAGGGTCACGGCAAGCGCCAGCGCGTGCAGGCGGGACGAGCGGATGACAGGCATCATCGGACAACAACCTCCGGTAGATCATCGGGCAAGGGGGATACACCCCGGCGGGCCGGGGTGCTGTCGCGACAGCGGGGCTCAATCCTGCGGGCGCGGGGCCGGCAGCATCTCCTGCTGACGCGGTTCAAACGGATAGAAGGCACCACCGGCACCCGGTGCGCTGGCATTGAGCGCGCTGCCGGCCGCAGGGCCGATGCTCGAACGCGGCCAGGGCCGCGCCTGCAGGGCGCCGACATCGCCGAAGGGCAACTCGCGGCGGGCGGAGGACGGCACGGTCGGGGTCAACGGCGCCTGGCCGGCGAGCGCACGCAGCGGCTCATCGTCACGCTGGACGCTGCGTGCGGCCTGCTGGGTACGCGTGGCACTGGCGCGCCGCACCGACTGCGCCTGCTGGGCGCGGGTGGCAGCGGCCACGGCCAGGGCCGGTGCGCCTGCGGCCAACACGTCACCGGCCTCGGTCACCGGCGTCGCCGGCGTCGCGGGAAGGGACAGCTCGGCCTGGCTGGCGATCACCTGCACCGGCATTTCGGCGCCCGGCACAGGTTCCTGCAGGCCCTGTCGGCCCATGAACAGCGCCACCGCCGCCACCGAGGCGGCCAGCGCGGCGCCGCCACCCCAGCTGCGCCAGCCACGGTGGGCGCGCTGCACAGGCTGGGCCGAAGGCAGCGGCTCGGCGGCCACCGCGGCGGCAACCCGTGCGCTGAAATCGACCGGCGCCGGCGCACAGGCCTGGCCGCGCAGCACATCGCCCAGCAGCTGCCAGCGTTCCTGGCAGGCGGCCAGCTCCGGGTCGTGCTGCAGGCGTCGCAGCAGAAAACGGGCCTGGTCCGAGCCGAGCTCGCCGTCGTACAACGCCGACAGCTGCTGACGGTGGTGGGCATCAAGCCGGGTGTCGGTGGTGACGACCTGGCTCTGCGGATCTGGAATCTCTTTCATACGCGGTTCTTCTCACGGGTAGCGCTGCCGATGTCCAGCAGCGGCCGAAGTTCAGTGTCGATCGCTTCGCGGGCACGGAAGATCCGCGAGCGCACGGTGCCGATCGGGCACCCCATCTTCTGCGCGATCTCCTCGTAACTCAGGCCTTCCACCTCGCGCAGGGTGATGGCCGAACGCAGCTCCTCGGGCAGGCTGGCTACCGCCCGCATGACCGTGCTTTCCAGCTCCTGGCGCATCAGCTCGCGCTCGGGCGTGTCGGTGTCGCGCAGCCGGGTGCCGCTGTCGAACTGCTCGGCATCGCCGATCTCGATGTCGTCGGTGGGCGGGCGTCGGTTGTGGGCGGCAAGATGGTTTTTGGCGGTATTCACGGCGATCCGGTGCAACCAGGTTGAGAACTGGGCATCACCGCGAAAACTGCCCATCGCGCGGTAGGCGCGGATGAAGGTTTCCTGGGCGATGTCCTGACATTCACTCCAGTCGGCGATGTAGCGCCCGACCAGCGAGACGATCCGATGCTGGTGCCTGCGCACCAGAACGTCGAATGCCGCGCTTTCGCCGCGCTGCACGCGCCGGACCAGTTCCAGGTCCAGCTCCTGTGGTGTTTCAACCTCGGCCATGCGGGGCCGCACTCCTGTCAGCCCAACCGACGTCGGGCAATGAGACTGCCAATCCCGGGAAAAGTTCAGTACCGCGATGAACGGTACCGCACCAGCTTTTAACCATTGTTCGGCTAGCGTTGGGTCCAAGACGCTGGATCCGGCATCTGCACTCCCCCGCTATTGGGATTTGACGCGGAGGAAACAACCTCTGGATCATAGCCCCCTTCACCATACACAACCGGATGGTACGTCCCATGCTTTCAGGCTTCGACGGGCTTCGCTTCTCGCACTGGCACCCTGACATCCGCGACGACGGCGTAGTGGTGTTGACCCTTGACCGCGCCGGCACCGCTGTCAATGCGATGTCGCAGGACGTGCTGCTGGAACTGGGCAGCCTGCTCGAACGGATCGCGCTGGACCCGCCCAAGGCCGTGGTGCTGCAGTCCGGCAAGGCAGCGGGTTTCATAGCCGGCGCCGACCTGAAAGAGTTCCAGGAGTTCGACCGCCGTGGCACGGTCAACGATGCCATCGCCCGCGGCCAGAGCGTCTACCAGCGTCTGGCCGAACTGCCCTGCCCGACCGTGGCGGCTATCCACGGCCACTGTCTTGGCGGTGGCACCGAGCTGGCGCTGGCCTGCCGCTACCGTGTGGCCTCCAACGACAGCAGCACCCGCATCGGACTGCCCGAAACCCAGCTCGGCATCTTCCCTGGCTGGGGCGGCAGCGCGCGCCTGCCGCAGCTGGTCGGCGCGCCGGCGGCGATGGACATGATGCTCACCGGGCGCACGCTTTCGGCCTCGGCAGCGCGCAACATCGGCCTGGTGGACAAGGTCGTCGAGCCGGCGCTGCTGCTGGACAACGCCGTGCAGCTCGGCCTGCGCGGCACCACCCGGCCGTTCAAGCAGCGCGCCACCGCCTGGGCCACCAACACCTGGCTGGCGCGCACCCTGCTCGCCCCGCAGATGGTCAAGCAGGTCGCGCGCAAGGCGCGCAAGGAACACTATCCGGCGCCCTACGCGCTGATCTCCACCTGGCAGCGCAGCGGCGGCAAGCCCGTGCAGGCCCGGCTGGATGCCGAGCGCCGCGCGGTGGTCAAGCTGGCCAGCACGCCGACCGCGCGCAATCTTATCCGCATTTTCTTCCTCACCGAGCGCCTGAAGGGGCTGGGCAGTGGCGAGCACGGCATCCAGCGCGTGCATGTGGTGGGCGCGGGTGTGATGGGCGGCGACATTGCGGCCTGGTCGGCGTTCAAGGGCTTTGAGGTCACGCTGCAGGACCGCGAGCAGCGCTTCATCGACCCGGCACTGGAACGCGCGCAGGCGCTGTTCGCCAAAAAGGTACGTGATGAGAGCAAGCGTCCTGCGGTTGCCGCGCGGCTGCGCGGTGATCTGGAGGGCAAGGGCGTGGCCGAGGCCGACCTGGTGATCGAGGCGATCATCGAAGATGCCGAAGCCAAGCGCGGCCTGTACCAGACGCTGGAGCCGCAGCTGAAGGCCGATGCGCTGCTGACCACCAACACCTCGTCGATTCCGCTGACCGAGCTGCGCGGTCACATCCAGCGCCCGGCCCAGTTTGCCGGTCTGCATTACTTCAACCCCGTGGCGCAGATGCCGCTGGTGGAGATCATCCACCACGATGGCATGGCGCCGGACACCGAGCGTCGCCTGGCGGCCTTCTGCAAGGCGCTGGGCAAGTTCCCGGTGCCGGTGGCCGGCAGCCCCGGCTTCCTCGTCAACCGTGTGCTGTTCCCGTACATGCTCGAAGCGGCCACGGCCTATGCCGAAGGCATTCCGGGTCCGGTGATTGACAAGGCGGCGGTGAAGTTCGGCATGCCGATGGGGCCGATCGAGCTGCTCGACACGGTGGGCCTGGACGTGGCGGCGGGCGTGGGGCATGAGCTGGCCCCGTTCCTGGGCCTGCAGATTCCGGCTGCGCTGCAGACGGTGGAAGCGGGCAAGCGCGGCAAGAAGGATGGCCAGGGCATCTACGCCTGGGAAAACGGCCGCGCGAAGAAGCCTGAGGTGCCCAAGGACTACCAGGCCCCGGCCGACCTGGAAGACCGGCTGATCCTGCCGCTGCTCAACGAGGCGGTGGCGTGCCTGCACGAGGGCGTGGTCGCCGATGCGGACCTGCTCGACGCCGGTGTGATCTTCGGCACCGGCTTCGCCCCGTTCCGTGGCGGCCCGATCCAGCATATCCGCGCGGTGGGGGCCGACGCGCTGGTGGAGCGCTTGAAGGTGTTGCAGCAGCGGTATGGCGATCGTTTCACACCACGCCCGGGCTGGGACAGCGCCGTACTGCGCGAACCGGTAGTGTGAGGCAATGCGGGGGCTGCGCCCCCGCACCCCCGCATGACAGCAACAGCAACAGCGTAAAGCAACAGCGTAAAGCAACAGCGTGGAGCGGCGGCTCTGCGCTGTTCTGCGTTTGGCGGGGCGGGGTGGGGTTGCGGGGGACGGCGTGAATCCATCCATGGAGCCTTGTGTCCGCCCATCCAGGGCTCCCACACCCCCGCAAGCCCAACCCGCCCGGCCTTGCATCGTTTCCGTGCGGTCCAGCCGCATGAGAAAAAAAGAAAAAGCAAAAGCA